>Ga0070698_100001938_pt1 | contig 22994 bp, 20 predicted proteins | sample KBSK1502metaG_FD_65477 | JGI IMG/M metagenome (GOLD analysis project Ga0070698, IMG submission 65477) | Corn, switchgrass and miscanthus rhizosphere microbial communities from Kellogg Biological Station, Michigan, USA - KBS K1-50-2 metaG | ecosystem: Host-associated > Plants > Roots >...
CGAGTGGTCATTCCTCCGGGATGCGCGGAGGCAAATCATCGCGCGAGACGGCATCCGAGGAAGGTGCTTCATCGCTGTTCGTCATTGCTTCTTCAGCGGGCGGCTCGTCGTCGAATCCTTCGTCTGTCTCGACTTCGGAGTCCATATCGTTGACACCGGGAGTTGAGGGTGCTCCGGCCGCGGTCCCGGGGGGCACGCCGACGCCGGTGGCTGCGCCCATGCCACGGCGGCCGCGGCGGCGGCGGCGCCGGCGGCGAGGCGGGTCGCCAGGCTGTGGCTGTCCTGGCTGTCCCTGCTGGCCCTCGATCGGCGGCTGCACGGCGGTCGGTTCCGGTGGCGCAGCCGCGGCGACGCCTGGTTGCGGCTGCGGTGCCGCCGCCGTTTCCTGCGGGCGCGGTGCGCGGACCTGCGTGCCCTCGAAGGTGCGGACGCGACGATCGTTGAAGTCGACGCGCGCGCTCAGCGACTCGACGCGGAGAGAAAGACTTTGCGCTTCGAGGCTGACGCGCGCGACTTCGGTGACAAGCCGCTGCAGGATTTCGTAGTGCAACGCGTTCCACTCGGCCTGGCGGCGCTCGCGCTCGGTCTCACGCGTGGCGGCGGCGGCGTTCAGGCGTCCCTGGACCGCGAGCGCATGCGCAATCGGAGTGGGATTGAAGAACAGCCGCAGGATCGGGTTCAGCACCTTGCGGACGAAACGTAGCAGCCCGCTGGGCGAGTCGTAGAGATTCACCTCCTCAAACAGAGGCGGCAATGCTGGAGCGGCCTCGGAAGACGGCTGTCGGTCACCCGCACCGCGCCGCAGCTGATCGAGCAGGCCGGGCTTCAGTGCCCGGGGATCGAGGATGGCCTCCAGACGCCGGGCGGCCAGCTCCTGTATCTGCTGGTTCGAGAGATCGATTCCGCTGCGCTGCGAGATGCGCGCACGGATGTCTCGCATGATCTGCTCGACATCGACCCGATCGCCTCGGTTGATCTGCTCCGGTGGAGGCGGCTGCCGCCGCTCCGGGCCCCGCCTGTCGGGGCCGCGCCGACCGCGGTTGTGGAAATGTCCGCCGCGGCGTCCTTGCTGATTGTGATCCATCTGTGAATGCTCAGTATTTCTGAAATAGCTGTCCCCAGCCCGTCCGCATGAACTCGCGGATGCGGGATTGACCGATCGTCGGATACCACACCATGTCGTGGTACACGTTCGACGCGAACGGCGCCCACACCATCAGCGGCGAGTGCAGCAGGACGCGCTCGAGCGGGCGGAGAAAGCCCTTGCGGATCATCTGGTCCCCCCAGATGACCAATGATTTCTTTGTCTGGAATCCGAAGTTTTCCATCGAGACGTCGTCGCCGACGAGCTCGATATGCCGCGGATCGGCGATACCGAGGCCCCTCTCGTGCGCCATCCGGAGGAACGGGATCGACATCGGGTCGAACCCCATGAGCTGCGCGGCGATCGCATCAATCGCGACGGAATCGGTCGCCGCGAGAACCAGGTTCTTCACGCGCGGAATCATCGTGCGCGGGCCCGCGCCATCGCCGGCGACGGTCCCGTCCATCACGGTGAAGACGGCCGGGTGCAGCTCGCGCTGCATGTACAGGAGATCGACCAGCACCTCGTGCATGTACTTGTGAGCGTAGTGCCGCACCTCGCGCAGCAGCCCGCCAAAGGAATTTTTCACCGAGCCGGTCATCACGGCATGACCGTGCGTCTTCACGGTGGGGAGGTGGAGGATCTGCCGTCCCGGGTACATCGCAGGAATCTGGATGCCTTCAGGAAAGATGTCGTTCAGTTTCAGGAGCGGGCTCGTGAACGGGTAGATGCGCCATTCCACATCGGTCAGCGGCGTGAACGTCAGGCCATGGCGATTCAGCACCGGTTCCCAGCGGTTGTTGCGGCACCCCTCACGAGGGGATGTGACGACCGTCTTGTTCTCGATGGGGATCAACCGTTCGCGAGAGAAGCCGTCCGCCAGCATCTTCCCGACGACGCCGTCCACTTGCCACGGCTGTGAAGAGCACGCAGGGAAATATTTTGTCCAGGACAGATTGAGCTTGATGAGCGTGTCGCGATCGCGCGAGAGCGTGTCGCGGTAGCCGGCGAGATCCATGACGCGCGCGTAATCGGTCAGGACCGTCCCGGGGGTGGTGCGGACGACCGCTACTCGCGCCGTGCGCGTGCGAGGCGCAGCTTCGTGTATCGACGGCGCTTCGATCGTGGTAAGAGGCATTTACTTTCCCAGCGGCGAATACAGGAGCGCGATCACGGTGGCCGCCCACAACGCGACGCAGCCCAGAAGGGGCCTGTCCGTCAGCAGCATCGCGGCGGGGCTGCCCCCTCCACGCTTCTGGTGCACCAGATAGAGATATCGGAAGATCCCGTAGAGCACAAAAGGTATTGTCAGGCCGAGCTTGGTCGTTCCCAGCCGGGCGGCCGTGTCGGTGCTGGTGGCGTACACCGTATACGCAATCAGGGTCGACGAGGTCACAACCCCGATCATCTGATCCAGGAGGTACGGCGAGTACTCCTCCAGGATGCGCCTGTGGTCGGTCGCCCCTTCGGCCAGCAGGGTCAGCTCGTGGCGGCGCTTGCTCAGGGCGAGGAAGAGCGCCAGCAGCGTCGTGCAGACCAGCAGCCAGTGCCCGATCGGAACGTCCACGGCAACCGCGCCTGCGATCGCGCGAAGCACGAACCCGGCAGCGATCATGAGCACGTCCACGATCACGACATGCTTCAGCGCCGCCGAATAGATCAACAACATCGTCAAGTACGTGCCGGCGACGACCCCCAGCTCGGTGCGGATCATGAACGCCGCCTGCACGCCCGCGATGCCGAGGACTAGGCTGGCGACCAGCGCCGTCGTCACCGAGAGCCGGCCCGATGCGATCGGCCGCTCGCGCTTCAGCGGGTGGTTCTGGTCGGCCGCGCGATCGGCGACGTCGTTGAAAAGGTAGACCGCGCCAGACAGCGCGCAGAAGATCGCAAACGCGCCGAGCGCGATCTCGACCGATCCGGGGTCCATCAACCGCCCGCCGAACACCACACCCGCGAAGACGAGCAGATTCTTCGTCCATTGCTCGGGACGAAGCGAGATCAACAGGAGATGGATGGTCGAGCGATCCCGCACGACACGGGCTGGCGGGGCGTCGGTCACGGGAGGTGGTGAAGGTGATACGCGGGCCATGACCGCGCGGCCGCTCCCGGAGGAGCGTGCCGGCTATACCTTTGCGGAGGAGAAGCTGCGAACTGCGTCCGCTTCGTTGTCGTAGGTCTCGAACACCGTGAGCAGCTTCGTGATCGAGAGGAGGTCGGTGATCCGCTTCGTAAGGTTGAGCAGCTTCATACTGCCCCCCTGCCGGCTGATCGTCGTGTAGGTCCGGACGATTTCGCCGAGGCCCGCGCTGTCGATGTAAGGCACCCCTTCGAGGTTGAGCACCACTTTCCGCCGGCCCTGGTGCACGAGGCTGTTGATCTTGTCCTTGAGCAGCTCGTCGCCTTCGCCAAGCGTCATCTTGCCTTTGAGATCCAGGACGATGACGTCGCCCGTGGGTCGTTCTTCGATTTGCATTTACACACGCCTCACGTTCAATCTTCGAGGGAAGATTGCAAATTATAAATGGAAAGGCCAGACGCGGCGTCTGGCCTTTCTGCATTTCACATCAGTAGCGAACGTGGAGCCTCGGAACGTTTACCCGCCGGCGCCTGCAAACTTCCGTTGCTGGAAGCATTCCTTGCAGAAGACCGGTCGGCCCTGCGTGGGACGGAAGGGCACCGTGGTGTCCTTGCCGCACGCGGAGCAGGTGGCCTGGGTCTCGACGCGATCGCGCATCGACGGCCCGGCGCTCACCCGGTTCGCTCGTTTCGCCTTGCACGCCTTGCAGCGCTTCGGCTCGTTCTTGAACTGCTTGTCAGCGAAGAAGAGCTGTTCACCCGCTGTCCAGATGAACTCCGACGCGCAGTCCACACACCTCAGGGACTTGTCCTGGAACTCCATCGGTCGCCACCTTTGTTCGTCGATCCGGGCCCCGCCGCGCTACTCCGATTCGCGCCGGAGCTTCTTGCGATTACGCTTACGCGCCAACGCTTGCTTGGCTCGCCGCTTGTCCCCCGGTTTCAGGTAGAAAGAGTGCTTCTTGATGTCCTTGATGATGTCTTCCTGCTGCACCTTCCGCTTGAACCGCCGGAGAGCGCTCTCGATCGATTCGCCCTCCTGAATCTTGACTTCAGCCACGCTGTGAAACACCCCCTCACCGGCCTGGTGGCTCCCTGTGATGGCCCTTATAAAAGAGCCGAACATGTTACGCTATCACAGGCAGGCGCGGATTCTAGGCGCAACACCTCGCCACGTCAACGAAATAGTCGGGCTGCATCCGCGTGTGTTCCCATCCCGGATTCCGGCACGATTTCAGAGGGTAAATAGCTGTCCTGCGGCTAGTTACCTCAGATTCACGTGAAGATTCTCGTCGTCGGTGGCGGTGCACGGGAGCACGCGTTTGCGTGGAAGCTGTCGCGCGAGCGCACCGTTACAGAGGTACTGTGCGCTCCCGGGAACCCCGGCATCGGTGCCGTCGCGCGCTGCATACCCGCCGACTCCGGCAAACCAGCGGACCTGTTGACCATTGCCCGTCGCGAGCGCGTCGACCTCACAGTCGTCGGTCCCGAGGTCCCTCTCAGTCGCGGCATATCGGACACGTTCGCGTCCGACCATCTTCCGATCGTCGGTCCGTCCGCTGCCGCCGCGGAGCTCGAATCGAGCAAGGCGTTCGCGAAGGACTTCATGGCGCGGCATGGTGTGCCGACGGCGCGCTTTCGGATCTGCGACTCGGCGGACTCGGCGCTCGCGGCGATTGCCAGCGGTGAGTTCGGCTATCCCGTCGTGATCAAGGCCGACGGTCTGGCCGCAGGCAAGGGCGTGGTGATCGCTGAGGATCGTCCGGCGGCGGACGCGGCGATTCGCATGGTAATGATCGACCGGCGGTTCGGTGTATCCGGCGAGCGGGTCGTACTGGAAGAGTTCCTGGCCGGCCAGGAGGCGTCGTACTTCGTGCTTGCCGACGGCACCGCGTTCATGTCGCTGTCTTCCGCGCAGGACCACAAGCGCATTTTCGACGATGACCGGGGACCAAACACGGGCGGCATGGGTGCGTTCGCCCCGAGCCCGCTCGTAACAGCGGACGTGGAGCGTCGTGTGCTCGATGAGATCGTGCGGCCCGTCCTCGACGGGATGCAGCGCGAAGGCAAGCCCTATCGCGGATTCCTGTATGTCGGTCTGATGCTGACCAGCGACGGTCCGAAGGTGATCGAGTTCAATGTGCGCTTTGGTGATCCCGAGGCGCAGGTCGTGTTCCCGATGCTCGACGAAGATCTGTCCTGGCTGCTCGGTGCCGCGGCGACCGGCGTGCTCCCGTCACGCGCGGCGCGATTCCGGAGCGAGCCGCACGTGGGTGTCGTGCTGGCGGCCGGCGGCTATCCCGATGCGGCAGAGACCGGAAAGGCGATTACCGGCCTCGACGCAGCGGACCGCGTGCCCAACGCGCTGGTATTTCATGCTGGAACTGCGCGGCAGCATGGACGGATCGTGACCGCTGGTGGTCGGGTGCTGACCGTAGTGGGCCGTGGCGCCACGTACCGGGACGCAATCGATACTGCCTACGCGGCCGCGTCGCACATCCGGTTCGACGGCATGCAGATTCGCACCGACATCGGCCGGAAAGCCTTAATGGGGTCAGACCCCACTACGAAGGCCGAGATGGGGTCTGACCCCCTATGAAATACGCCATCGTCACGTTCGGGTGCCGCGTGAACCAGGCGGACTCCTTCGTCATTGAAGAACAGCTTCGCCGCTGCGGTGCCGTCGATGCGCCGCCCGAGGACGCCGATCTTGTCGTCATCAACACCTGCTCGGTGACGGCGAGTGCCGATCAAGGGACGCGACAGACGATCAGGCGGCTAGTCCGCAGCAACCCGGGCGTGAAGGTGGTTGTCACCGGTTGCTACGCGACGCGCCGGCCTGAGGAAATCAGCGAGCTTCCGAACGTCGTGCGGGTCGTGAGCAACGACGCGAAGGACACGCTCGTCGCCGCGCTCGACGCCGCAGGCGAGTTGACGACGGCGCGGAGGTTCGACGGGGGAGAGGGTCCCTGCGGGCTGGCGTTGGAGCCAGGGGTTGCCGGCCGGACCGCACTGATACTGCGCGTTCAAACTGGATGCGACGAGGTGTGCAGTTACTGCATCATCCCGCGCACACGTGGCGCCGGCCGTTCACGACCGCCCGGTGACGTGATTCGTGATATTCGACTCGCCGTCGATGCGGGGTACCGCGAAATTGCGATTACCGGCGTGCATCTCGGATCATACGGGCGCGATCTGGGCGACGGCACCACGCTGGCGCGCCTTGTCCGGGTGCTGTGCGAGTGGCCGGACGACGTGCTCTTTCGTGTCAGCTCGCTCGAGCCGATGGACTGCACGCCGGAGATGATCGACGCTGCGGCACGGTCGCCGCGGATCGCCGCGCATTTTCACCTCCCGCTCCAGCATGGGTCGGACGCGATGCTCGCGGCGATGAAGCGGCCCTACACGGCCGGGTATTACCGCGACCTCGTCGACGATATCCGCGCCCGTCTTCCCCATGCGTCGGTAGGTACGGACGTCATCGTCGGCTTCCCCGGCGAGACCGCGCAGCATTTCGACGTGATGCGCGCTGTGCTCGACGCGCTGCCCGTGACCTACCTCCACGTCTTCCCGTACTCGGATCGTCCCGGCACCGATGCGACGCGGATGCCGGATAAAGTTGACGGCAATGACATCCGCGCGCGCGCCCGCGAGATTCGCGCCATCGGGGAGCGGAAAGCTGCACAGTTCCGGCAATCCCAGGTGGGCCGGACCCTGCGGGCACTGACCGTGGACGACGGGCGGTCGGTTGTGACGGGGAATTATCTGAAGGTGAGGATCGCCGAACCGCGCCCCCGGAACATCTGGGTTGATGTTGAAATCAACAGCGCGGATCCGCTCGTCGGCCGGGCGCTAACCCATTAAGAGCGCCATCTGCTGCGCGGCGGATTTCCTGACGCCCCCCTCGACAATCAATTGACCACACGCGGCGCGGATATCGCGCCCCCGGCTCTTGCGTACCGAGACGGTGAGGTGACGGTCGGCCAGAATCTGGGCAAATCGATCAATGCGTTCATCTGACGGCCGCTCGTACGGAATGCCTGGCGCGGGGTTCAGCGGAATCAGGTTGACCTTGGACCTGATCCCGAACAGCAGGCGCGCGAGCCGACGCGCATCCTCTGGCGTGTCGTTGACGCCGCTGAGCATCACGTATTCGAAAGTGATGCGGCTTCGCTTCTTCAACGGGAACCGCCGGCACGTCTCGAGGATCTCGGCAAGCGGATACTTCCGATTGGGCGGCACGAGCGCCGTCCGCTGCTCGTCGGTCGTCGCGTGCAGCGAAATCGCGAGGTTCGGCATCAGTGGCTCGTGCGCCAGGCGCTGCAATCCGGGAACAATCCCGACCGTCGACAACGTGACACGCCTGGGCGACACAGCGAGGCCCTCCTCCGCATGAAGGATGCGGAGCGCCTTCATCGTGCTGTCGTAGTTGTGCAGCGGCTCGCCCATCCCCATGAGGACGATATTGAACGACCCATCGAGCAGACCGGTGGCCTCGGCAAGGACGCGAACCTGACCTGCGATTTCACCGGCCGTCAGATTGCGAACCAGCCCCATCTTCCCCGTCAGGCAGAAGCCGCACCCCATGGCGCATCCGACCTGCGTCGAGATGCAGAACGTCATTGCGGGGGTGTCGGGGATGAACACAGCCTCGATACGGCGACCATCGGCGAGTTCGAGCATGAATTTCCGCGTGCCGTCGATCGACCGGCTCTCCGACATGACAACGGGCGTGGTAAGCGTGAATTCAGAGGCAAGCTGTAAGCGCAGACCCTTCGAGAGGTCGGTCATTCGCTCGAAATCGACGATGCCGCGTTTGTAGATCCAGCGGTAGACCTGTCGCGCGTGGAAGCGCTCGCCGCCTTTTGCTTCGAGGGCAGCTTCCAACTCGGGAATTTCGAGCTCAGCCAAATCCAAAGGCGCGGTGCTCATGCTATGTCCCGCATTTCGTGGCAGATGCGAGCATTCGATTCTAGCAAATCGAACACGCCGCAACGGGGGTACCGGCGCGGGCGAGACCCCTGGGGGCCCTTTCGTTATTGCAGCCGGAATCGGCCGCATGTTATGATTCGCGTGTTCTTCTAATTCCCTGTCTGTCAACGGTTTGCGGCGTGCTCTGGGAATGAGACCGCGTCGTGGTGTTGACCGGCTCGGGCCCCGGCACCGACTGACTTCCCAACGCATCTGTGACTCAACCACTCATCGTCCGTGACGTGCTCCCTAACGGTCTCCGGCTCCTCACCGAGCGGATGCCGCATGTCAGGTCTGTCAGCATCGGCGTGTGGCTCGCCCGCGGCTCGCGCCACGAGCCGCAGGAGCAGAGCGGTATCGCGCATTTTGTCGAGCACATGCTCTTCAAAGGGACAGCGACCCGCAGCGCCGAGGACATCGCGCAGACGATCGACTCGATTGGCGGCCAGATGGACGCGTTTACGGCGAAGGAGTACGCGAGCTACTACATCAAGGTGCTCGACGAACACCTCCCGCTTGCCGTTGACGTCCTTTCGGACATCGTGAGGCGGCCGGCGTTCAGCGAAAACGACATCGATCGCGAGAAGAAGGTGGTGCTCGAAGAGATCAAGATGGTCGAGGACACGCCTGACGATCTGGTCCACGAGCTCTTCACCGAGAGTTTCTGGGAAGGCCACCCGCTTGGCCGTCCGATCCTGGGCACGAAGGAGACCGTCGAAGCGCTCACGGTCGAGGGGCTGCGGCGATATTTCGGCGGGGTGTACACGGCGCCAAACATGATCATTGCCGCCGTCGGCAACATCGAGCACCAACAGGTACGCGACATCGTGGAACGGGCGTTCGGATCTGTTCCGAGCGAGAACTGGCAGCTGTCAGACGCGCCTCCCCGTGTCGTTCCGCGCATCATCATCCGCAACAAGGAGCTCGAGCAAAGTCACGTTTGCCTCGGCACGAGCAGCTATCAGCAGGATCACAAGGATCGGTATTCGAGCTACGTTCTCAACACGATCCTTGGCGGCTCGATGAGCTCGCGTCTGTTTCAGAATGTCCGCGAGAAGCGCGGGCTGGCGTACGCGGTGTTCAGCGGCCTCAGCGCGTACCGCGATGCCGGTTCGATGACCATTTATGCCGGATGCGCCAACCACGCGATCGGCGAACTGATTGACGTCGTGGTCGCGGAACTGAGGCGGATGAAGGACGAGCCCTTACCTGAACCGGAGCTTCGACGCGCCAAGGATCACCTCAAGGGCAGCCTCATGCTGAATCTCGAGAGCACGTCGAGCCGCATGTCGCATCTCGCGCGGCAGGAAATCTACTTCGACAGACAGTTCGGTCTCGATGAAACACTGGAAGGCGTGGAGCGGGTCTCCACGGACGAAGTGCAACGGGTGGCGCGCGACCTGCTCCGCGACGGCGCGCTCGCGGCGACCGTGCTGGGCGCGGTCAATGGCCTGGAGATAACGCCGGAGCGACTTTCGCTGGGATGATACCGAGGTACACGCACCCGGAAATGGGTCGCATCTGGAGCGACCAGCGGAAATATGAAGCCTGGCTGCAGGTTGAATTGGCCGCGGTCGACGCGATGGCCCGGGCCGGGATCGTGCCTCAAGACGCGGCGGACGACATCCGCGTCCGCGCCGCCTTCGACATCGACCGCATCGAGGAGATCGAACTGGTCACGCAGCACGACGTGATCGCGTTCACCACCGCAGTCGCCGAGCGCGTTGGCCCGTCAGCCCGGTGGCTCCATTTCGGTCTCACCTCCTCAGACGTCATCGACACCGCGCAGGCCCTGCAAATGCGCGACGCGTGCGATCTCCTCCTGAAAGGCCTCGACGGGCTGATGCAGGCGGTGCGCCACCGCGCCGACGAGCATCGCCGTACGCCGATGATTGGCCGCACCCACGGCGTGCATGCCGAGCCGATGACCTTCGGGTTGAAGCTGGCCCTCTGGTACGCGGAGCTGGCGCGCGACGTGGCACGGGTCGAGCGCGCGCGCGAGGCGATCTCGGTCGGGAAGCTGTCGGGCGCTGTGGGCACGTTCGCCCACCTCCCTCCGTCCGTCGAAGCCGATGTCTGCCGCACGCTGAATCTCCAGCCGGCGCCGGTGGCCTCGCAAGTCATTCAACGGGACCGGCACTCAGAGCTGCTGTCCGCGCTCGCGATCGCCGGCTCCTCGCTCGAGAAGTTCGCGCTCGAGATCCGCGGTCTGCAGAAGACGGAGATCGGCGAAGTCGAGGAGCCGTTCGCGAAGGGACAGAAGGGTTCGTCGGCGATGCCGCACAAGCGCAATCCGATCGGCTGCGAGCAGATCGTCGGCCTTGCGCGGCTGCTTCGCGCCAACGCAGGCGCGGCGTTCGAAAACAACGCGCTCTGGCACGAGCGCGACATCTCCCATTCGTCCGTCGAGCGCGTCATCCTGCCTGATAGTTGTACCGTGCTCGATCACATGCTGCGCCGCTTTACCCGCATCGTTTCCGGCATGGTCGTCTATCCCCAGCGCATGAAGGACAACCTCGATCGCTCGCGGGGCGTGGTGTTCTCGGGCACCGTGCTGCTTGAGCTGGCTCGCCGTGGTGTGTCACGGGAGCAGGCGTACGAATGGGTGCAGCGCAACGCGATGCGCGCCTTCCATGAGGCGCGCGACTTCAAGGCGCTCCTCCTGGCCGATACCGACGTCACTCGGGCGCTTCCTCCGGCCGAGATCGAGCGCGCCTTCGATCTCAACGACCAGTTGAAGCACGTCGACGAGATATTTCACCGGGTATTTGAAGGTCGACAGGAAGTCGTGGGGGCCGGCTTCAACAGGCCCGTAGGGAGGTAGTGTTTCATGCGTGCCCGCGTGTTTGTCACTTTGAAACCATCGGTATTCGATCCACAGGGGAAAACGGTGACCGACGCGCTGCACACGCTCGGCTTTGCCGCTGTAAGAGATGTCCGGCAGGGGAAGTACTTCGAGCTCGACCTCGACGCGCTCAGCGCGGATGACGCGCGCCGCCTGGCCTCCGAGGCGGCCGACAAGCTCCTGTCGAATCCCGTCATCGAGAGCTATCGCATCGAGATCGTCGACGAGGTGATCGCATGAAGTTCGCGGTCGTGGTATTTCCGGGGTCCAATTCCGATCACGACGCGCAGTACGCCGCCGAACGCGTGCTGGGACAGCAGGCCGAGTTCATCTGGCACAAGGACACAAGCCTCCGCGGCGCCGACGCGGTCATCCTTCCGGGCGGCTTCGCGCACGGCGATTACCTGCGCACCGGTGCCATCGCACGCTTCTCGCCCATCATGGATGCAGTTCGGAAGTTCGCCGAAGCGGGCGGACCGGTCCTAGGGATCTGCAACGGCTTCCAGGTGTTGCTCGAAGCAGGGATGCTGCCGGGCGCCATGCTTCGCAACCGCGGCGTCAAGTTCGTGTGCGAGCACGTAATCGTCAAGGTCGAGCAGACCGACACGCCGTTCACACTGGCCTGCCATCCCGGTCAGACGCTTCGCATTCCGATTGCCCACGGCGAGGGGAACTATTACGCCGAGCCCGACGTCATCGCGCGCCTCGAAAAGAACCGGCAGATCATCTTCCGCTACACCAACGCGGCCGGTGTCCCCACCGACGAATCGAATCCCAACGGGTCGGTCGCGAACATCGCCGGCCTGTGCAACGAGCGGCGCAACGTTGTTGGTCTGATGCCGCATCCCGAGCGCGCCTGTGAACTGGCGGTCGGCAGTGCCGACGGTCTGGTCGTGCTCGAATCGGTCGTTCGCGCCGTGAAAGGGGGTCGGGGGGCATTTTCCGAGGACACTTTCGACCTGATGACTTCAACCCGCGAAAGTGTCCTCGGAAAATGACCCCCGACCCCCTCGTTCTCGAGCGCCATGGCCTCAAGCCCGACGAATATCAGCGGATCGTCGACGCCCTGAAGCGCGAACCGACGCTGACGGAGCTCGGCATCTTCTCCGTCATGTGGTCGGAACACTGCAGCTACAAGAGCTCCCGCGTGCATTTGAGAACGCTGCCGACGACCGGGCCGCGTGTGCTGCAGGGCCCCGGCGAGAACGCCGGAGCCGTTGACATCGGAGACGGGCTGGCGGCGGTCTTCAAGATCGAATCGCACAACCATCCATCCTTCATCGAGCCGTACCAGGGCGCCGCAACCGGCGTGGGCGGCATTATTCGCGATATTTTCACGATGGGCGCGCGGCCAATCGCACTCCTCAACTCGCTGCGCTTCGGATCGCTCGATGATCCGCTCGTGCGCCGTACTTTTGCCGGCGTCGTCGCGGGAATTGCGGGCTACGGCAACAGCATCGGCATCCCGACAGTCGGCGGTGAGGTCGGCTTCGACGAAAGTTACACCGGCAACCCGCTCGTCAACGTGTTCTGTCTCGGAATCGCCAAGGCCGCCGACATCATCAAGGGTGTCGCCTCCGGCGCGGGCAACGCGGTCTACTACGTGGGCGCCAAAACCGGCCGCGACGGGATCCATGGCGCGACGATGGCGTCGGCGGAGTTCGACGACAAATCGGCGGAAAAACGTCCCGCGGTACAGGTCGGCGATCCGTTCATGGAGAAGCTCCTCCTCGAAGCGTGCCTCGAGGTCATGAAGACCGATGCGCTCATCGGCATCCAGGACATGGGCGCGGCGGGATTGACCTGCTCCACGTCGGAAATGGGATCGCGTGGCGGCGCGGGCGTCGAGATCGATGTGTCGCTGGTGCCGCAACGCGAGAGCGGCATGACGCCGTACGAAATCATGCTCTCCGAGTCACAGGAGCGCATGCTGATGGTCGTCAAGCGGGGCCGCGAAGCAGAAGTCGAGCAGATCTTCGAGAAATGGGATCTTCACGCGGTCCGCGTGGGTGAAGTGACAACCGACGGCAAGCTGCGAGTGAAGAACCGCGGCGAGGTCGTTGCGGAAATTCCGAACGGCGCGCTGACTGACGAGGCGCCGGTGTACCGGCGGCCGATGGCGGAGCCGGCCTACCTCAAGGAGGTGCAACAGCTCTCCTTCGCGTCGCTCGGCAAACCGGCCGCGCCGGCGGAAGTCTTCAGGCGCCTGCTTGCGTCACCAACGATCGCGAGCAAGCGGTGGGTGTACCGCCAGTACGACCACATGGTCCGCACCAATACGCTCGTCATGCCTGGCATGGGCGCGGGCGTCGTGCGCGTCAAGGGCACGAATCGCGCGCTGGCGATGTCGGTCGATTGCAACGGCCGCTTTGTCTACCTCGATCCGTTTGCGGGCGCCCAGCTGGCGGTCGCCGAAGCGGCGCGGAACGTCGCGTGCGCCGGCGGCGTTCCGATCGGCGCCACGAATTGCCTCAACTTCGGCAATCCCGAGCGGCCGGAGATCATGTGGCAGTTCGCGAAGGCGGTCGAGGGGATGGGCGCGGCGTGCCGGGCGCTGGACATTCCGATCACCGGGGGCAACGTCAGCCTCTACAACGAAACCGAGGGCCGCGGGGTGCTCCCGACACCGGTGCTTGGCGTGGTGGGACTGATCGAAGAGGCGGATACGGTCGTGCGCCGTGCATTCCAGGCCGCCGGCGATGTCGTCATCATGTTGGGCGACACACGCGACGAGCTTGGTGGCAGCGAATACCTGAAAGTGATGCATGGCCTGATTCGCGGCGTGCCGCCCGCGCTCGACCTCGGGCGCGAAGCAGCGCTGCACCGCGTCCTGATCGAAGGGGCGGCCACGGGGATGATTCGCTCCGCGCAGGACTGTTCGGAGGGAGGCTTCGCGGTGACGCTGGCCGAGTGCTGCATCGGTACGGGCCTCGGCGCGGATGTCGAAATGCCGGGGGTCGCGTCGGTCACTCCAGGGTTGGGTGACATCGCCACGTTGTTCAGCGAGTCCGCCTCGCGGGTCATCGTATCGGTCGTCGCTGGACGGGAGGCCGATCTGCTGGGGTTGGCGGCTCGCGAAGGGGTCTCGGCACGTCGCATCGGGCTCGTCTGCGGATCCCGTATTCGTGTGGCGATAGATGGCCGCAAGGTGCTTGATGAGCCGCTCAACGAGGCAGAACAGATATGGGCGACGGCCATCGAGCGGTACTTGGAGCCCGCGCGGGCTATTGCATGACACCGTACACTGGGAAGGTCTCTCGTGGCATGTTTCTTCTGAATTACCACCCGGCCGCTCCGTTGTCGCGGCCGCAGATCGCGCTCGGAGGCCTGTTGTGACTAGTACTCAATCAGTCCGAACGGTCCACTAGATGGTCGACAAGTTCAAGGACGAATGCGGCGTGTTCGGGATCTTCGGTCACCCCGAGGCCTCGAACCTCACCTACCTCGGTTTGTACGCGCTGCAGCATCGGGGGCAGGAAAGTGCCGGCATCGCCGCCTCGGACGGCTTGCTGATTCGCCATCACAAGGCGATGGGGTACGTCAACGAGGCATTCAACAGCGAATCGCTGGCGAAGCTGCCCGGCTCCATGGCAGTGGGACACGTGCGGTATTCCACGGCCGGCGAAAGCCTCGTCGCCAACGCGCATCCAATCGTGGTCGACAGCATCCACGGCCAGCTCGCGGTCTGCCACAACGGCAATCTGGTGAACGCCGGCGAGCTACGCGACGCACTGGTCCGGTGCGGTGCGATCTTCCAGACGAACAGCGATACCGAGGTTGTCGTGCATCTGTTCGCGCGATCGCGTGAGGAAGGTGTCGAGGCGGCCATCGTCGACGCCATTTCGCAGGTCCGTGGCGCCTTCTCCTTCGTGATGATGACCAAGGACCGCGTCATCGGCGTTCGTGATCCGCACGGATTCCGTCCGCTCGCGATCGGCAAGCTCGGCGATGCCTGGGTGATCTGCTCCGAAACCTGTGCGCTCGATTTGATCGGGGCGACCTATGTGCGCGACGTCGAAGCGGGTGAGGTGGTGATCGCGAGTGCGGGCGGCTTGAAATCGATCAAGCCATTCGGGCCGGCGCCCCAATCGCAGTGCGTGTTCGAGCACGTCTATTTCGCGCGTCCGGACAGCTACGTGTTTGGCGAAAGTGTCAACGAAGTGCGGACGCAGCTGGGTCGGACGCTCGCGCAGGAAGCGCACGTCGACGCCGACGTGGTCGTCCCCATTCCTGACTCAGGAGTCTGCGCCGCCATCGGGTACGCGGAGGCGTCGGGCATTCCGATGCGCATGGGCCTTATCCGGAATCACTACGTCGGGCGCACGTTCATCGAGCCACAGCAGTCGATCCGCCATTTCGGCGTACGCGTGAAGCTCAACCCCGTACGCAGCATTCTTGAGGGCAAGCGCGTCGTACTGGTGGACGATTCAATCGTGCGCGGGACGACCAGCCGGAAGATCGTGCGGATGGTCCGGAGCGCGGGCGCGCGCGAAGTCCACATGCGCATCAGCTGCCCTCCGACCGTGTCTCCCTGCTTCTATGGCATTGACACGCCGCGTCGGTCCGAACTGATTGCCGCTACACACACGCTCGACGAGATACGCAAGTACCTCGACGCGGACAGCGTGGCATATCTCAGCCTCGATGGCTTAACGAGCGCCGTCCATGGAGGGCGCTCGAAATACTGCACGTCGTGCTACACCGGTGTGTATCCCGTGGCCTTTCCGCGCGACGAGACGGCTTACCTGCAGCTGGCGCTCAAGCTGAACACCGACGCACCACGGCCGGAGCCGGCGATGCACGCGACGACTGTCACAGATCCCGTCGTTCGTTGATGGACCACTGGCGCATCGAGTCGAATTGCTTCTTCGGGCGGCTCCGTTGTCGCGACCCGCGCACCGCGCTCCAAGGCTTGTTGTGACTAGTAACGAATCAGCTGGAACGGCCCACTACAGGGCTTCAGGCGTCGACATCGACGCGGGCAACGAAACCGTCCGCCGCATCCGCGGCCTCGCTCGCTCGACGTTCACGAGCGGCGTCCTCTCCGACATCGGCTCCTTCGGCGGGTTGTTCCGGCTCGAGCCAGGCCAGTTCCGCGAGCCAGTGCTCGTCTCGAGCGCCGATGGTGTCGGGACCAAACTGAAGGTCGCGTTCCTTGCCAACCGCCACGATACGATCGGCGCCGATCTCGTCAATCACTGCGTCAACGACATCCTCGTGCAGGGGGCCGAGCCGCTGTTCTTCCTCGACTATCTCGCCACAGGCCGGCTGTTGCCCGACATTGCCGAATCGATCATCAGCGGCATCGCTGCGGCGTGCCGCGCGAACGGGTGCGCGCTGCTTGGCGGCGAGACGGCGGAGATGCCCGGGTTTTACAACGACGGCGAATACGATCTCGCTGGATTCATCGTCGGCATTGTCGATCGTCAACGCCTGATTGCAGGCCGGACCATCACCATCGGCGATGTGCTGGTCGGCGTCCCCTCGTCTGGCCTGCATACCAACGGGTATTCGCTGGCTCGGCGCGTCATCTTCGAGCATCTGCAGCTCAAGGTGAGCAGCTATGTGCCCGAACTGTCGCGAACCGTGGGTGAGGCGCTGCTCGAGCCGCACCGATCGTACTTGCCGTACATCCGGCCTTTGCTCGACGCCGGTCGCATAAAAGCGATGGCGCACATTACCGGCGGGGGGATTACCGACAATCTGCCGCGCGTCCTGCCTCACGGCACTGCGGCAGTGGTCGACGCATCCGCATGGGAGGTACCTCCAATATTCAGGTGGCTCCAGCAGAACGGCAACATCCCCATCGACGACATGATGCGCACGTTCAATATGGGGATCGGGTTGATCATCGTCACCGGCCGCGACCAGGCCGAAGCGCTCCTCGGCGAGCTCGCGGCCCGTGGTGGCCGCGACGCGCGTGTCATCGGTGAGGTCGTTCGGGGCGAACCGCCAGGCGTGAGCTACGCCAACCTGCAGTGAACCGCCGACTCGGCGTCCTCATCTCCGGACGCGGAAGCAATCTTCAGGCACTCACCGACGCGATCGCGGACGGCAGGCTCAACGCCTCGATCGCGATCGTGATCTCCAACCGTGAAGATGCGGCTGGCCTGGATCGAGCGCGGGCAGCGGGAATCGAGGCCGTCTGCCTTTCCCATCGCGCATGGCCGACGCGAGACGACTACGATCGTGCGCTCGTGCGGGCGCTGCGCGCGCGTGACGTCGGTCTCGTCTGCCTTGCCGGATTCATGCGGCTCGTGGGCGCGCCGCTCATCGAAGCATTCCCGAATGCGATTCTCAACATCCATCCCTCATTGCTGCCTGCGTTTCCGGGTCTGGACGCGCAGCGGCAGGCTGTCGAGCACGGGGTGAAGGTAAGCGGAGTAACGGTGCACCTCGTCACCGCGGAGCTCGATGGCGGACCGATCGTCGTGCAGCGCGCCGTGCCAGTTCTTCCTGGCGATTCACCGGAATCGCTCTCGGAGCGAATCCTCGCGGAGGAGCATCGTGCGTATCCCGAGGCGGTGAAACTGGTGCTGGATGGGCGGTGGAGCGTTGAAGGTCGGCGCTTCCTCGAAACCGCCGCCGGATAAACGATGTGCGCAGGAAGCGGCGGCCCGCCCGTTGTCGGCGCGGTGCCGCGAATCGCTGGTGAGCCTAAATTAGGCCGTATTTACGGTTCGAGAAACGAGAAATACGGCGCTGACGACTGCTTTGACGCCCGCCGTGCGCGTTACCCGGAACCGGACGACTCACCTGCCACACCCAACACTGGCCGCCGCTGAAGGCCGTGACGTTGGTGGCGAGTACCGTGCCCGATGCAGGTCGAAGCACCTCGATGGTCTGGCCGCGCCAGGGCATTCTCCCGTCCACGACACAGAGACCGACGCGATGCGCTCGCGCGTCGCCCGCGCACACGTCATCGTGGAAGGTGCCGGTGTTGTACCAGGTCGCCGCGATGCGGTCGGCGATCTGGGGAGCACGAGAACCGTCGTAGCGTCCGGCGACGTCAGTTGCGTGGTGCCTCAAGGAGTCGTTGTGCCGATATTGATCCAGCCGGATCCCGTCCACTGCCACCAGCTGCTGTCGATGCCAAGCACGTAAATGGTGGCGCTCTTCCAGAGAATTTTTGACCCCCACCCGCCGCCCGCCTGGACGCCATTCCGCAGGATCGCGCCATTCAGGCCGATCGTCCAGACCGCGCCGACGTTGTCCACGATCTGCGTGGCGGTGGGAACCGTCGTGCCGTCCGGCGACGCACCGCCGCCTGGGACCGTCGTGCCGACATTGATCCAGCCGGATCCCGTCCACTGCCACCAACTGCTGTCGATGCCAAGCACGTAAATGGTGGCGTTCTTCCAGAGAATTATGGACCCCCACCCGCCCCCCGCCTGGACGCCATTCCGCAGGATCGCGCCGTTCGCGCCGAGCGTCCAGACTGCGCCGACCGTGTCCACGATCTGCGTGGCGGTGGGAACCGTCGTGCCGTCCGGGGACGCACTGCTGCCGCCTGGGACCGTCGTGCCGACATTGATCCAGCCGGATCCCGTCCACTGCCACCAGCTGCTGTCGATGCCAAGCACGTAAATGGTGGCGTTCTTCCAGAGAATTTTTGACCCCCACCCGCCGCCCGCCTGGACGCCATTGCGCAGGATCGCGCCGTTCGCGCCGATCGTCCAGACTGCGCCGACGGCGTCCACGATCTGCGTGGCGGTGGGCACCATGGTGCCGTCCGGCGACGCACCCAGTTGAATTGTGAAACCTGAATAGAGGAGTCGGTTGGGTGACCCGGTGCCCTCCGAGCCCACCACTCCAAGGGTGGCCGCGGCAACGATCGCGTTCTGGACCTCGGTTGGCGTCTTGGTGCCTACCTGCTCCATGTACAGTGCGGCGACGCCGGCCACGTGAGGCGAAGCCATTGATGTGCCGGACAAACTTGCTGAGGCCGTGTCACTGCTGATCCCAGCAGAAATGATCCCGGTGCCCGGCGCGAACACGTCAAGCAACGGACCGAAGTTCGAGAATCCCGCCCGGACATCGTTTGTGCTGGTTGCGCCGACCGTAATCGCTTCAGCGACACGTGCGGGAGATTGTGCACTTGCATCCACAGCGTCATTGCCAGCCGCGACGACATAGGTGACGCCAGCCATGATCGAATTCCTGACCGCCTGATCCAGTGCGGAGCTCGGCGATCCACCGAGGCTCATATTGGCGACAGCGGGCCGCCGCAGATCGGCGGTGACTGCGTCTAACGCCGCGACCACTGATGAATTGGTTCCTTGTCCAGCACAGTTCAAGACGCGATGGCTGAGAATGATCGCGTTCTTCGCCACCCCGTACGTCGCGCCAGCGATGGTGCCGGCGACGTGTGTTCCGTGTCCATTACAGTCAGCGCCATCCGGCGTGCCGGGATTGCCGTCGTCGTTTCCAGGAGGCGTGTTGGGGTTGTTGTCGTCGTCCACGGTGTCGCCGGCATTGAACGCGCGGCCGCCGAAGTCCACATGCGTTGTGCGCACCCCTGTATCAATCACGTGGACATAGACCTGCGTCTGGAACGCCGGATAAATGTAAGCGCTGTCGAGCGGCAAGTTGCGCTGGTCGATGCGGTCGAGGCCCCATGGCGGACTGGTTTGGAGGTTCGTCGCCTGGACGATGCCATCCTCTTCGACGTAGTTCACACGTGGATCACGCGCCAGCGCAGCCGCGGCTGCCGGCGTCAGGCGGATGGCGAAGCCCTTGAGCGCTCTCCGATAGACGTGTCCTAACCGCCCTGCGTACAGGCTTTGCGTTTCCAGCCCAATCGCTTCAGGATCGTCAGTTGATGCAAGGACGACAATGTATTGATTTGGGATGGCGTTAGCGTGACGGCGGATGTTCTGCGCCCAAGCTGAGTCGGCGGCAAGGGCCGTGAAAACCGTCAGAAGAGCAATGAGCGTTCTTTTCATGATTCGCAGGATAAGAGTAAAGAGTTACCGACGGAACCATTCAATTTAGCAGCGGGCGGAGAGGAGTTCCACGCTGCTGCAAGAATAGCGAAACTGCCGCGGCAGCAACGGCGACGCTGGCCTGCCTATATATCGATATCGGATCTTCGCCGCAACGTGAGCACTGCAACCTCAGGAGGACAGTTGATTCTGATGGGTACGTAGACCGTGCCGACGCCTCTACTCACGAACATCGATGTGTTCTCACGCGAGCCGAGACCGGAAAGCACCGGAAATCGCCGGTGCGCGAGAGCCCCAACGCCGGGTAGGACGACCTGTCCGCCGTGAGTGTGCCCGGAGAGCACTGCCGGGACGTTGAATTGCGCCGCCTCATCCAGCCTTCGCGGATCGTGCGCCAAAAGGATTGTCGTATCGTGCGCACGCTGCAGCACGCGACCAATTTCCGATGCCTTACGAGTCCAGAACCGGATCCCGGCAAGCTCAAGGCCCTCTCCGCGGATCTCGCGCCGAGTCCGAGCGTCCTTCAGCACCTCGATGTGCTTCGCGATCAACGCCGCGGGCATGTCGCGGTCGTCGTCGTGGTTTCCGAGAATCGCGAAGACGCCGTTTGGTGCCTGTAACGGCGCGAGCAGATCCGCCACGGGGCCGACATACGCGCGATCACCCCACGTTACGTAGTCGCCGCCAAGAACGATCAGGTCTGGATGGGTGGTGGTGATGAGATCGATGGCCGCTTGCACGTCTTCGGCGGGGACCATCGCGCTGTGATGAATGTCTGTAATGAGGCCGATGCGCAAGCCGTCGAGCGCCGGCGGCAGACCTGATACCGGGAGTGTTGCCTGAGTCAGGCCGATGTGGTGACGCTCGTACGCGACGCCGTACGCGCCGGCCCCAGTGAATGTGCCCACCGCGCCGGCGACCAGGCCCTTGATTGCCGCGCGCCGGGTGAGGGGCATACGCGGCTGTATAGTAGCGGCTGATGGACCTGTATGGCGAGTTGGAATGGCGCGGTCTTGTGTACGACGCCACCGAGGGGCTGCGCGATGTTCTCGCCCGGGGGACAGTCACCGGATACAGCGGGTTTGACCCGACGGCGTCCAGCCTGCATGTAGGCCATCTGCTGCCCGCACTCGCACTCGCACGAATGCAGCGTCTTGGGCACAGCCCGATTGCGATTGTCGGCGGCGGCACTGGTCTGATTGGAGATCCCAGCGGCAAGAGCACTGAGCGCACGTTGCTCAGCGTGGATCATGTCGAGGCGAACGTTGCGTCGATCCGCGAACAGCTAGCACGGTTTCTCGATTTCGATGCGTCGGCGAACCCCGCGCGGCTCGTGAACAACGCGGACTGGCTGACGAAGATGAATGCGATGGAGTTTCTCCGCGACGTCGGCAAGTACTTCACCGTGAATGCGATGCTCGCGAAGGAATCGGTCAAGCGCCGCATGGAGAGCGAAGAGGGGATTTCGTACACGGAGTTCAGCTATTCACTGCTCCAGGCGTACGACTTTCTCGTGTTGCACGATCGCTTCGACTGCATGCTGCAGGTTGGTGGAAGCGATCAATGGGGAAACATCCTCGCCGGATGCGATTTGATTCGTCGCCTCAAAGGGGCAAAGGCTCATGGTCTCGTGATGCCGTTGCTGACGACGGCGACGGGAACGAAATTCGGCAAGACCGAGGCCGGAGCCGTGTGGCTCGATCCAAGCCAGACCTCGCCATTCCAGTTCTTCCAGTTCTGGTTGCACACCGATGACAGCGACGTGGGGAAGTACCTCCGGTTTTTCACCTTTTTCGATCGACCGACTATCGAACAGCTGGAAGTCGCTGCGCGGACGGCACCGGAGTCGCGCGAAGCGCAGCGGGCACTCGCGCGCGAGGTCACGCGGATGGTGCACGGCGACGAGCCCGTCGCGCGTGCGGAGCGCGCTTCCGGCGTCCTCTTCGGCGAAGATATTTCGACGCTCGCGGCGGAGGACGTGTTGTCGGTCTTTGACGATGTGCCCTCATCGACGGTAACGGCAGACAAGCTGGCGGGGGACGGCCTTGCCGTGGTCGAGCTGCTCGCATCCAGCGGACTGACCGCGTCGAAGGGCGAAGCCACCCGGCTCATTCGCGGCGGCGGCGTTTACGTCAACAACCGCCGTGTTACCGACGAAAAGGCCCGGTTGCGTCCGAACGACGCCATAGACGGTCAGTTGTTCGTTCTTCGAAAGGGAGCAAAGCAGAACCACCTCGTCAAGGTCGCTCGTGAATGATGTCCGGATATGTGCGGGGGTTGACACCGCGACTTCCGGGATCGTACTCTTGCAAGGTTCGCCTGACGGGCGCCAGCCCGACAGTGAAGGCGAGCGGCCTTGAAGGGCTCGACAATTCCTAAAGCGTCCGGTGGCGTAAAAAAGGATTGACAGTACCTTGAGGCGCTAGTAACCTCAAAAGGTTCCCCTAAACGCGGTCAGAGATGGGCCGATCGGTGGGGTCCTCGACCTAGCGGCGCCGCGAGGTGTGGCTGGTCGGGCTTCCGGTTCTTTGAAAACTAGATAGTGCGTGCAAGCACAACAAGCGTCCGCCGGAACGCCGCGTCTGCGAAAGCAGCAAAGCGCGAAGGTGGACAGCCCGTCGAGTGTCAGCGAATGGCATTCGTCCTCGCGCGCAAGCGCGAAGGCGGGTGAACCATTCACCAAACACGAAGTACAAACAACGCAAGAGCTAAGTCATCAGCGCTCGCGTTAACCAGTTGCCAACCCTGAAAGCGAGCCAGCGCAAGCCGGCGAGTCGAGGGGGTAACAGCAAATTAACATGAGAGTTTGATCCTGGCTCAGAATCAACGCTGGCGGCGTGCCTAACACATGCAAGTCGAACGCGAAAAGGGCTTCGGCTCTTAGTAGAGTGGCGAACGGGTGAGTAACACGTGGGTGACCTACCTTCGAATGGGGGATAACGTCCCGAAAGGGACGCTAATACCGCATAACATCCTGCTTTTGAACAGGTGGAGATCAAAGCCGGGGATCGCAAGACCTGGCGTTTGAAGAGGGGCCCGCGTCTGATTAGCTAGTTGGTGAGGTAACGGC
>Ga0070698_100001939_pt1 | contig 22993 bp, 23 predicted proteins | sample KBSK1502metaG_FD_65477 | JGI IMG/M metagenome (GOLD analysis project Ga0070698, IMG submission 65477) | Corn, switchgrass and miscanthus rhizosphere microbial communities from Kellogg Biological Station, Michigan, USA - KBS K1-50-2 metaG | ecosystem: Host-associated > Plants > Roots >...
GAGCGCGATCTCGACGCGCTCATGAGGCGCACGGCCAACCGGCCACTGCCATCCGGCAAACTGCTCCCATGGGAAGCGCTGGCTTTTGGCGCCGGCCTTACTGCGCTGGCTGAAATATACCTGGCCGTGCTGGTGAACCCGTTGACGGCCGTGCTGGGGTTGGCTGTGATCGCGGGCTACTTGTTTGGTTACACGCCGCTCAAAACGCGGACCTCATTGTCGACTATGGTCGGCGCATTTCCCGGCGCCGTGCCGCCCTTGATTGGCTGGGCAGCCGCGCGCGGAACTGTGGGGATCGAGGCCTGGGTGCTGTTCGCGATTCTGTTTCTCTGGCAGTTTCCCCATTTTCTGGCGATTGCCTGGATGTATCGTGAAGATTACAGCCGCGCGGGAATTCTCATGCTGCCGGTGGTGGAACCGGACGGCCGCGTAACTGCCCAACAAATTGTCGTCTATACAGTGCTCCTCTTGCCGGTAAGTCTGCTGCCCGCGGTGCTCGGTATCTCCGGCAGAGTTTATCTTTGGGGCGCAATTGTTTTGGGATTACTCTTTCTCTACAGCAGTGTTCGCGCTGCCTTTTCGAAGTCGAAACAAGAAGCGCGGCGGCTGTTGCTGGCGTCGGTAATCTATCTGCCGCTTCTGTTCATTCTGATGGTCATAAACCGGTAAATAGTAAATAGTAAATAGTGAATGGTCGATCACTTGTTACGCGCCTAGCGAATTTAATCCGACGGTTCTAACTATTTACCATTCACCATTTACTATTCACTTTCATTAAGGAGTAACCGATGGGACGAGCTCTTGCGGTTATCATCTGGATCCTGACTCTGGGTTCTGTGAGCCTCTTTTTCGTGAAGAAGTGGTGGTTTCCTGAGGCCATCTCTGCTCACGCTGCCGCGCTGGATCGTCAGTTTGTGCTGACCATCATCGTCGTGGGCGTTGCTTTCACTGCGGCCCAGGTTGGTCTTGGCTACGTGGTCTGGAAATATCGAGACCGCGGTCCGAACGACCGCGCCGTATACACCCATGGCAGTAATCGGTTGGAGGTGGTCTGGACGATCGTGACGGCCGTCATCTTCATCGGCCTTGCCGTCATGGGCCAGAGTGTCTGGGCTTCGCTTCACTTCAATAAGGCTCCAGCGGGAGCCTTCCAGGTTGAAGTCGTGGCGCAGCAATTTCAGTGGAACTTCCATTATGCCGGCAAGGACGGAGTCTTTGGGCGCACGGATCCAAATCTGATCGATGATTCGGCTACCAACTACATTGGCCTGGACGAAACCGATCCAAACGCAAAAGATGATGTGACACATACGGTGATTGCCATTCCCGAGGGGCGGCCGATCGAGTTGATCCTTCGTTCGCGAGATGTCATTCATAATTTCTGGGTGCCGCAGTTGAGATTCAAGCAGGACCTGGTACCGGGAATGAATATCCGGGTTCACTTCACTGCCAACCGGCCCGGCAAATATGAACTAGCGTGCGCTGAGCTTTGTGGTCAGTTCCACTACCGGATGAAGAGTTTCATGCTGGTGCTGCCAGCGGCCGAACATGAGGCCCTGATGGCTCTGCCCCAGGATCAGTTTCAAACGCGCATTACAGAACTGTTAGCGAAGTATGAACTACCCGTCTATCAGCAGTGAAAAAGATCTTAGATTGTTGATTCGCCACAACCATTAGGAGAATCAGAGATGTCATCTGAAACGCACGAAGCAGTGCATCGTCACGAGGCACCGAAGAGCTTCATTCGTAAGTACATCTTCAGCCTGGATCACAAAGTAATCGGTATCCAGTACATCATCCTTGCCCTGGCTGCTGTAGTCGTTGGCGTAACGATGTCGGTGCTGATGCGACTCAATCTGTCGTGGCCGGGTACGAAATGGTCGATCCTCGGAACACTTTTTCCGACTGGTGCGCCCGGCGGCATCATGAATCCCGACTTCTATCTGTCGCTCGTAACCATGCACGGGACGATCATGGTGTTCTTCGTCCTTACCACTGCGCCACAGGGAGGTTTCGGTAACTATTTCCTGCCCATCCAAATCGGCGCGGAAGACATGGCGTTTCCGTTTCTAAACATGATGTCCTTTTGGGTGACGTTTGTTGGCTTCATCGTCATTCTCGCGGCGATTTTTGTTGAGGGTAATACCACGATTGCCACTTCGGCACTGGGAGTGTGGTTGGGTGGCGGCAGCGGCTCTACGGTGGGACCGATTGGAGGGTGGACGGGATACGCGCCTTTGAGCGCCGTTGGTGTGGCAGCCGGCCCCGGGCAGGGCGCGGGCATGAACCTTTGGATCGTCAGCATCGCCATCTTTTGTATTGGCTCACTGCTCGGAGCGCTCAACTTTATCACTACGCTGCTCAACATGCGTACGCGCGGCATGACCCTGATGCGTATGCCTTTGACCTGCTGGGCCTGGTTCACCACGGCGGTTCTGGCACTGCTTTCATTTCCGGTACTCCTCGGCGGCGGCATACTCCTCCTGCTGGATCGAACCGTTGGTACCAGCTTCTTCATTCCAGGTGGACTGGTATTCGGATCCTCGGTGCTTAACACGCACACCGGCGGCTCACCAATTCTCTGGCAACATCTATTCTGGTTCTTCGGGCATCCGGAAGTTTACATCGCCATCCTTCCCGGCATGGGAGCGACCTCGCACATCCTTTCGACCTTCGCGCGCAAGCCCATCTTCGGCTATCGCGCCATGGTGTTTGCGATCTTCGCCATCGGGTTGCTTGGGTTCTTTGTCTGGGGACATCACATGTTCATCAGCGGCATGAGTCCTTACTCGGCGATGACCTTCTCGATTCTGACCTTGTCGATCGGCGTTCCTTCCGCAGTTAAAACTTTCAACTGGCTGGGCACGCTTTGGGGCGCAAGGATTCGCTTTACAACGCCAATGCTTTTTGCCATCGGCTTCGTCTCGCTATTTGTAGCTGGAGGAATCACCGGATTGGTGCTTGGTCAAACGTCGCTCGATCTACCGATGCACGACACTTACTTTGTGCCGGCCCACTTCCACCTGGTGATGGGCGTAGCTTCGATCTTCGGGATGTTTGCCGCGATTTATTTCTGGTTCCCAAAGATGTTTGGCCGCTTCATGAACGAGAGGTTGGGCAAATTCCATTTCTGGCTCACTTTTATCGGCGTCTACTGCATCTTTGTCCCCATGCACACGATGGGAATGGTGGGCATGCCGCGGCGCTATTCGCAGTTTACCGAATACAGATTTCTTGATTCCATTCACCCGTTGGTGATCTTCGTTTCCATAGCTGCGATTATCACTGCGCTCGTTCAGCTGGTCTTTTACTTCAATCTCATTTGGAGTGTATTCAAGGGCAAGAAGGCGGGCGAGAATCCGTGGGAGGCGACTACGCTCGAATGGACGACCGCGAGTCCGCCGCCCCACGACAATTTTGCCGGTGTGCTGCCGGTTGTTTACCGCGGCCCGTATGAGTTTGCGGTACCTGGAGCACCAAACGATTTCGTGATGCAAACTGAGCCCGACGCGAGCAAGGCCGGAAGTGAAGAGGTAGGCGGTAATGGCCACAACGGTCACAAGCACTAAGACCGCTGAGAAAAGAAAAACAAGGTCAGGTGGAGGTTCAAAGTTTCCCGGACCAAATGGCAAAGGTCCGAAAGGAAACGGCAACGGTGGCGGCAAGCGAGACCCGCGCAGAGGTCTTTCACCGGAAGCCTATCGCGTAACGATGTGGGTGGTAATCGCTGCGATTGTGATGATGTTCGCGGCTTTATCCAGCGCTTACATCATCCTGTCGTTTGACCAGGAACGACGCCTGGTAACGATGCCGCCAATGTTCTTCCTGAGCACCGGCATCATCATCTTGAGCAGTTTTACGATTGAAACTGCGAAACGATCTTTAAAGCGTGAGAACGAAGCCAGATACAGAAGCTGGACAATTGCGACCCTGGTGCTCGGCCTGTTTTTCCTGGCTGCACAAGTAATGGGCTGGCGAGAACTCGCCGCGCAGGGTGTCTATTTTAGGAGTCACCCGCATAGCACTTTCTTTTATTTTTTTACCGGCGTCCATGGGGTGCATTTGTTGGGAGGAATTACAGGGCTTTCGTATTTGGCGATTCGCGGGCGACGCGGTGGCAGGGCAGGGAAGCTAATGCCGCAAGAGACGTCGGCAGGATTGATGTCGCTTTACTGGCACACGATGGATGCGCTTTGGATCTGGCTATTCCTGCTGCTGCTGATTTTGAAGTAACACTTATTATGGTTGTAGAAATTAACAAACAATATTTGCCGGCCTCGGCTGGAAACCGCTATCGCCTTGGAACGTGGGTGGCGATGGCTTCGATCTTGATGTTGTTCACGGCATTGAGCAGCGCTTACATCGTACGGGCCGCTTCCTCCAGCGATTGGCAACCCCTGGCGATGCCGCGCATTCTGTTGTTGAGTTCAGTCTTGCTTCTAATCAGTAGCGGTACCCTGGAAAGCGCGCGCCGCAAATTAAGGAACGGGGCGAGCAATGCCTATAAATCCTGGTTACTTTTGACCGTGGTTTTGGGTGTTGGCTTTTTGGTTTCGCAATTAATCGCCTGGCGGCAACTTGCGAAGCAGGGAGTTTACATAGCCAGCAATCCGCATAGCTCGTTCTTTTATCTTTTTACAGCCACACACGGAGTGCATTTGCTCGGCGGTCTGACCGCGCTCAGCTACCTCTCGCTTCGAAGTCGGGCGCCACTGGAAGACAAATCAGCGATGGCGAAGGCGCAAGCCAAAGCCGACGCGGTAACGCTTTACTGGCACTTCATGGACTTTTTGTGGCTCTACTTGTTCGTATTGCTCTTTTATGTGAGGTAACAGAACTAACCGCCAAGGCGCCAAAATCGCCTGGACGGGAAGGCAGGTTTCTGAATGTGAAACGGTTCTAAATCGTGGCGTCCTTTGCGCCTTGGCGGTTAGTTAGGAGTTGCAACTTTTTCTCTTGGAGGTGACAGGTGAGTACTGAAGCACGCGCAGTACATTTTCCGGCGGAAGACTGGGGCGGGGGTGTGCACCCCTATCGTGTCGGTCATCGCAAGCTCGGGATGTGGTTGTTCATTGTTTCCGACTCCTTGACCTTCTCGGCGCTCTTGATGGGCTACAGCTATCTGCGCGCCTCGAACGTTTGGCCCACGCCGTTTCCGTTTTACCCGAGCATCGTCTTTTCGTCAGTCATGACCTTCTGTCTGCTCTCTTCGAGTTTGACGATGGTCTTCGGCGTCTCGGCCTCGAGCCGGGGAGACAAGGCGCGCGCGCGCAAATGGATTCTGGCAACCATGTTTTTCGGCGCCGCGTTCGTTATCCTCCACCTTATCGAATGGAACCACTTGTACACTGAGGGACTGCGGCCCTTTAGTTTGCCGGAACACTGGGTGTCGGTATTCACCACTTCTGATGGACGATTGCCGTCGCCGCTGTTTGGCGCAACGTTCTTCACGATCACCGGGTTGCACATGTTCCACGTCGCCACGGGGATCATTTATTTGGGAGTGGTCGCCGCGCGGGTCAAGAAGGTAAATCACGAAGATGTCGAGATCAGCGGCCTCTATTGGCACTTTGTAGATCTGGTCTGGATGTTTGTGTTCCCGCTAATTTACATCCTGTCAGTGGATGTTGGTGGTCATTTGGCTAAGTAGTAATTCGTTCGCTGAACATTTGAGCGGAGGAGTCGAGCATGAGCGCACACGCTGAAGAGCATTTTGCCGGTAGTAATAAACTCTTTACGTCAATTTGGGTCTGGCTGCTTGTTTTGACGTTGATAGAGATCTTCCTTGCTTACAAGCCAATGCCCATTCACTTCATGTTGACGATTCTGCTTGGCCTCTCGATTATCAAGGCGGCGCTGATTGTTGCCTACTTCATGCACCTGAAGTTTGAGCGCTTGAGTCTGATTCTTACCATTGTGCCGATGCTGGTAGTCTGTATCTGCTTGCTATTCGTGTTTTTCCCCGATAGCTTCAGATCGGCTGGGTTACGTTATCAGTTTAAGGAACAGCCCCCGCCGCCGCCGGCCGAGGCGCCGGAACATTGACGTACGCTCTATGAACGCTCGTATGAAACTAAAACCCGTGATGTTTGTCCTGGTGACCGTCGCTTTCCTGGCGGCGCTCAGCACAACGGCGTTCGGGCAGTGTTCGATGTGCCGTTCAGCGCTGGCAGGTTCGAGCAACGCGTTCTTTGTTCGAAACTTTAACATCGGCGTGCTCGTGCTGCTGGTTCCGCCGGTGACGATATTCTGCTCAATCTTTGTAGCGCTGAAACGCTATAAAAAAGCGGACGACGAAGACCAGGGAGACCAAACGTCTTGAAAATGCGACAACAGGTGGGCGCGCGTCTTTTGCTGCTGGCCTTTTTGGTTGCGCCCGCGCTTGCCGCGCCGGTCTCCAAGACCGGTGATTGGATCGTCATCACTCCGCTTGACGAGGGCTTCTCGATCCTGCTTCCCGTCGCTAAGCCTGCTTGATTGCGACTAACCTTATGGCTGAGGAGAATCTCCTACGCATCGACGTTGAAAAGCGAACCACGCGCGGACGGGTCTGTCCGCGTTGTGGAGGAAAGATTATTCCTTCCGATCGCGCAGTCTATCAAAATGCTGCGGATCCAACCGGGGCCTATCCGATCTGGCAATGTGAAAGATGTGGCTATGAAGAAATGTCGGAACGAAAGACGCCCGCGGGTAAGGCTAAACACTGATGAAAGTGACTTTCGAGTCTTTGGTGCGATGGAGCCAATGCTGACCTAAATGCAAATGAGCGAGACCGTAGTTATGAAGCGTGAAGCGACCTTACTTAACCTGGTGTGCATTATTGCCGCGCTTGGCTTTGTGGCGTTGGCAGTTGTAAATGCGTTGCTCTCCCCAAGTTTTCTGACCACCGACAACCTGTTCGTTACGATGGTCTGCATGTTGATGGCCTTGATGTTTGCAGTCAATCCGCTGCTCTACCTCAAAGACGAAGGCCGGTTACCGATTCCGTTTCAAAAACGTAAAGCCCTTAAAGCAGCGGCGGATGACTGGAGTGCGCGCGCGCTGCCGCCCTCGGAGCCCCTGCTCGATGCCAAAGGCCGCGCGGTTCCTCCTGACGTCAAATCGATGGTAGCCAATATGAAGCAGAAACAGCCGTAGCCTGGAAACTTGTCCCTATCCCTGCCGTGAATGAAATCGACCAACGCGTTTTGCGAAGTTTTGAACTCTGGAAAAGAGAGAAGCTTGATCTGCACACTCTCTTTGAGGCTGGCGAGAACGATCCTGACGCGCGTACCGCGGTTTTCGACTCGGTTGAGCGTTTGGTGAAAGAGGGCCTGCTTCAGGAAGAGGGCAATGATTTCTATTCGCTGACTGAACGGGGGAAGAAAATAGTGATGAGTAATGAGTGCTGAGTGATGAGTACTGAGTAATGAGCGGCGGGTTGGGCCGTCCAAGCTTCCCGCACTTTTTACTCATCACTCAGCACTCAGTACTGATCATTATGACCGTGTTTCCGAATGCCTGAATACATTTCATATCTGCCGCACATCAACGCGATTCTCAATTCAACCAGCGCGCTCCTGCTGATCGCTGGTTTCAGGTTCATACGTCTCGGCCGCATCCAGGCGCACCGGAATTGTCAGGTCACGGCTGTACTTACATCAACGCTCTTTCTCGTTTCCTATCTCACTTATCATTACTATCACGGCGCGACCAAATTTTCCGGACAGGGCCTGGTGCGTCCGTTGTATTTCACAATCCTGACAACGCATACAATTCTTGCGATTGTTATCGTGCCCTTGATACTCGTTACTTTGTACCGCGCAGCGCGTGGAGATTTCATCAAGCACCGCAGGATTGCCCGTTGGACGCTGCCGCTCTGGTTGTATGTCTCGGTAACCGGCGTGATTGTCTACCTGATGCTCTACCAGATTTATCCTTCGTAGTGCCTGGGGCTTTGGAATCTAACCGCTCAAGTGATTGGCCTAACCGCCAAGGCGCCAACATCGCCAGGCGGAGAAACAGTTTGAAGGTCTTGGCGATCTTAGCGCCTTGGCGGTTAGTAACCTTGCACTTGAGCGGCAATGTGACCAAGCATGAACCTGGCAATTTTCGATATCGATGGCACGCTCACCAATACGAACAACGTTGACGAAGATTGCTTCGTCAAGGCTTTTGCTGAAGCCCACTCTATTAATGACATAGTCACGGATTGGACGGCGTACCCGCATACAACCGACTCCGGAATTACGCAACATATTTTCCAGGAACAATTCGGCCGTAGTCCTGAAGAAACGGAGTTAAGCAAACTTAAAAGCTGCTTCGTAGGTATGTTGAGTGAACATTACGAAACCGATTCGTTGAGCTTTGCGGAAATCCGCGGCGCACCTGCAGCCCTCAAGTCGTTAAGGCAGAATTCTGATTGGGCGGTTGCAATCGCAACAGGTTGTTGGCGCGAATCAGCTTTATTAAAGTTGAAAGCCGCGAACATTGATCCTGAGGGCATGCCAGCCGCCTATGCTGAAGATGGGTTATCGAGAGAGGACATCCTGAAGGCGGCGGTATCGCGGTCGTTGGAAAAACATGGCGTGAGCTGCTTCGAAAGAGTTGTCAGCATTGGTGATGGTCTTTGGGATGTTCGCACTGCTGGCCGTCTTAGTTTTGCCTTCCTGGGTATTGGTTGTGGTGAATCGGCGACGAGGCTGGAGCAAGCGGGAGCGACACATGTGATTGAAGATTTTTCTGACTACGATCTAGTGCTCAAATCCTTGCTGGAAGCAGAGGTTCCCAAACTGGATTATTTCAACGTATCCGTTGAACCTGCTCTGCCCCAGGATAGAAACGCAACACGCGATGATTGAGAACTTAGACAATCCTGACCCAAGGATCGTCACGCCTGCGGTAAAACGCATGCGCGCGTCCGGCCCGATCCTGATTCTGGCCATCCTGTTTGTTGTAGCTTCTTTTCTGACCTGGTACTTCACCTGGTTTGGCCGCGATCTTTCTGATTCCGATATTTCAAAGTTTTTGGTTGATGAGAAGCGTCCGCGACACGTACAACATGCGTTGCTGCAAATTCAACAACGCATTGAGCGTGGCGATCCGACGGCGAAACAGTGGTACCCGCAAATCATTACCCTTGCCGGTAGTCAGGAAACGGAGTTTCGCCTGACTGTCGCGTGGCTGATGGGAGCGGACAACCATTCAGTCGAATTTCATAACAGTCTGAAGAAGCTGTTAGCGGACCCCGAAGCAATTGTTCGTCGTAACGCGGCATTGGCCCTCGTTAGGTTTAACGACGCCAGCGGGCGAGGTGAGCTGCTCGCAATCTTGCAACCATTCACGGTAACTGCTCCGGCGACCGGTGCGCTGCAAAGCAGCCTATCGAGCGGCGCACAAATAAGTCGCGGCGCGCTGCTTGGTCGCATCCTGCAACCAAACAACGAAGTTATTGAACTGCGTTCACCGCTAATCGGCAAAGTCGATCGGCTGCTGGTGACCAACGGCTCCAGCCTCGCAAAAGGCGATGCGGTATTGACGATTAAGTCTGACGAGCAAAGCATCTGGGAGGCATTGCGCGCACTTTCCCTGGTGGGCCAGCCAGAAGACCTTGGCTTAATCGAGAGTTATGGCAGCGGGGCCGAGCCGGTTAGCGAACGCCTGAAGCAACAGGCAACTCTTACAGTGAATGCGATCAAGCAACGTGCTTTGGACCAGAAATAGTTTCCGAAATCTTTAGATCACAATACGAAGGAAGGAATGAGTTACGACGTGCGTTGCGGAAGCCGGACAATAATCAGCTCCGGCCTTACGTTTCCGAACCACCTAAACTAATCCCCCATGCTTACACATCTCAGCGTCTTTTTAATCACCTTATCTGGTCTGATCCTCGAGGTTGGACTCACTCGCATCTATTCTGCCAGCATCTGGTACCACTTCGCGTTCGTAGCCATTTCAGTGGCGCTACTTGGATGGGGCCTTGGAGGTTTCACTGTCCATGTATTGAAGCGAACCCGGCGACTATCAATGAACACGGCAGCCCTGGTGACCCTGCTCTACGCCGGGGCGATTCCTCTGTGTCTCTGGTTACTGGTTCGCTTTCCCTTCGAGCTTGACCGGCTGCCTCTCTACTTTCTAGCCCCTCTGCTCCCGTTCTTCCTGGCAGGCATGGCGCTATCGATCGTGTTTGATCTAAACCGCGCCTCGTCGGGTTCGCTCTACTTCGCGGATCTGGTGGGCGCCGCGCTGGGTGCCGTGCTCGTCACAGTCCTGCTCTTCGCACTAGGTGGCGAGGCAGCCTTGTTGGCAGCGACGATTGCACCTGCGATAGCGGCGCTTTGTCTGACCTTTGCTCCCGAACCCGAAGGGTCGACATCGGCGGGTGGACCACCCGATAGCAAGAACAAGAGCGCCGGGTCACTGCCCCGCACCATTCGTCTCCTGGCAATGGCTGGTATTGTACTAACGGTGGTTGCCGTGTTTTCAGCCGTCAAGTTTGGGACGTTTCGCGTCGTGCCAGGCACGACGAAGGCTATGCGCAACCAAATGGACGCAAACCCCCAAGCGCACATCTCCCGAACCGGATGGAATGCTTACTCGCGAATCGACGCTGTTGAAGGTGTTGCTCCGAGGCATGTAGCGCGTCTCTATATCGACTCAGATGCGTGGACAAGTATTTACGAGTGGGATGGCCGCCTCGAAAGCGCAAGCGACCTGCGTAACTCTTACCGGGCCCTTCCGTTTCGGCTGACACCAAATGCTGAGACGTTGGTGATCGGCCCCGGCGGCGGTGCGGATGTTGTCTCCGCCCTTTCATCAGGCAGCCGCAAGGTGACTGCCGTTGAGCTAAATCCCCTGATGCTTAAATTTGTGCGGAGCTACGGGGCGCGTGCAGGCAATATCTACGACCGGCCTGACGTGGAAACGATCCAGAGCGAAGGGCGAAATTTCATCAGCCGCACCGACCGAAAGTTTGACATCATTTTCATGGGCTTCGTTGATTCGTGGGCTTCCGTCGCATCAGGCGGTCTCTCACTCTCGGAAAACTATCTGTACACGACTGAAGCCTTCCGCGCCTATTACGACCATCTTACCGACAACGGCATCCTGGTAGTGCTCCGCTGGGAAACTGACATTCCCAGGTTGGTGACGAATTCTGTGGCGACACTTGGAGCAGAAGCGGCAGGAAAACGAATAGTGGCTTTATTGGAAGCGCAGGGCGCACCGAATGAACCAAAACAGATGCTCTTTATGCTGCGCAAGCGTCCGTTCACAGAGGCGGAGACTGCTGAAATTTCTCACGACTGGACACAAGCAACGGCTGTCATCCTGCCGGGAGGTACTGCTCCGCCGTTGATTGGCGATGTGCTTTCGGGAAGGAAGACTTTGGTCCAATACGAAACCGAGTCGCCGCGTTTTGTGAGTCCTGTTTGGGACGACAGCCCATTTTATTTTGCGATTGAACGCCCCTTCCACATGCCCGCTGCGATTGCTGAGCCGCTGCTTAAGTGGTTGCTGGCGCCCAGCATCGCTATGCTGGCCCTTTTGACCATTCTTGGCAGACCGCGGCGCGCGAGTATTAGACCGTATGCCGGGTCTGTGTTCTATTTCGCAGCCCTGGGCTTTGGCTTTATCGCGGTGGAGTTAGCGCTCTTGCAAAACCTGACGCTGCTCGTTGGCCATCCGATCTTTACGCTCTCGGTGCTGCTCTTTACGCTGCTGGCGATGGGTGGAATTGGAAGCGCCTTGAGTTCGCGCGTGTCGATGACCACGGCCTGCATCGCCGTGGCTGTAATCGGAGCTGTTGAAGCTATCACCTTGCCGCGACTGGTGCCGATGCTGCTGCCGCTTCCGCTCTGGGCGCGAATTGGAATAGCAATGTTGCTAATCGCGCCGTTAGGACTCGGGATGGGCATTCCTTTCCCGAGCGGTTTACGCAAAACGGGTCGCGGATCGCTTCCAGCGCCGCCGTTTTATTGGGGGCTCAATGGCATTATGTCCGTCATCGGATCTGTAACGACCGTGTTCGTTGCTTTGATTAGTGGCTTCCAGGCGGCAATGCTGATGGGGAGCGTTTGCTATGTGCTTGCCGCTCTGGCTTCGCGGCAGGCGTTCCGTCAATCTCCAAGCTGAGGATGTTTTTGCGAATGTAATGTTCTGGCTCCATAGGAGCCAAATGTTTATAGAGTCCGCGACCAACTCATGTTTGGCGCTCAAGCGGAGCGCAATGTACTGGTAGATGAATACGTCGAACCATGTATTTCGCTCCGCTGGAGCGAAGAACTTTATAGACGAGAGGAGTCTATAAGCATTCGGTCCCTCCGGGACTGGGCGAGTGGGTTTAGAAGCGTTGTCGAGGAAACAAGAACTTGCGAATTATGCAGGTGGGGCAGGCGGAAGATCCGGCAGCGTAATACCGTGCACTGCTTCCCAATCATCGGTCGGCACCATCTCGATCGCATCCCAGGGACAGCCGTCCAGGAATGCTCCGTCTGGTCCCTTACTAATGCACTTCTGGCAGCCAATACAAAGATACGGATCTACCTCGATTCGTCCGAATGGCGGATGATCTTCATCCGGCACCCAGAACATGCACGCTTCGATCGGACAATACTCGATGCAAGCTGGCGATCCGGCGCAGCCGGTGCAGCAGTCAGTTGTGATTGCAAGGATTCGCGGGCGCTTTTTTCGGGCGGCCTTGCCGTCGCCCTCTGACATGGGGCGATGCTTTTCTACGATGTCGAACACGTGTTAATGATTCTCCGTTTGAAGATTAATGACGCCCGACTCTAACATAGCTCTGCTAATTTCCTCAACGATTTGTGTCGTTAGCGTGATCTGCTTGCTGCCTAAAGCTCAAAGGTTTACAAAGACTACATCGTAAGCGGAGAGCTAAAGGAGGGATCCAGCATGGAAACAGTAGCCGGAATTTTTGCATCGCGCGGCGCAGCGGAAAAAGCTGTTAGAGAAATCAATGCTCTGGGAATTCCAAACGACAGAATTGCATTGTTGACGCCGGGTATGAGTGACCAAAGGGTCGAGGGTGCGGTACCCATTGAAGACACAGAACAACCCGGGATGGGGGCAGCAATGGGTGGGACCGTAGGTGGAGCAATGGGTGTTGCCGGAGGTGCGAGCCTGGGCGCAGCTGCTGCCAGCTTGTTGGTCCCAGGTGTGGGCCCGGTAATCGCCGGTGGAATTCTTGGCGCCGCCCTCCTGGGTGCAGGTGGAACGGTAACGGGGATCGCCGCAGGCCGGGCGCTCGAGAGAGAACTTGAGGATGGACTGCCCCACGACGAGATATATCTCTATGAAGACGCTTTGAGGCAGGGCCGTTCGGTTGTGGTCGCCTTTGTTGAGGATGAAGGAGCAATATACTCCGTCCGTAATACCCTTGCGGGCGCCGGTGCGGAGGGTATTGACGAGGCTCGCGAAAATTGGTGGATCGGACTGCGAAACGCTGAAGAAGCCGCATACGAGGCTGGCGGCCGGGCTTTTCAAACCGATGAAGCCAGCTATAGACGTGGCTTTGAGGAAGCGCTGAAAAAGCGCGGCAAAGAGTCTGAGGCGCCGAATGAGTTCATTGCTTCACCCGTGGGAGCAGACAACGAAGCCTTTCGCCGTGGCTACGAGCGCGGGCAGAGATATCAAGAGGCCCTGCGGGAGAAATACAAAGTTTGAAAGATCTGCTGCTCAACCTGGTTGTGCTGTTCGGAATACTCGGCTTGAGTGCGATCATCACAGCCTGGTTTGCACGCACGATGTATATTCGTTGTCCAGGCTGCGGCACGCTCAACGCTCGGCGACGCACGCAGTGTCGCGCCTGCGAGAAAGTATTGTAATGGCGCGGTTCCTGTCCTTGCGCGCCGTCATTTCGTTCGCACTGCTGATATTTTTTCACACCGTCACAATGTCACAACACCCCGATGCCACGGTCCCCGTCGAATGGCTTACACACGCCGAGAAAACTGATTACCGCGAAACACCGCGATACGCCGAAACCATTGAATACTCCAAGCGGCTGGATCAAGCATCGCCGTTAATAAAGTTTCAGAGTTTTGGCAAGAGCGGCGAAGGACGCGAACTACCGCTGTTGATCGCAACTGAAGGCGGCACGTTTACGCCTGAAGATGCAAGGCAAGCTGGTAAGGCCGTGATTCTCATCCAGGCCTGCATCCATGCAGGCGAACCCGATGGTAAGGACGCCGGGCTGGCCTTGTTGCGAGACATTGCGATAACCAAAACACGGCCGGGGTTGCTCAAAAACCTGGTGGTGCTGTTTATTCCGATTTACAACACCGACGGGCATGAGCGGGTAAGTCCTTATAACCGGATAAACCAGGACGGTCCGGCGGAGATGGGTTGGCGCACGACCAGCACTTATCAGAATCTCAATCGCGATTACATGAAGGCCGATACGCCCGAGACGCGCGCCTGGTTATCATTGTGGAACCACTGGAAACCGGATCTGTTTGTTGACTGTCACGTGACTGACGGCGCGGATTACCAATACAACATCACTTATCAACATGAGCATCATGCCGGCGTTGCCCCGAGTGTGCTGGCCTGGGAAAAGAAGGTAATTGACGAACGGGTGGGCCCGGCGACCGAGGCCGCGGGAAACGTGGTCTCCTGGTATCTGGAGTTCATTGACAACCGTGACCTGCCGAAGGGCATTCGAGACTTTAACGGCAGTCCGCGCTTCTCGACGGGCTATACACCTCTTCGAAACCGGCCTGGCATTCTCATTGAGACGCATATGTTGAAGCCGTATCGCCCGCGCGTTATCGGCACTTACGACTTCCTGCGATTCACGTTGGCCGAAGTCAGTCGTGATCCGCAGAGCCTGCTGAGCGCAGTGAGAGAAGCTGATGAAAAGACGTTGGCAGCCGGTCGCACCTACGATCCGTCGCGCAGTTATCCACTCGACTTTGAATTAAGCGACCAGAGCACCCCTTACAAGTTGAGAGCGGTCGAATCGCATACGGAAAAGAGCGACATCTCGGGAACTCAGCGCGTTATCTTTGGAACCAGGCCATTAGAGCTGACGGTGCCGCTCTACAACGATTTTCGCGTTAAAAAATCGGTAGCGCCGCCGCTCTACTATATCGTCCCCAGCCAGTGGACGAATGTAATTGACGTCCTGAAAGTACACGGCCTGGCGATTCAAACTATAAAAGAAGCGACCACGATTGATATCGAGAGTTATCGCTTTGTTGAGGTGAAGTGGGCTGGAGGTCCTTTTGAGGGTCGGCTCATGCCATCATTTAAGGTCGAGGTGGTTCGAGAGCGACGTACGTTTCCGGCCGGGTCAGTAATTATTCCGCTGGCGCAGGAAGGGGCAAAGGTTGCAATTAACCTCCTTGAACCGGAGGCGCCTGATTCTCTAGTCCATTGGGGGTTTTTTAATGCGACGTTTGAACAGAAGGAATATGGCGAGGATTACGTCGTCGAAAAGCTCGCGCGCGAAATGCTGGAGAAGAATCCTGCTTTGCGCGAGGAGTATGAGAAGAAACTCGCCACCGATGCCACCTTCGCTGCTAATCCGCACGCCAGACTGCAGTTTTTCTATCGCCGGTCACCTTACTGGGACAAACAGATGAATCTGTACCCGGTGGGTCGCATCGTCAGGGAACCTTAGTTTCAAGTTCCAAGTTCCAAGTTCCAAGTTCCAAGTTCAGACTTACGCAAAGATTGAAACTTCGAACCCAAAACTTGAAACTCGAGACTGTCTTACCGTGTTAACGCGTCCGGGTGTTCTGAAATCTCCTCAACCGCACGACTGCGACTGCGAATGGTGACTACCGCCACGCCGGCAAAGATCAATGCGCAGGCCACGATTGTTCTTGAGTTCCAACTTTCACCCAGCACCACGGGTGCAAGCCCAAATGCCAGCAGCGGTTGCAGATAAATGTAGACGGCGACAACGCTGGGCGGCACGCGTGTGATAGCCCACGAGTTTAGATAGTAGGCGCCGACAGTGGGAACGAGAATGATATAAGCAACCGCCAGGAGCAGCCCTGCTGAAATCGTTCTTAACCCTTCAGTGTTCCAGGAGTAAGCCGCAATGGGTATGGCCAGGAAAGCGGCTATTTGAAAGATCCAGGTGATTACATTGAGCGCGCCATATCGCCGGAAGAGATCTCTTGAGACGGCTATGTAAGCGCCGTACGAAAAGGAGCTGGCAACAAGCAACAGGTTGCCGAGAGTTGTTTGTGCGCTGAAATCCGCTCGCAAAGGATCGACCAGGTAAATAACACCGGCAGCGGCCAGCAGGATGCCCAGAAAATGTCGCAGAGAAGCTTTGTCATATCCGAGAACTATGCTTACGACCAGGGCGAACACGGGAATAGTAGTTATCAGTAACGTCGAATTGATCGCGGTAGTAAGCGATAAGCCTTTAACAAAAATGAACTGATTAAGGAAGACGCCGAGTAGGCTTGAGACAACCAGCCAGGCAAGAACTCGCCGAGGCAGTTGCGGAAGTTCACCGAGCTTTCGTTGTAACAAACTGAAAATGAGGGCTGCGCCAAAGATACGAAAGCAAACCAGGCTGGTGCTCGACATCGATCGCATTGCCACCTTGCCAAGGATAGGCCAGGTGCCAAACATGAGCTGCACCACCAGCAGAGCCACGTGAGGCGCGATAGCATGGTCTTTGAGCGATGAATTAGAAGTCATTAGAGGTTCGAATAAGAAGTTGCGTCGCAGCAAAAAAGGATCGGCAGGTCCGATCCTTTCTTAAGTACTAACAGATAATTAACCAGACTCAGACAACCAGAAAAAGCGGATTCTCAAGAATCTTTTTAAAAGTTTGTAGGAACTTGGCTCCGGTCGCCCCGTCAACGACCCGGTGGTCGCAGGACATCATGACGCGCATCATTTGACGAATGACCAGCTCGTTATTTCGCACGACCGGTTTTTGCGACATCGCGCCGACTGCCAAAATAGCTGCTTCCGGCGGATTAATTATGGCGGTAAATTCGTCGATGCCAAACATCCCCAGATTGCTGACGGAAAAGCTCGCACCCAAATATTCCTCGGGCCGTAGCTTGCGATGGCGGGCGCGTTCGGCCAAATCCCGAACCTCGACAGCAATTTCGCTGAGTGACTTCTGATCCGCAGCACGGACAATCGGCGTGATTAGTCCTTCCTCGATCGCTACTGCGACGCCGATGTCGGCGTGTTCATAGAATCTGACAACCTTGTCCTGAAACGAAGCGTTGACCTGTGGGTGCTGCATAAGCGCAGCAGCCGCTACCTTAATGATGATGTCGTTGATGCTAATCTTCAGTTCAGGATCGAGCTCGTTTATTCCTTTGCGCATTTCAGCCGCGCGATCCATCTCGATCTCGGTGGTGAGGAAGAAATGTGGCACCGGGCCTAACGAAGTCACTAAACGTTTGGCAATTGTGCGGCGCATCTCGCTGGCCGGCTCGTCCCGGTAGGCTGAGGCTTGCGCGGTCGCTGATTTTTGGAAAGGGCTAGGCTCCACTGCACGCAGATGTCTGGTTGGGGTTTGTGTCGCGGTAGCTGTGGCTTTACTACCGCTAATTAGTTGCTCGACGTCGCGCTTAATAATTCTACCGCCCGGACCGCTGCCACTCACGGAGCGTAAATCAATTCCGGACTCCGCCGCCATGCGCGCCGCCAGCGGAGAGACAATCAGCCGACCGCTCGAGGAAGTTTCGAGTTGCGCGGCTTCCTGGCTCCCGTTTCCGGAGGCGACACGGGGGGCTGCCGCTTCGGGAACCGCAGTCAGTCCGGGTCCAGGCTCGTTAGGTTCCTTCGTCGGCCCAGCGGGAGCGACGGCCTTTGGTGACTGATTTGAGCCGGACTGCGCCGTCAGCGCGGAAATATCTTCGTCAGGTTCACCGATGATTGCGATCAACTGCCCGAGTGGCGCCGACTCGCCTTCCTGAATCAGAATCTTCCGCAACACTCCGCTGCCGAGTGCCTGCATTTCCATTGTTGCCTTGTCAGTATCAATTTCGGCGAGCGGTTCACCCATTGACACCTTGTCGCCCTCTTTCTTCAGCCAGCGAGAGAGTTGTCCCTCTTCCATCGTGGGCGAAAGCTTGGGCATGATCACCTGAGTTGCCATTCACATTAGTCCTTTATTAGTCGTCCGTGGTCTGTAGTCATCTCTATCCGATTGGCAGCCACACGTTCACGAAAAAAAATCCGGCGGACAACTGACGGCCGACAACTGACTTGCTTTTACAAATAAGCAACTTCGCGAACCGCTGCGACGATCCGGTCGACATTTGGGATTGCCAGATCCTCAAGATTCTTCGCGTAGGGCATTGGCACGTCGGCCCCTGAAACGCGCTTGACCGGGGCGTCGAGATAATCAAAAGCCCGCTCGTTGATTTCTGAACTAATCTCTGCCGCAACTCCGCAGAAGGGATGCGACTCTTCGGCGACCACCACTCGATTCGTTTTCTTTACAGACTCGATGATCATGCCGATGTCCAGTGGCCGGATTGTGCGCGGATCGATCACCTCGCAGGAAACCCCCTGTTCCTGCAAAATCTCAGCAGCCTTTAACGCAATTGGAACCATTAATGACCGCGCCACGATGGTCGCGTCTGTTCCTTCGCGTTTTATGTCCGCGACGCCGAGGGGAATAGTAAACTCCGGATCGTCAGACACTTCACCCTTCTGCCCGTACATTCTCTCCTGCTCAATGAAGATTACCGGATCGTCATCACGAATCGCGGATTTCAGCAGGCCTTTCGCATCTCCAGGCGTGGAAGGCATTACCACCTTCAGGCCCGGGAAGTATGCGAACCATGACTCAAGTGCCTGTGAATGCTGGGAAGAAACCTGATACGCCGATCCACCCGGTCCTCGGAATACGATGGGGATTTTGAACTGCCCACCTGACATGTAAAGCATCTTGGCAGCGGAGTTGATAATTTGATCGGTCGCGAGGATCGAGAAGTTGAAGGTCATAAACTCCACGATCGGCCGTAGTCCTGCCATGGCGGCGCCGACCCCGAGTCCTGCAAAACCTAGTTCTGTTATAGGTGTATCGATGACACGCTGGGGGCCAAGTTCTTCAAGCAATCCTTTAGTAACTTTATAAGCTCCCTGATACTCGCCGACCTCCTCGCCCATCAGAAAGACGTCTTTATCGCGCAGCATCTCCTCGCGTAGAGCTTGATTGAGCGCTTCGCGCATGGTTACCAAAGCCATTTAGTTAGTTCCTTTTCTTACGAATCTCGCCAGGAATCCCGTCACGAATTAGCTTCTTCCCGCATCGATAGGACTGGCATAAATATCGGCGTAGAGTTCTTTAGGATCAGGAAAAGGGCTTTCTTCTGCAAATCGTACCGACTTCTCAACCTGTTCCTTAACTTCCGCTTCGATCTTTTGAAATTCGGAATCAGACAACACGCCCGCTTCTTTCAAGCTGGCAGAAAAAAGCTTGATCGGGTCGCGTTCCTGATGTCGCTCGATCTCAGCACGGGTGCGGTAGTTTCCGGGATCGGACATTGAGTGTCCCATGAAACGATAGGTGCGAACCTCGAGTAACGTGGGTAGATATTCCTTGCGGGCGCGCTCGACCGCTCGCAGTGTCGCCTCTCGCACCGCCAACACATCCATGCCGTCGACAAACTCGGAAGCAATATCGTAAGCATAAGCCTTCTGCGAAATATCATGCGACGACATCGCGCGAGCCAGCGACGTTCCCATTCCGTATTGATTGTTTTCGCAGATGTAAATGCAGGGAAGTCTCCAGAGTTGCGCCATGTTGAGGGACTCGTGAAAGGCGCCCTGGTTGACTGCTGCTTCGCCAAAATAACAAAGTGTTACCTGATCGGTGCCCTTATATTTTGACGCGAAGGCGACGCCGGTCGCCAGGGGGATTTGTCCGCCCACAATCGCGTGCCCGCCAAGAAAATTTACTTCCTTGTCAAACATGTGCATCGACCCGCCCTTGCCCTTCGAACATCCGGTTGCCTTGCCGTAAAGCTCGGCCATGACCGACTCAGGCGACATGCCCTTGGCGATGGCATGGGCGTGTTCACGATAGCTGGTCAGAACATAATCATCTTTGCGGATTGCGAAGATAGAGCCGATGGCGACCGCTTCCTGGCCGATATAAAGGTGACAGAAACCGCCAATCTTGCCGGCGCTGTAGATTTCGGCCGCCTTCTCCTCAAAGCGACGAACCAGAAGCATCTGGTGGTAGATACTGATCAGCGTCTCGCGATCAATATCAGCGAGCCGACTTTTTTGCGCCTCTTTGACCGCTTGCGATTGTTGGGCGGCTTGCGAGGCGGGCGCTTCCGACGACTCTTCATCCATCACACCAGTCGCGCTCGTATCATCAGCACCTACACGGGAGGACTCTGGCGTACGTTTTCTCATTTCGTAGTTTGACTTTGCCACGGACCGCTTTCGAATGTTGAACCGCCATTGACGGCGGTCTACTCACAGGAGCTTAAAGTTTGTTGTGTAAAACAAGTGGCAGGGATTATACGCGAGGATTGTAACGAGGCGCAAAACCAGCCTCCTGGATGCAACGCCTCTCGATAGTTTGCAGCGCCAGTCGGTATTCGGAGACCAAAAAAGCGCACCTCGCAACCGGGCGAGGTGCGCTTTAGGAAAGGGAAGTCACGGCCTACCTGAAGGCATCGATCGTGTTAATAGGACTCTTGGCAAGGGTAAGTAAGGTCTTACGCAGATGCTTGTTGCCCTGCATCTTGCGGGCGGCTGCGGTCAGCAGCTCCTCGGTTGTTTCGCCTTCTTCAGGATAACAAGCCACACCGATGCTGATACCGAGTTGTACCACCGTGCCGGTGCGCACTGAGAATCTCTGTTCTTCTACGGCATTTCGGATTCGTTCACCAATATCAGCTGCCATGTGTGTCGAGGCCATGGGCATGATGGCGACAAATTCGTCTCCGGCATAGCGCGTTAGAATGTCCATTTGACGGAGTTCTTTTCTGATCACCGCGGAAGCGCTCGCCAACACACGATCACCAATTGCATGTCCATACTGATCGTTGATGCTCTTGAAATCATCAATATCCATACTAACTACCGCCAGCGATTCGTTAGACATGCGCTGGCATTCGGCGATCCGCTGTTCAAGCATCATGTAGAATCCGCGGGCGTTTGGTAGATCAGTAAGCGGATCGGTGAGGGCGCTCTCTTTCGTCTTCTCAAATGTCAGTGCATTATTGAGGGCGCTGGATGCATGCTGGCAAACAGACTCAAGCAGGCGGACGTGTTCCGCTGTGTAGGAACTCCGGCTCTTGGAATAAACTGTGATCGCACCGAAAGCGCCATCTTCACGCAACAAGGGCGAAACCAGGACGCCTCGATAATTTTTGGCGATGTCTTCGGGGACCCCAACCAAATCAAGCTCAGGCGAGGCGTTACACATCGAGCGAGCATTTGCGATAACCCAACCTGTTATGCCTTCGCCGACAGTCATTCGCCGGTATCTAAAAACGTCGGCATCTTCGCCGGCCGCATGAGCTGCCGTGGCCTTCCCGGATTTTTCATCAACCACAAAAATAATGCAGGTATCAAACGGTACGATTGCGCGAAGCTTGTTGGAGACGAGGGTAACCGTGTCATTGAGATTTAGGGAGGAACCGATGGTCTGCGCAATCTCATGAAGCGCAAACACTTCTCGTTGAGCTTCAGAGATCGTCCGGAATCCGATGTCGTCGTTAACCTGTGTTCCCAACACGTTGGACGCCAGACCGGCGTCGGGTCTTGTCTTGGTCAGATAATCGTTGGCTGCGATTTCCGAATCGACCTGCTCCCGAATATCTTCGGCGGCGATTAGTCGATCGAATTCTTCCACGTGCGCGATAAATACTTCCACAACGCGAGGATCAAAAGCGGTTGTCGACATGTTTCTCAAAAGGGCCAGCGATTCTTCGCGGGTCATTCCCTTGCGGTAAGGACGGTCGCAGCGAGTCGCGTCGTAAAAATCCACGACTGAGATGATTCTTGCGACCAGAGGAATGGCTTCGCCGCGTAACCCCTTCGGGTAGCCACTTCCATCCCACTTTTCATGATGGTAGCGAACGATGTCTTCAACCGGATAAGGAAAGTTAACCCGCCTGAGAATGTCACCGCCTACAGTGGGGTGGATTTTCATCTTTGCAAACTCTGCTTCCGTAAGTTTGCCTGGCTTGTTCAAAATGTATTCGGGCACGGCTAACTTGCCGATGTCATGAAGCAACGCCCCTGCAAAGAGGGCTTGCAACTCTTTCCCGCCAACCTTAAAAAGCCTGCCCATCTCTGAGGCATAAATCTGTGTTCGGCGAACGTGGCCGTGAGTCGTCTGGTCTTTTGCATCGATCGCAATGGCCAGCGACTCAATTGTGTTCATGTGAATCTTTGCCATCTCCTCGATGTGCTCGCGTTGTCCGGCTTCTGCGCGGCGTACTTCGCTCAGTCGCTTCTCATTGAAGCGATACAGGAGATGGACAAGAGCGGTAAACAGCAAACCAAGAAAAATGAAGGGTAATCCGGCGCCGCTTAGCGCAGCATAGAAAAGGACGGCGGAAGCGGCGCCCGCAACCTGAGTAGTTAGGGTCCAGACGATGCTTTCCTGAGAGGGAAGGACTAGAGGCTCTCCGTCAACGACTTTAAGAAAACAGACCGTAGCCAGCGTGGTGAAAGAGTATTGCAGGACTGCGAGGATGCAGAGCGGCACCAGGACCACATTCACCGGGAGAGTTTGGCCTGAGGCTAGAAGGGAATCATGCGCAAACATAGTCACCAGGAAGCCGTAACAGGACGCCGAAACGAAGGTCGAGATTACCGCTATTGCAGTGGTGACGAAGGAATCCTTTTTACTCGCTAGTCCATAGCTGGAAACAAGACCAACAATAGCAGCGAGCAGTGTCGCCGGCCCTGCTGAGGTTGCGGGGGGAACGGCATAGAGAATGATTGCCAGGAAGACTAACGCGTCAGCGACTGACTTTCGACTATGACTTACGCCGACTGTGCTGGTAATGGAAACTGTGAAACGACTGGC
>Ga0070698_100001940_pt1 | contig 22957 bp, 25 predicted proteins | sample KBSK1502metaG_FD_65477 | JGI IMG/M metagenome (GOLD analysis project Ga0070698, IMG submission 65477) | Corn, switchgrass and miscanthus rhizosphere microbial communities from Kellogg Biological Station, Michigan, USA - KBS K1-50-2 metaG | ecosystem: Host-associated > Plants > Roots >...
GAGCTTGGCGAACAGCGCGGACACGTAGTTCTTCACCGTCTTTTCGGCCAGGTACATCCGGTCGCCGATCTGCCGGTTGGTCAGCCCCTCGCCGATCAGCTCCAGGATCCGCCGCTCCTGGCCGGTCAGCCCGGACAGCGGGTCGGCCCGCCGCGCCTGGTCGCGCATCCGCGCCAGCACCCGGCTGGCCGCCTCCGGGTCCAGCATCGACTCGCCCGCCGCGACGGTGCGGACCGCGCCGACCAGGTCGGTGCCGCGGATCTGCTTGAGCACGTACCCCGCGGCCCCGGCCATGATCGCGTCGAACAGCGCCCCGTATCAGGGACCAAGGTCCCGACCTCCGCATGCCGCCGCTCAGCCGCCCGCGGGAATGCGCCACTCCACCCTGGTGCCGCCGCCGCTCGCCGTGCTGGCCGAGAAGGTGCCGCCGAGCGTCTCCGCCCGCCACCTCATGTTCAGCAGCCCGCTGCGGCGGCCCGGCACGCCCAGCCCGACGCCGTTGTCGGTGGCCAGCAGCGTGAGATCACCGTCGGCGGTCAGGGTCAGCTCGGCGGCCGAGGCGCGCGCGTGGCGGGCCATGTTCGACAGTGTCTCGCGCGTGACCGCGAGCAGGTGCGTGGCCATCTCCTCGGAGGCGACCTCGTCGATGGGGCCGGTGAAGGTGACCGCCGGGGTGAAGCCGAGCGCGTCCACCATCGAGGTGACCAGTTCAAGGAACCGGTCGCGCAGCCGGGGGGTCGGCGGCGCCTCGGTCCGGCCGTACAGCCGGAAGATCGCTCCCCGCAGCTCGGCGATCGACGTGTCGAGCTCGGTGATCACCTCTTCGATCCGCGCGGTCACCTCGCCTCCCCCCGTCCGGGCGGCGATGCCCTGCAGCGTGAGCCCGGCCGCGTAGACGCGCTGGATGACGCGGTCGCGCAGGTCGTCCGCGATCCGGTCCCGGTCGGCCCTGACGTCGCACTCGGCGCGCGCGACCGCGAGCTCTGCCTCCGCGCGCAGCCGTTCGGTAATATCCCTGGAGACGGTGCAATAACCGGTGATGGCGCCGCTGGAATCGCGGATCGCGGACAGGGTAACCGCGATGTTGAGCAGGGTCCCGTCCTTGCGCCGCCGCCGGGTCTCGTAACTCTGGTCCGATCCCGCGCGGACGAGCTTGAGGATCTCCTCGAATCTCCCGCGCAACTCGTCGGGGATCATCGTGGTTTCATGGCCGATCACCTCGGCTGCGGCGTAGCCGAACAGGCGCTCGGCGGCGGCGTTCCAGGTGGTGATGACCAGGTCCGGGGTCATCGAGACCATGGCCTCGCCGGAGGACCGGACGATCGCGGCCAGCTGAGCGTTCGTCTGCTCCAAGCTCCCCTCCCGCCGGTCTCTTGGCCCAAAGCTTAAAACCGTGACGGCGGCTGGTGCACGTTCGGCGGCAGCCCGGTCGCGGCCAGTGAGCGTCCCGCTGGCGTGCGGCGAATCACACGCCGGGTACGTTGCTAGTGCGCGGCGATGGGGACGTATGGGAGGAGAACGGGCCATTGCGGCCGGCGACGTGGTCTGATGGCAGTGCACGACGGAGGCTGTCCCTATTCGGCGTGAAGGAGGGTACGTTCCGGTGAGCATCGGCGAGGCGCTGGCGCGGGCCCGGCGCGAGGCTGGCCTCTCCGTCAGCCAGGTCAGCGAGAAGACGCGCATCCGGGAAGCCATCATCCGCGACATCGAGCGGGACGACTATTCGGCCTGCGGCGGGGACTTCTACGCCCGCGGTCACATCCGTGCCATCGCCAGGGCCGCCGGCGCCGACTCGGAGCCGCTGATCCGGCAGTACGACGCGGCCCGCCAGCCGGCCGGCGCGCCCGGGCCCGCGGCGGAATCCGGGCCGGGCGAGTCCGGGCCGGGCGAGTCCGTGCCAGGCGAGTCCGGGCCCGACGGGTTCGGGCCCGACGGGTTCGCCGCGCACGACTTCGGGCAGGACGAGCTCGACGCCGGCTACTACCCGCCGGGCGACGACCCGCGCGGCGGCTACCCGCGCGGTCACTACTCACGCGGTGACTACCTGGCCGAAGACCCGGCGGCACCGGACGGGTTCGAGCCCGGTGAGCCCGAGGCGCCCGAAGAGATCACCTCGCCCCATCCAGTCATCACCGCGAGCCAGATCGCGGCCCTCGAGGACATGCTCGCGCCTCACCCGGTCACGGCGCCCGAGGCGGGCCCCGCGCAGCAGCCCGGCAGGCCAGGCACGCCAGGCCGGCCACGCCACCTGGACCCGCCCGCCCCCCAGCCTCAGGACCCCGCCGCCACCGCTCCTCGCCACCAGGACCCGGCCGCCGCGACCGCGCCCCACGGTCAGGACCCGGCCGCGACCGCGCCTCACCACCAGGACCCCGCCGGGACCGCGCGCTATCGTCAGGGCCCGCCCGTGACCTCGTCTCACCGCCGGAACCCGGTCGGCGCGGGCGCCCCCTACCGTCCGGGCGGGCCGGTGCCGGGCCGGCCGAGCGGGCTGGAACCGTTCGCCGAGACCACCCGGCGCCGCCCGGACTGGCTCGGGATCCTGGCCTCGGTGCTGATGCTGGCGGTCATCGGCGGCGGGATCTACGTCCTCATCCCGGGCGCGCACACCGCCTCGCACTCCCGCCCCGCGGCAGCGGGGCCGGCCCACCACGGTCAGGCCCACCGTGGTCAGGCCCAGCATCAGGGCGGGCAGCCGGCGGCGAGGCAGTCCTCGCCCGCGGTGCCCCCGGGCAGCGCGGCTGGCGCGTCCTCGGCGGGCACCCAGCGGGTCACGCTCCCCCCGGCCCGCGCCGTCGCCTTCGGCCCGGGCGGTCCGGCGCATGGCGACAACCCGCAGGACGCCTCGCTGGCGATCGACGGCCGCCCCACGACCGCCTGGCAGACCGACTGGTACGCCACCAGCCACTTCGGCAACCTGCAGTCGGGCACGGGTCTGCTGCTGGACATGGGGCATCCCGTGACGATCACCTCCCTCGAGGTCACCCTGGGCGGCGCCCCGGGCGCCGGCCTCCAGGTGCGGGTCGGCGGCGTGGCGGCGCTGGGTGCCCTGCGCCCGGTGGCGAGCGCAGCCAGCGCGCACGGCATCGAACGGCTGAGGCTCGCCAGCCCGGCACACGGCCGCTACGTGCTCATCTGGTTCACCAGCCTCCCGCCGGATTCGGCCGGTACCTACCGCGCGTCGGTCTACAACATCCGGGTGCGCGGAACCAGAGCCTGACGGTCTCGCCGCGCCACCGCCGAGACCTCCCGTAACGCCCGGCTTCTGGGTATATGCCCAGTTCGGGACCTCCGGCCCGTGGGGTGATGACTTCGGCCCCTTCTTGCAGCGGCCGGCCACGAGAAGGATGGGCAGTGGCAGCAATCTGAGCCAGGCTAGGTGCGCCGCGCGATGTCACCGAAGCCGGGTAAGCCGCGATGTTCACCGAAGGGGAGGGCGATGAACACGGTGCCTGCCGTCATGTGGAACCGCGCGCTGGCCGACGACAGGCGGACCGCAGGGCTGAACGCGGCGCTCACCGAGCTGTACACCGCGCACTACCGGTCCCTCGTCCGCCTCGCCTCGATGCTCGTCCGCGACACCGGCACGGCAGAAGAGGTCGTGCAGGACGCGTTCGTGGCCCTGTACTGCACCTGGTCGGGACTGCGGGACACCGCCAACGCCCGGTCCTACCTGCACCACACCGTCGTCAACCGCTCCAGATCCGTGCTTCGCCGGCGCGCCGTCGCGGACAAGCACGTCGCCGCGCTGGCACCCCAGGACATCAGCGACGATCAGCCGGCCCTTGCCCTCATGGAGCGCTCCGCGATGGCGGCCGCGTTGCGGCTGTTGCCCGTGCGCCAGCGTGAGGCCCTCGTGCTCCGCTTTTACGCCGACCTCTCCGAGGCGGACGTGGCGAAGGCCATGGGCATCACCCGCGGCGCGGTCAAGAGCCACACCGCGCGCGCCATGACCACCCTGCGCAGGCTCCTGGACGACGCGGGCTCCGGCGTGTCAACCGCATCCCCGGCCACGAACATCCGCTGAGCCGCGTAACCCGGCCCCGTCGACGACGTCCCGGCTGTCCAGCCAGCGCGGCAGCAACCTGTGTCCACCCGGTCTCGCCGCCCAGATCGTCAAGATCGACGGAAACCAGCGTGTCACCTGACCCATACAGACTTCCATCGATCATGGTCGCCGAGTTAGGGCAGCGAGCGGGCTCACAGCGGTCGATCCGCGCATCGCTGCCCACCGGCGGTCGATCCGCGGGTTGGTGCCCACCGGTGGCGGTCGATCAGCGGATTGATGCTCTTGACCGGCCCTCGCCCGGATCGCACGCCCCGCGCGACCCGCCGGCCGGGCTCTCACCCCCCGCGCTTGATAAATCAACCGTCCGCTTGACATACGCACCGATGCTAGATATAGTAAGCAAGAACCCAGGCACCCAAGGAGACAGAGATGACCAACCCCAAGACCATGACGACCGACCTGCAGAACCAGATCCTGGACACGATCCGCAAGAGCCAGGAGACCGTGGTGGAGGCGATCAAGACCTGGGCCGACACCATCCAGTCGGTCACCCCGTCGCTGCCCATCCCGAACGTCCCCAGCGTCCCGTTCACCGACAAGCTGCCCAAGCCGGGTGAGCTGGTGGCGAGCGCCTACGACTTCGCCGAGCAGCTGCTGGCCAGCCAGCGGAAGTTCGCCGAGGACGTGCTCGCGGCGACCGCCCCGGTGCTCGGCGCGGACGCCCCGGCCGGCAAGACCGGCGCGGCGGCCAAGTAAGTCCACGTTCATCAGCGCACGGCTGACCCGGCCAGACAGGCCCGGGTCAGCCGTGCACGCCTATGCTAGGTGAATCTAGCGCGAGTCATCAGCGGGAGGCGCCGTGACCGATTCCTGGAACGGGCAGCTCGAGGCGCTCGGCGCGTTCATCCGCAGCCAGCGCAAGCTCGCCCGGCTGTCGCTGCGCCAGCTGGCCGAGCTGACGACGCTGTCCAACCCCTACCTCAGCCAGGTGGAGCGCGGCCAGCACCAGCCGTCGGTGCGCGTGCTCAAGCTGATCGCCGAGGCGCTGAACGTCTCCGCGGAGACGCTGCTCGAGCAGGCCGGCCTGCTCGACGGGCACCGGCCGGAGGGCGACGACGCGACCGAGCGGGTGCAGAGCGCCATCCGGGCCGACGACCGGCTGACCGAGGACCAGAAGGCTGCCCTCATCGCCGTTTACCACAGCATGCTGCAGGGCTGAGGACCGCGCCGCCCGCCCCACCTGGCCAGCGCGTCGTGCACGGCCGGGTCCAGCCGCAGCAGCACGCTCTTGCGCTCGGTCATGACCAGCGCGGGGCCGTCACCAGTACAGCGCGCAGGGACCCACCCTACGATGCGCCGCCGCCGAGCTCGGCGAGCAGTTCCTCGCGCCTTGCCTCCAGCTGGTCGGCCAGGAATTCCTGCTCCTCGGCGCCCTCGATCAGCGCGGAGTGTTCGGCGGCGTCGGTCGGTTCATCCGCGCGCTCGCCGATGCGCTCCCGCAGGCTGGCGGCCGTTTCCCGCAGCCGCGCCAGGTCTTCCTCCAGCACCCGGAGCTCTTCGCGGATGTCCGCCTCCGGCCTCGCGGTACTCATGGCTGGCCTGGGCTCCTTCCGTGCCGACGGCGCTTGCGGGCCAGCCCATCACATTCCCGGTACGGCCACACCACACACCCGGACAGGACAGGGCGGCAGGCGTTCGCCGCCGAGGTCAGGCGTCAGCCGCGGTCGAGCTCCAGGATGAGCTTGCCGGTGTTCTGGCCGGTGAACAGCATCAGCAGCACCTCGGGGAAGTCGGTCACGCTGCCGGACACGACGTGCTCCCGCGACACGATCCGGCCGTCACGGAGCCATCCGGCCAGCTCCGCCCTGGCCTCGTCGTACCGGTCCTCGTAGTCGAACACCAGCATCCCGGTCATCGAGGCGCGCGCCACCAGCAGCGCCAGGTAGTTCGCCGGCCCCTGCACCCGCCCGGCGTTGTACTGCGAGATCGCGCCGCTGATGACGATCCTGGCGCCGCGGGCCAGCCGGGTCAGCACGGCGTCGAGCACGTCCCCGCCGACGTTGTCGAGGTACACGTCGACGCCCGCGCGAGCGTGCTCGCGCAGCGCCACCCGCAGGTCCTCGCTCTTGTAGTCGATGGCCGCGTCGAACCCGAACGTCTCCGTCAGCAGCCGGCACTTGTCCTCGCCGCCGGCGATGCCGATGACCCGGCAGCCCTTGATCTTCGCGATCTGCCCGGCCACGCTGCCCACCGCGCCGGCGGCGCCGGACACGACGACCGTGTCCCCCTCGCGGATCCGCCCGACGTCCAGCATCGCGAAGTACGCGGTGAGCCCGGTCGGCCCGAGCACGCCCAGGTAGTCGGTCGGCTCGGCCAGCGACGTGTCGAGCCTGGCGACGCCCCGTCCGTCGGAGCGGGCGTATTCCTGCACGCCGAACGCGCCGTAGACGTGGTCGCCCACGGCGAAATCCGGATGCTCCGACGCGGTCACCCGGCCGATCCCGCCGGCCCGCATGACCGCGCCGATCTCCACCGGCGGGATGTAGGAGGCGGCGGCGTTCATCCAGCCCCGCATCGCCGGGTCGACGGACACGTGCGAGATCTCCACGACGAGCTCGCCGGGCCCGGCCGCGGGCATCGCCTCGGTGGTGTGCTCCCAGTCGCCGGCGCCCGGCAGCCCGGACGGACGGGCGGCCAGCCGTACCTGCCGGTTCACCGATGTCACCCCGGCTCCACGCGTTGGCTCCGGGCGTGCCACCGGGTCACGGGCTGCCGCCCATCGCGCTCTTGAGCTCGTCGAGGGTGATGCCCCGCTTCTGGGCCCAGTCGGCGAGTTTCTCGCGGTCGATCGTCTCCGGCAGCACGCGGTTCGCCTCCTCAGCCACCTCGATGAATCCCGCCCTGGTCAGGACGTCGACCACCCACTCCCTGGTTACCTCCACCGCGACCACCGAACTCCCGCTGCTGAGTAGAACCGGCCAACTTCCACTATCTACCTCCCGGACACGCCCGCTTCACCCGGCGCGAGTGGTGCGCCGCCACCAGCGCCGGAGTCGCCGGCGGGTCAGTCCACACGAAGTGCCCCGCCGCGTTCCAGCGCGGACACCACGTCGCCGTAGATGCCGCGCTTGATCGCCGCCACGGTCGCTCCCGGCTTGCCCGCGAGCGCGCCCGCCCGCTGCGCCGCGGCGGCGAGCACCTGGTCGGCCGGGACCGCCTCGTCCACGATCCCAGCGGCGACCGCCTCGGGCCCGCCGTATCGGCGGCCGGTGACCATCGCCTCGTGCGCGGTCGCGGCCGTGAGCCTGGCCGTCAGCAGCCGGGTCATCCCCGGCGTGAACGCCATCCCCAGGTCCACCTCGGGCAGGCACACGTAGCCGCGGTCCTCCCGCATCACCCGGCTGTCGCAGGCCAGCGCCAGCATGGCGCCGGCCGCGAACGCGTGGCCGTTGACCGCGGCGACCGTGGCCGCGGGGAACACGAGGACGCGGGCGAGCAGCAGGTGGACCTGGCGAAGCATCTCCTCGGCCTCCGCCGGGGGCGCCACGGACATCCACTCCAGATCCAGGCCGTTGGAGAAGAACTTGCCGTCACCGGTGATGACCAGCGCGCGCGGCCCGTCGGCGGCCTCGACCTCGTCCAGCACGGATCCGATGGCGGCCAGCGACCCCGGGTTGAAGCGGTTCTCCCCGGCGGTCAGCCGCAGAACGGTGACGTTCCCGGCGTGCTCGGCGGACACGACAGCGATCACGGGATGCTCCACTCATGACGGGGGCAGTTCTGGCCGTCAGCCTAGAAGTTCGCCCGCGATGACCCCGGCGCGGGCGTCGTCAGGCCTCCTCGTCGTCGCCGTCGGACACCTCTGCCACGTCGTCGGCGAAGAACAGCCCGACCAGCGTTCCGTCGGGGCGGGTGACGACGACGCGGCTGACCTGGGCGTGCCCCATCCTGTGCACCAGCCCGGCGACCTCCTCGCTCGGCCGCACCGTGGTCACGCCGAACCGCATCAGCTCCCCGGCCGGCGTCTGCGGGTCCGCCGCCTCCAGCCGATCCTGGTGGGCCGCGCCCATCACCACGCCGGCGTCGTTGAGCACCAGCACCGGCCCGAACCCCGCGCCCTGCAGCCGCCGCAGCGCCTCCTCGGCCGGGGTGCTCTCGCTGGCCGTGGCCACCGTCCGCCGGGTGAACATCCCGGCGAACTGCGCGGTGCCCTCGAACGGCAGGTCGGCGGCCAGCCAGTCGGTCTTCCCGAGCGCGTACTCATACACCGGGCCGAACCCGGCCTCTTCGAGCCGCCACGCGGCTCGTGCGCTCATGTCTCAAAGGCTGTCGTGGCAGTACGTGATCACCGGCCGGGACCGGTCCAGCTCCCCGGCCCTCTCGTCCAGTTCCTTGAGCGGCAGGCTGATCGCGCCGGGCAGGTGCGCCCACGCGTACTCCTCGGCCGGCAGCACCTCGACCAGCTGAGCCCCCTGACCGGTCAGCTGCCGCAGCTCGTCGCGGCCAATTTCGGTAGGCATGGCTTCTGTCTAGCATTCCTGCCCGGTCAAGACGGCAGCCGGCCCCCGTGGACGAGCTGCGCCATCCCGGGGACGTTGCCCGCCCGCGCCATCACCGCGCCTGCCGCGGACTGCCCGGCCACGTAGCGGTTCAGGAACTCGGTGGTCACCCGCGCCACGGTGGGCTCCGGCGGCTGGCTGCCCTCATAGGGCGGAAGGTGGCTGGCGCCGTAGAGGTTCAGGTAGAACCGGGTGCCCCTGTCCGCCCGGTACATCTGCAGGCTGGCCGACGGCGGGTTGATGGGGTCGGCGCTGCCCTGCACGAACAGCACGGGCGGTGTCCCGGCCGGGAAGTAGGTCCCGCGCATCGCCGGCCACTCCCCGCCGGCCAGCACGATCGCCGCCGCCACCTTGTGGTCCAGGCAGCACGTGTTGCCGACGAGTGCGGCCACGGTGTCGCCGCCGTCGGAGTGCCCGGCCACGGCGATCTGCGCCGGATCCACCAGCCCGGCCAGCGCTCCGTGCCTGCTGCCGCTGATCCCCAGCATCTGGCGGATGACGAAGGCCATGTCGCGCGGCTGGTTCACCAGGTCGGACTCCGGGCCCCTGGCCAGGCAGCTGGTGACGGGAAAGTTGACCGCGGCCACGACGTAGCCCGCGCTCGCCCAGGTGCGCAGCAGCGAGCCGTAGCTGCCCTCGCACTGCAGGTATCCCGGGGCGAAGACCAGCAGCGGGAAGAGGCCCCGGGCCAGCCGAGCGGCCCCGGCCGCCCTGGGCGGGATGACCGGGTAGCGAACCACGGTCTGCAGCACCCGCGGCCCCGCCCCGGGGTGCTCGGTCAAGGTGAGCCTCTCGCGGGCGACGGCGTAGTGGCCAATCGTCCCGACCGGCAGCCGCACCGGCTCGCGCGGCGGCGAGGAGGATCGGCTGGGCGCGGGGGTTCCCGACCCCGCCCGGCCGGGCCGCGCGGGCCCCGGCCCGGCCGCCGCGCTGGCAGCGGCGTACGCGCCGCCGATGAGCGCGGCGATCACCAGCGCGCCAGCGACCGTGCGCCGGCGCCGGCGCGCACCGGTCACCCGGCCCTGTCGCGCCCCGGCGGGCGCGTTCGCGGTGGTCCGGTTCACGCCAGCAGGCTACCGTCGCCCCGGCCCGGACCGGGGCGCGTCCGCGCAACGCCAGGGCGCCGCTCGCCCCGCGGCCAACGGCGCCGCCCGGCCCGCGACCAACGGCGCCGCCCGCCCGGGACCGGCACGGCGCCCAGCCACGGCGTCCGGAGAATGGCCGTATGTTCCGCATTCTTAATGAAAACTTCATGAACAATGGATTCTTTACCAGAACCGAAAGTGTCAATGGGCGGACCGGTGTGCAATTACGGATAGCCTGGCGCAATGAATTCGAGGGAACAGCCGGTGCTCGGCGTCCGGCGCGGCGAGGAAACAGATGGCAGGTATTCGCTGGCCAGGGTCGCGACGGACAGCGCGGTCCGCCGCCAGCGCCGGGTCTGGTCGGGCCGGGTCGCGAGCTGGGACCGGCACGGCTCGGCCGGGCTCGCCGCGGTGACCGCCGCCGTCCTGGACGTCGCCGACGTCACGCCGGATGCCCAGGTGGTCGACCTCGGCTGCGGGACCGGCCAGATCAGCCTGCCGCTGGCCGGGCGGGGCGCCCGGGTGCTGGCCGTGGACGTCAGCCCGGCCATGATCCGCCAGCTGCGGGCGCAGGCGACCCAGGCGGGCGTCACCAGCCTGGAAGGCCTGGCCATGCCGATCGAGGATCTGTCGCTGCCGGAGGGGAGCGCTGACCTCGTCGTGTCCAGTTACGCGCTGCACCACCTGCGCGACGCCGACAAGGCGCGGCTGGTGTCGGCCGCGTTCGGCTGGCTGCGGCCCGGCGGCCGCCTCGTGATCGCCGACATGATGTTCGGCCGCGGCGGGTCCGCCCGGGACCGGGTGATCATCAGGTCCAAGGTCTCCGCGCTGGCCAGGAAGGGACCTGGCGGCTGGTGGCGGATCGCGAAGAACGCGGCGCGCTACCTGCTGCGGATGCATGAGCGCCCGGTCTCCATGGACGCCTGGACCGCCATGCTGGCGCGCTCCGGGTTCACAGCGATCACGGCGACCACGATCGTGGCCGAGGCAGGCCTGGTGGCCGGCCGGCGCACGGAGGGTCCGCATCCTTCCTGACCCGCGGGGCCCTGACTCGGCCCGCTGATTCGGCCCGCTGACCCAGCGCCGACCCGCTGACGCGCCCGCCGGCCAGGCATTCGATACGCTCGGCAACGGAGAATCACATGCGCCCTGCCCTGCGCGCGGCCGGACTCGCCGCCGTGCTCGCCGCGGCCGCCTGCACCCCGACCACGCCTGCGGCTCACTCCGCCCCGGCTACCGGTACCCCGCCGGCCACGACCGCGCCAGCCACGGCCGCGCCGCCCGCGCCGTCGCCGAAGCCGAAGCCGCCCGCGCCAAAAGTGTCGCTGTCCCGGTTCCGCGCCGGCGACGGGTCGGTGGTGACGCTGGCCAAGTTCAAGGGCCCGGTGGTGTACCGGCTGCACAGCGGCAGCTCGGACCCTGGTTCCGCGGCGCTGTCGGTGGTGCGGGCCGGCCCGAGCGTGCACGGCAAGGAGCGCCGCCAGCTGCTCGCCGCGTTCAACGGCGGATTCCTGCTGTCCGCCGGCGCCGGCGGCTACCAGCAGGAGCGTCACGTGATCAGCCCGCTGCGGCCGGGGCTCGCGAGCCTGGTCATCGACCGGTCGGGCGCCGCTCACGTGGGCGTCTGGCGCGCCGGCCTGCCGCGGCACGGCGAGAAGGTATACAGCGTCCGGCAGAACCTCGGGCCGCTGGTGTGGAAGGGCCACCCCAGCAACGGCGCCGCGGACGTGGGGCTCTGGGGCTCCACCCTCGGCGGCGGGGCCTACGTGGCGCGCAGCGCGCTCGGCCAGAACGCCAAGGGCCAGCTCATCTACGCCGCGAGCATGTCGACGATCCCGGCTGACCTGGCGGCGGCGCTGGTGCACGCCCGCGCGGTCACCGGCATGGAACTCGACATCAATCCCGAATGGGTCCAGCTGGACGTCGCCAAGGCGCCGGGCCGCGGCCTGCGCGCCGCCATCCCCGGCCAGAACCGCCCGGCCGACCAGTACCTTTTCGGGTGGACCCGGGACTTCATCACGGTCCTCGCCGGCGGCTGACGGTCCCCGCCGCCGCCCGGGCGGGCCCGCGCGCTACCCGCCGGGGCGGGTGAACACGATGTGCCCCTCGCCGTGCGTGATGGACGGGCCGATGGCGACGTACTTCAGCGAGCACGTGCTCGCGCAGCGCACCAGGAGGGTCTGGGCGCTCCCCTCGGACGCGACCAGCAGGTCGCCCGGGCGGGCGCCCTCGCTGATCAGCTCGCTGCCGGGCAGGCGAAGGACGTTGTCCGTGCCGGGATGCGGGTTGCCGACGGTGAGCCGGTCGGCCAGGTACGCCGAGTCGCCCGCCCCGAATCCCGGCGGCACGAAGCCCGCGCTCTCGACGCCGGTGTCGGGCCCGTGCGGCAGCCGGGACACCGCGAGCGTGACCGTCGTGCCGGTCGGCCCGATGGCGAAGATCTGCCCGGTCAGCTCGTTCTGGCCGATGAGGTCGCCGCCGTAGCGACCGAACGTGGCCGGGGCCACGGCCACGCCGCCCTCCATGACCGGGGCGTGCGTGGTGATCGTGCGGACCCGGCCGGTGCAGTCGATCGCCACCACGGTCGTCGCGGTCTTGCTCTTGACCGTGGCGAGCAGCGCGTGCCCGAAGCGCCCGACCGAGTCGAACGAGATCCCGTCGGCCAGGCCCGTGGCGGGCAGGTTCGCGAACCGCCGCGCCTGGCCGCTCGCGCTGATCGAGATCACGCCCGGCGGGACCTCCGGCTGGAGGGCGTAGAGCGTGTCGCTGCTGAACGAGCACGACGCCCCCGCGGGGCGGTAGTTTCCGGCGAGCGTGATGTACGGCTCGGGGCCGACCTTCGTCGCGTAGCCGCCCTTCCCCTGCGCGAACGGGGACAGCGTTCCGGAGCTGCTCATGGTCAGCAGCCGGCCGTTCGAGGCCACCACGAACGAGCCGTCCGCCCGCGGGCCCGCGAGATCGACCACTTCGGTGACGTGCCGGAACTCGACCCAGTGCCCGAACCCCACGGGCTCGTAGGCCGGGCTCGACGCCGGGGCGGGGCCCTGCCCCTGGCCCACGGGCTGAGCGGACGCCGCCTGGGCCGGGCTCGCCAGCGGGCCGGAGGCGCCCGGGAACGTGATCGCAGGAGACGCGTAACCCTGGGCCTGGTTGACGGGCTGCGAGCAGCCAGCCAGCGCCAGGCCAAGCGCGAGACAGAGCCCGAGGGCCCGCGGCAGGTGGCGTGTCACAAGGTCTCCAGTGTAGGGAGAAGCGCCGCCGCGATGCGCTCGATCATCTCGGTGAGGACCGGCTGGGGCGTGGCGAAGTTCAGCCGGAACGACCCGTCACCGCCCGCGCCGAACGCGGGCCCGTCGACGACCGTGACGTGCGCCTGGTCGGTGACCAGGGCGCCGGGGGAGCCGGGCAGGTCCATGGCGGTGCAGTCGAGCCAGGCGAGGTAGGTGCCGTCGGGCGGGCGGTAGCGTACCTGCGGCAGGTGCGCGCCGACCAGCCGGGCCAGCAGGTGGCGGCTGTCGTCGAGGTAGCCGAGCACCTCCTCCAGCCACGCCTCGCCGTGCCGGAACGCGGCGATGTTGGCCACGACGCCGGCGTTGCTCGCGCCGTGCGAGGCGAATATCCCCAGCTCCTCCCAGTGCTGCTGGTCAGGCTCGCTGGTGAGGATCACCTCGGCGCACTTGAGGCCGGGCAGGTTCCACGCCTTGGACGCGGACGTGGCGGTGAGCGCGTGCGCCGCAGCCGCGTCCGAGGTGGACGCGTACGGGACGTGCCGGGGGCCCGGGTAGACGAGCGGAGCGTGGATCTCGTCGGCGAAGACCCGCCCGCCGTACCGGTCGACCACGTCGGTGATCTGCGTTATCTCCTCGCGGGTGAACACCCGGCCGAGCGGGTTGTACGGGTTGCAGAACACCAGCAGGTGCCCCCCCGCCCGGAACGCGTCCGCTATCGCGTCCAGGTCGAAGGTGAAAAACCCGTCGTCGTCCAGCATCCGCACCTGGATGATCTCGCGCCCGAGCAGCCCGGGCACGATGAGGAACGGCATGTAGGCCGGCGTGGGCAGGATCACCGGCGAGCCCGGCCGGGAGAAGTGCGTGATGGCGATCTCCAGCGCCTTGATCACGTCGGGCACGTGGTGGATCTGCGCGGGATCGGTCTTCCAGCCGAAGCGGCGCTGCACGAACTCCGCGCACGCCGCCGCCAGCTCGTCGGCGAGCACGGGCGACAGGTAGCCGAAGTTCGCGTCGGCGGCGAGCTGGCCCAGCGCGTCGAGGATCGGCGGCGCGGCGCCGAAGTCCATCTCCGCCACCGCCGCGCCGAGGCCGTCGGGTCCCGGCGCCGTCCACTTGAAGCTGCCGCGGGCGCGCAGCATCGCCACGGTCGTGGCGTCGATCGTCTCTCGCAGGGTTCCTGGCATCAGCGTGGGCGGCACCCGCCGTAGACCACGTAATCGAGCTGCTTCCAGTACACGTCGATGCCGCGGAACCCGGCCGACCGCAGGAACTGCAGCTGCCGGGTGAGCGGGACGATGAACCGGACGTGGTTGTCCCAGCGCGCCTGCTCCTGCGGCGTGCGGTGCTGCCGGCGCGCCGCCATCTCGGGGTCGTGCTGGTCGTTCACCCGCTGCCAGGTCGCCTCGACCACGGGATCCTCGCTGGCCACCGGGTCGTAGTTGAGGTACCAGCCACCGGGGACGAGGTGGTCGAAGATCTCGGCGAACAGGCCCTGCTTGCGCGCGTCGGGCAGGTGGTGCACGCACAGCGACGTCACCACCGCGTCGAGCTCCGCGGGGATCGCCGCGGGCCACGCGCCGCCGGACATGTCGAACTCGACGTACCGGTAGCGCCCGGCGTACGGCTCCATCTCAGCCTCGCCGGCGCCCATCATCTGGGCCGAGAAGTCGGCGAGGATCCCGGCGCAGCGCGGGAACCGGTCGAGGACCGCGCGCGCCGCCGCCCCCGTCCCCGCGCCCAGGTCCAGGAACGTGAACGCCTCCTGCTGCCCGAACGGGAGCAGGCCGGCCATGAACCGCTGCCGCGCGACGTCGGTGCGCTCGCGCCGGGCTGCCTCCGCCGCCCACATCGCGGTGATCTCGCTGGACTGCCAGATGGCCGCGTTGGTGTCCGCCGGCTGGTCCATACCCAGGAGGCTACCGTTAGCATGCCGACGGGTACCCCGACACCAGGAGGCGGCGCGATGACGGGCAGGCTGCGGGGCGTGTGGCGGACGGCGATCGCGGCGGGGGTCACCGCGCTCGCTGCCGGGGCGGCCGGGACGGCCGGGACGGTGCCCGCGGCCGCGCGGCCGGCCGCGGCGGCGGCGGCGCCGCGCCCGGTGGTCGGCCCTGTCACCGAGGTCAGCCGGTGCCCCGGGCAGAACGCCGAGGTGGAGCAGGCAGCAGACCCCGCGCGCGGTTACGTCTACGAGGAGTGGATGGGCTGCCGCGGCAGCATCGGGTTCGCCGCGTCGGCGGACGCCGGCCGGCACTTCGGCCGCCCGGTCGTGCTGCCGGGATCGAAGGGCGGCTGGGACCCGGCCCTCGCGGTCGCCCCGGGCGGGACCGTGTACGCCGCGTTCATGAGCTCGACCAAGCACCACACGTACCCCGTGGTCGCGGCGTCGTTCGACCACGGGCAGACGTTCCCGCAGGTCACGCGGCTGGTGTCCGCAAAGAGGAACAACTGGGGGGATCGTGACTTCATCACCGTCGCCACCGACGGCACGGTGTACCTGACCTGGGACTACGGGCCGAGCGCCAAGAAGGTGACCTACATCTGCACCCCCGGCGGCAGCTGCGCGTTCGCCACCGGCGACCTCAACGCCGTCATCCAGAAGTCAACGGACGGCGGCAAGACGTGGGGGCCGATCGTGCCCGTCAGCCCCGGGTTCCCGGCGAGCGGCGGGGACAGCGCCCCGCTTCTGGTCGAGCCGGGCGGCCGGATCGATGTCGAGTACCAGGGCTACCACATCACCAGCCCCACGAAGTACACGATGACGCCCGCGCACAGCTACTTCACCTCCTCCGGCGACGGCGGCGTGACGTGGTCGGCGCCGGTGCAGGTCGGACCGGACCGGCTGACGATGTCCAAGGCCGAGTGGTGGATCGACGGCGCGATCTCCGCCGACGCCGCGGGGAACCTGTACATCACGTGGGACACCCAGCACGCCGGTCAGGACATCGGGTGGCTGTCGTATTCCACCGACCACGGCAGGACCTGGTCGCCGCTGCGGCGGGTCACCCCGGACACCGACAAGGCGACGCACATCGTGCAGGTGACCGGCGGCCAGGCCGGGACCGCCTACGTCGGCTGGCTCGCCGACAACTCTCCGCTCGGTTATGCGCTCTACCTGCGGCCGTTCTCTATCACGAAGGGCTGGCTGTCCGGGCCGCTCCGGGTATCACCCGGGTTCGGCGACCGGAAGGTGTGGCCCGGGGACACGTTCGGGATCTCGATGCGGCCGCCCGCCAGCTCGTCCCGGAGCGGCTGGCAGCGGGTGGTCGTCAGCTGGGGCAGCGCGGTCAGCAAGCAGACGCATCCCGACTCCGAGGTCTTCTCCGCGGCCGTCGCCTTCCCGCCCGCCCCGAGGTAGCCACCGAGCACCGGCCCCGCGCCGCGCCCGGCAGCCGCGGCGCGAACCCCCCGCCCCGCCGCCGCGGCGCGGCGATTCAGAAGCGGTTCAGAACCGCCTTCCAGGTACCCCTTCACCGGCTGGCGCATCGTCGTTATCAGCGCACCAGCCGGCGCGCGCCCGCCCACTCGGGCGGCCACAGCCCGGCTCACCCAGCCCGGACGGAAGGAAGTACCGATGCCCAGCAACCCAGGCGGCCGGATCGTGCCGTCGCCGGAGCTCAGGCGGCGCGGCATGAAGCGGCTGTCGGCGGTGACTACCGGCGTCGGCGTGGCCAGCGTCCTCGCGGCCGGGACCGTCGCCGCCACGCTCCCCGGCTCGGCCCACGCCACCACGGCGGCGGCCGGCGGCACCGGCGCGCACGCCTCGTCCGGCACCGCGAGCCAGTCGTCGTCGCGGGGCACCAGCTCAGGCGGCAGCCGTTCGGGATCATCCTCGGGCTCCTCCGGGGCCTCGTCCGGCTCATCCGGCTCCGGGTCGTCCTCGTCCGGCACCGCGCACGCCACCTCCGGGGCGTCCTGATGACCGCCACCCGCGCGCCCGCCGGGCCCGCCCCGCCGGCCCCGCCCGCCCCAACCGCCGCGACGGTCGCCGCCACCTGGACCGCGATCGGCACCTCCGTCCGCGTGGTGGTGACCGATCCCGCCCGCCTGCCGGCCGCCCGGGACATGCTGGCGAGCGACCTCGACGCGCTGGACGTCGCGTGCAGCAGGTTCCGCGCGGATTCCGAGCTGGCCCGCGCCGAACGCGCCGCCGGAACCCCCGTCCCGGTCAGCGAGCTCCTGGCCGACGCGGTCGAGGTCGCGCTCGACGCGGCCCGCGCCACCGCCGGCGACCTCGACCCCACCGTGGCCACCCGGCTCGCGGCGCTCGGCTACGACCGCGACTTCGCGCTCGTCACGCCCGACGGCCCCCCAGCCCGGCTGACCCTCCGCGCGGAGCCGGACTGGCGCCGGATCCGGCTGGACCGCGCGGCCCGGCTGCTGACCGTGCCGCCGGGCGCGCGGCTCGACCTGGGCGCGACCGCCAAGGCCCGCGCCGCGGACCGGGCGGCGTCCCGGCTGGCGGACCGCCTCGGCTGCGGCGTGCTGGTCAGCCTCGGCGGCGACATCGCGGCCGCCGGGCCGGCCCCCCGCGGCGGCTGGCGGGTCCGCGTCCAGGACGTCACCGGCGACCCGGACGACCCGCCGCGCGGCCCGGCCCAGCTGATCACGATCACCGGCGGTGGCGTCAGCACCTCCGGCACCGCCGCGCGGCGCTGGCGCCGCGGCGACGTGATCATGCACCACATCCTCGACCCGCGCACCGGCCTGCCCGCGCGGCCCGTGTGGCGCACCGTCACCGTCATCGCCGGCACCGCCCTGCAGGCGAACACGGCGAGCACCACAGCGATCATCCGCGGCGCCGTGGCCCCCGGCTGGCTGGACGGCCTCGGCCTCGCCGCCCGGCTGGTCGCGGCCGACGGAACCGTGCACCGCACCGCGGCCTGGCCGGCGCCGGAGGTGACACCGTGACCTCGTCCACCGCGCTGTGGTACGCGAGCCGGGCCACCGGCGTCGTCGCGCTCGTGCTGCTGACCGTCGTCGTGCTGCTCGGCATCCTGGTCAACCGGCAGGGCCGGCTGCCCGGGCTGCCCCGGTTCGCCGTCACCGGGCTGCACCGCAGCATCTCCCTGCTCGCGGTGGCCTTCCTCGCCGTGCACGTGCTCACCGCGGTCGCCGACCCGTACGTGACGATCCGGCTGATCGCCGCGGTCGTCCCGTTCACCTCCGGCTACGAGCCGTTCGCGATCGGGCTCGGCGCGGTCTCGCTCGACCTGATCGCGGCGCTGATCGTCACGAGCCTGCTGCGGGCGCACCTCGGCCGGCGCCTCTGGCGCGCCGTGCACTGGCTGGCGTACGCGTCGTACCCGGTCGCGCTGCTGCACTCGGTCACCAGCGCGAAGGACCTGCGGTCCGGCGGCCTGCTCGCCCTCACCGCCGCCTGCGCGCTCGCCGTCGCGGCCGCGACCTGCTACCGCGCCGCCGCCGCCCGATCCGCCCGTCGCCCGGCTTCCCCCCTCGCCCCGCCCGACCCAGCATTTCCCGAACGGCTTCCGCCCAACGCCCGCCCGCCCCGCTCACCCCCAGCGGCGCAATCCCCGGCCCCCCCGGCGGGGTCACCGCGCTGGCGAGCGAACGCCCGCCCCTCCCGAACGGAGTACCCCGATGACCGCCACCGCCCCCCGCAGCCCCAGCCGAGGCAGCGTCCCGGCCGCGGCGCGCACAGGCCGCGGCCGCGGCACCCCGATGACTCCCGCCGCCCCCCGCGGCGTCGGCCGGGGCAGCGTCCCGGCCGCGGCGCCCGCCGTCGGCGTCCGCGTGCCGCAGAACGGACCGGGCCGATGACCGGTACCGCCACGCTGCCCTCCTCCTGGCCGGCCGCCGCCGCCGCGCCGGGCGCGCACCGGCTGCTGCCGCCCGCCGGGCAGGAGCCCGGCGCGGACCTGGCCGCGCACGCCCGGGCGCACGGCCCGCTGCCGCGGGCCCGCCGCGGGCGCGCGCTGATCGAGGAGATCCGCTCCGCCGGGCTGACCGGCCGGGGCGGCGCGGCCTTCCCCGTCGCGGTCAAGATGACCGCGGTCGCGGCCGGCCGAGGCCGGCCGGTCGTGGTCGGCAACGGCGCCGAAGGGGAGCCCGCCAGCCACAAGGACAAGCACCTGCTGTGGGTATCCCCGCACCTGGTGCTCGACGGGCTGCTGCTCGCCGCGCGGGCGGTCGGCGCCCGCCGCGCCTACCTGTACGCGCACCGCGGCGACCGGCTGCACCGGCGGCTCGCCGAGGCGCTCGCGCAGCGGTCGGCGGCCGGCTGGGACGCGATCGCCGTCACGCTCGTGGCCGCGCCGCCGCGGTTCCTGGCCGGCGAGGAATCCGCGCTGGCCAGCCGCGTCGCCGGCGGCCCCGCCCGGCCCACGTTCAAGCACCCGCGGGTCGTCGAGCGCGGCGTCGGCGGCGCGCCGACGCTCGTGCAGAACGTCGAAACGCTCGGCCACGTCGCGCTCATCGCGCGGCACGGCGCGGCGTGGTTCCGCCAAGCGGGCACCGCCGCCGAGCCGGGCACGATGCTGGTCACCGCGCACCGCGCGGACGGCGCGAGCCGGGTCAGCGAGGTGCCGCTCAGCACGCCGCTGGCCAGCGTGCTCGAGCTCGGCCGCGAGCCCGCCCAGGCGGTGCTGGCCGGCGGCTACCACGGCGCCTGGATCCCCGCCGCGCAGGCGGCGGCGCTGCCGCTGGCGAACGCCGCGCTGCGGCCGGCCGGCGCCAGCCTGGGCGCGGGCGTGCTCGCCGCGCTGCCCCCGGGCCGCTGCGGCCTGGCCGAGACCGCGCGCGTGCTGCGCTACCTGGCCGCCGAGTCGGCCGGCCAGTGCGGTCCGTGCCTCAACGGGCTGCCGCGCATCGCCGCGGCGTTCACCGAGCTGGCCGGCCCCGCGCCCGGTCCCCGCTGCCTGCCGGACCTGGAACGCTGGTCCGGCCTGGTCACTGGGCGCGGCGCGTGCCACCACCCGGACGGGACCGTGCGGCTGGTCGCCAGCGCGCTGCGCGTCTTCCGCGGCGAGATCGACGCGCACCTCCACGGCCGCTGCCCGGCTGCGGCGGTCAGAGGCGGCGCCGCCCTGGCGTCGTTCCTGCCCGTCCCCGCGGTCACCCCGCTGTCACCGCAGGACTGGAGGTAAGCCGTGGCTGCCCGGATGCGCGTCAACCCGATCGCGTGCAGCGGTCACGGCCTGTGCGCCGAGCTGCTCCCCGAGCGGATCACGCTGGACGAGTGGGGCTACCCGGTCATCTCCGCCGACCCGGTCCCGCCGCACCTGGCTGGCCTCGCCCGCCGCGCCGTCACCGACTGCTCCGCCCTCGCCCTGCTCCTCCAGCGCACCCCGTGACCCAGTACCGCGTGCCTCACCCCCCGCGTGCCCAACCCCCGCGCGCGCCGGCGCGGATCGAGCGCGCCGCCCGGCGTTCAGCTCGGTAGTGCGGCGAAGAAGGCACGGATGTCATGGACGAGGAGGCCGGGGGTTTCCAGCGCGGCGAAGTGGCCGCCGGTGTCGAAGTCGCTCCAGTGGACGATGTTGTTGCCTGCTCGGCGTAGCGGCACGTTGATCGCGTGCCACAGCACCAGGTGCGGCGCGTCGGGCCAGGGCAGGTCGGCGTTGGCGGCGCCCAGCGGGCGCCCGGCGGCGCCGGCGGCGAACGCCGCCTCACGGGCCAGTTCGGCCGCTTCGGCCAGGCCGGGCGAGCCGGTCAGGCCGCCCGGCAGCGCCCGGCACATCCGGTCGACCGCTCGCTCGCGCGCCGCGAGGATCCGCGGCGGTGTGGCCACCGCCCACGCGGCGGGCACGTGGGCGGCCACCATGTCCGGGCTGAAGCTGTAGCAGGCCGACGCGGCCGCCCGCGGGCCCGCCGGGCCCAGCGGCGCCAGCCGCCAGGCGAAGCAGCTCGGCCACCGCGTCCGCGTGTCGTAGCCGAGCCCGGCCGCCTCCGCGAAGACCTGCGGGGCGTACCAGAACAGGGCGTGGACGGGCTCGAGCTGGTGCCACATCCGCCGCGCCAGCCCTGTGTGGTCATCGGACGCTCTCTCCTTTCAGCCGGGACGCCCATGGCATCCGTTCCGTCGTACCCTGCCGGGTGTGCGGCCCGGATCGGCCGCCTGTCGCTGGATCCCTGGCAGGGCTGGCAGGGAACCTCCTCCAGGGCATGATCTAACCATTGGAAAGATAATCTGTCCAATGGTTAAATGTCGACTAGGATGGGCAGATGCCAGCCGAGCCGACCCGCCGCTACCATCACGGGGACTTGCGGCCCGCGCTGCTGCGCGCGGCCGTGGAGGTGATCGGGCAGGCCGGTCCCGCCGCCATGAGCCTGCGGGCGGTTGCCCGGCGGGCCGGGGTCAGCCACGCGGCGGCCGCGTATCACTTCGGCGACAAGGCCGGGCTGCTCACCGTCCTCGCCGCGCAGGGATACCGCATGCTCACCGAGCAACTCCGCGAGGCCCGCGAAGCCCGACTCAGCTTCCTGGAGGTGGGCGTGGCCTACGTGCGGTTCGCGGTCACCCACCGCGCCCACTTCGAGGTCATGTACCGGCCCGAGCTGTACCGCCGAGACGACGGCGAGGTCCGCGAGGCGCGGGCCGCCGCCGCGGTGCTCCTCTACGGCACCGCCAGCCCCGACCCCGGGCAGCTGGCCGCCGCCGCGGCCGCGTGGTCGCTCGTGCACGGGCTCGCCACGCTATGGCTGAACGGGAACCTGCCCCCGCAGCTCGGCAACGACCCGGAGCAAATCACCCGCCAGGTCGCCCGCTACCTCAGCATCCCGGCCAGCCCCGGCGTGGGACGCGGGTAAGGTTCCGGCATGGCTGTCTCGTCGTCGATGGTCCCGCTCGGCACGCCGGCGCCCGATTTCACCCTTCCGGACACCAGCGGCACCATGACAGGCCGCGACGACTTCGCCGCCGCGCCCGCGTTGCTGGTCGCCTTCTTGTGCAACCACTGCCCGTACGTCCGCCACGTCGAGACCGCGCTGGGCGCGCTGCTGTCGCGCCACCCCGACCTGGCCGTCGCAGGCATCTGCAGCAACGACGCCGATGCCTACCCCGACGACCGGCCGGACGAGCTTGCCGGGCAGGCCCGGCGCGCTGGCTGGGATTTCCCGTACCTGGTCGACGCGGGCCAGCAGGCCGGCCGCGCCTACCGTGCCGCCTGCACGCCGGACTTCTTCCTCTACGAGAGCGCGCGCCGGCTGGCTTACCGCGGCGCGTTCGACCAGTCCACACCCGGTAACGGCAAGCCGGTCACCGGCGAGCTGCTTCGTGCGGCCATCGAACTGACCCTGGCCGGCCAGCCGGTGCCCGAGCCGCACCGGCCCAGCATGGGCTGCTCGATCAAGTGGCGGTCCTGACCATCCTCCTGACCGGCGCAGCCGCCCCAGCCGTTTGACACGCGCCGTCGGGTCGTCGGCGTGGCTGTTCACCGCTAGGCGTCGATGGCCTCCGGCGTCTATGGTTGCCTGGTGGGGGGCGTGCAGGGCGGGGCGTCGACCGGGCACTGTACCCGGCCGCTGACCCGAGGATGGCAGCAGTCGTGTACCAGGGCAATCGCGAGCGGGCCGGTCACCCGCCCGTCGGCCAGACGCGGTCCGCGACCTCGGCCACAAGGCGCAGCTTGTTCTCCTGGGCGTCCTCGCTGATCGCGTTGCCCGGTCCCGCCGAGGCGAAGCCGCACTGCGTCGACAACGCGAGCTGTTCACGGGGGAAGAAGCCGCTCGCCTCACGGATCCGGGCGGCCAGCTGGTCGGCTGGCTCCATGGTGCCGAACTTCGACGAGACCAGGCCGAGCACGACCACCTTGTCGGCGGGGACGTCGCTGAGCGCGCCGAAGGAGCCCGAACGCTCGTCGTCGTACTCGAGCAGGAAGACGTCGTAGTTGGCCGCCCGCTGGAAGAACTGCTTTGAGATGGTCTCGTAGGTGCCGGAGCTGATCCAGTCGCTGTCGTAGTTTCCCCGGCACAGGTGGAGGCCGAACGTGACGCCGGGAATTCCCGCCACTTCGTTGAGCATGTCCGCGCCCTCGCTGAAGACCCGGTCGACCGAGATGCCGGCCCGCTCCCAGGCGTCCCGCTGGGTCTGATCGACGAGCTGGCCGAAGT
>Ga0070698_100001941_pt1 | contig 22957 bp, 19 predicted proteins | sample KBSK1502metaG_FD_65477 | JGI IMG/M metagenome (GOLD analysis project Ga0070698, IMG submission 65477) | Corn, switchgrass and miscanthus rhizosphere microbial communities from Kellogg Biological Station, Michigan, USA - KBS K1-50-2 metaG | ecosystem: Host-associated > Plants > Roots >...
CCCGATTGACGTACGCGGCACCGTTCGAAGACCTGCCGCGGCTCGCAGACCTGCTCGGTCCGCGCCAGACGATGTGGGAGTGGCTCGCGCCCGTGCGCGGTGCGCTCAAGCGCAAGGGCGAGGTCGCGATCGATGCAGCCTCGGGTCTCGTGTGGCAATGGGGTCGCGAGACCAAGCGAGTTGCCGAGGGTGTCGCGTACGAGTATTGCGACGGGCTCCGGCTCGGAGGTCGCGACGACTGGCGCGTGCCGAGCACGACCGAGATCCTGACGCTCGCGCCGCGCTCTCTGTCGGGTGGGAGTGACGAGCTGTTCTGGACGTGGCACGACGGCGCGAGCGCCGAGCCATGGGTCGCGTCGTTCCACGACCTCGCGATCGAAGACACGCATTACGACGATCCGAATCCCTACGGTCCGTACTTCGTGCGCTGCGTAGCCGGTCATCTCGCGCCCGCGAAACGCATCCTCGTCCACGCGGGCTACACCGTCGCGCGCGACGAGCTCGTCGATCTCGAGATGGAGCTCGCATGGCGGCGCACGGGTGTGCCAGCCGCAACTCACGCGGCGGCGCAGCGTGCCTGTGTTGCACCGTGGCGCCTTCCGACCGAAGCCGAGTTGCGCGCGAATTCACTGCGACGTCGTCCGGAACAGCTCTACGAACAGGACATCCTGCTTTGGGCAAGCGACGCGAAGAATCGCCTCTACGAGCCCGATCGTCTTCTCACCGTCGTGCCCGGCGATGGGTTCGACGATGGCAAGAAGCGGGTCGCGCTATGCGTCCAGCCGCGCCCACGCGCGCAGGTCAAAGGCGAGCGCAACTATCCAAGCGGGGATGTGTTCGCGGCAGGGCCGAAGCGTTACTGGGAGCTCGGTACGCTCGCGTGGGATGGCGCCCGGTCGTACTACCCCGATGGCCGCAAAGCGAGCGAACGCACGAGTGACGTGCTGACGTTATTCGCGCGCGACGGAAAGCAGATCGGTTCGCTTCGCTTCACGAACGCCGCGCTAACCGGAAAGGTTCAGCTGACGACACCCGAGGTGCGCATCAGCGCGAACGCGCGCGACGGCGAGCTCGACGGCAGCGCGGATCTCAGCACTGACAAACGTACGGAGCGCGGCACGTTCTCGCGCGGCGCGCGCGAGGGCGCGTGGATCGCGCTCGCGAGCGGCAAACAAATCACGTCGACAACATTTCGCTCCGGCATGCGGGAAGGACCCGCGAGCAGTGCCGAGCGCGGCACGTGGACGGGTGCCTACCGCGACGGTTTCCGCGATGGCGTTTGGAAGCACGTCGACGGCAAGGAGCGCAGCGAAGCGACCTTCGCCCGCGGGACCGGCGTATGGAAGTTCTGGGTCGGCAAGCAGCAGACGCGCGAAGAGCGCTACACGCGCGACGTCCGCGACGGCGAGATGAAAGTGTGGGAACCCACTGGCAAGCTCAGCTTGCGGATCGTGTACGACCACGGCCGCGAGGTCGAGAACGAGTCCATCGATTCGCAAGGACGAACGCTACGCACCCGCGACCGCGAGCTGAAGTTTCACGCGAACGGCAAGAAGGCATCCGAGGTCGGGCGCCGCAACGGCCGCTCTCACGGCACGTATACGGCGTGGGACGAACAGGGCAAGGTCATCGAGAGCGGTGCATTCGACAACGGTATGCGCACGGGCGAATGGCGGCGGCGCATCGACGGCAACATGTACATCCAGCGTTGGCGTGCCGACCGCATCGTCGCGGTGCCGCGGGTCGAGAAAGCGCGCTAGTTAGTTCGCGTTTAGCGTCACGTGATTTCGAATTCATGCAGCTCGACGATCGAGGCCTCGTGCAAAGCGGCCATGACTACCCCGCGCCGAGGAGGAGGTCGGCGACGCGCTCGAGTCGCGCGGTCGCTTGCGGGCTCTCGCCGCTGCTGAGCACGACGCCCTTGTCGCCTTCGAAGCCGACGCGCACGAAGCGCCCCATCTTGACGCCATTGGCATCATCGACCTTGATCGGCGGTGGGCTCGACCAGGCGTGGCCTTTCGGCGTCGACGTACACTCTTCGCGGTACCGGATCTTGCCTTCGGGCGTGATCGTGTCGATGCGGTTCGTCTCGTGACACCTCACGTCGACGACGGGCACGCGCTCCTTCTGGAACTGGATGACCGTGCCGCTCGCGGTCTTCTCGAGCTTCGCGACGCGACCTTCGCGCGTCTGAAAACCGAGCAGCTCGCGCTGCTGCTGCTGCCAGCTGTCGTCGAGCTTTGATGTCCACGACGACACCGGCCGCAGGTCGCTTGGATTCATCGACGAGTATTTCGATCCGACGAGGTTCGGGAACTTCTTCGCCTTCTCGGCATCGGCGGCGAGCGCGTCGAGCTGCGCGAAGTAGATCTGCTCGACGAGCGTGACCTGGCGACGCGCTTTATCGAGCAACACGAGCAGCGCGCCCGCCTGCAGCGTGCGCTCGTTATAGTAATGACAGCGCGCGAGCGCCTCCGTCAGCGCGTAGCCGAGCGGGTCGGTGATCCGCGCGGCGAGCGCAGGCATCGTGCTCGCGCCGCGCACGTAGGTCGTCAGGCTGTCGCGCAGCGGTGCGGCACAACCTTCGAACTTGCCGTTCTGCACGGCCGTCTCGAACGCGACGAGCTGCTGGTATGTCTTCTGGTTCGCGTTGCGGCGCGCGATGTACTCGTTGCGCACGCGCGTTGGCACGTCGTAGAAAACTTCCCACTCGCGCGCAGCCCTCGCTTTGGGAAACTCGCGAAGCGCGATCTCGCGAACCGCGCGCACATCCTCGGCGGCTTGCTTCGCGATCGTGCTGCGATGCGATGCCGGCCGCGTCGCGATCTCCTTCGCGAGGCCATTTGGGTCGAGCCGATCGGCATGCCACGCGCAGCCGATCGCCATCGCCGGTGGTGGCTTGTGCTCTTCGCGCAGCTGACGCGCGCAGAGATGCACATACGCCGCGCGCTTCAATTGCGACGGCGTTTCGACGATCGAGTTGTCCAGACCGCCGCGCACCCACATTCGCGCGGAGTGGTACGCGCCGACCGTATCGCTGTTCGAGCTCGGCGTCGCATCCGGGCAGCGCATCAGCGTGATGATCGGCTCGAGATTCTGATCGCTGATGCTCAGATAGCGCGGACAGTCTTCCGAGTAGCTGACGGGCTCGGATGTCGCCGGGGCCGACGGTATGGGGGAGTCAGTAGATTGCTGCGAGCCCGAGCCAACCTTTGGAAGCTTGGCCACGAACGAGCAACCCACGACGAAAGCAGGGCACAACAGATGAAAACGCATACTTGTCTCCGTGCCCGGACAAGACGCCGCTCGATCACGACCGTAGCGCGAGTCGCCCAAAAAACTTCAGGCGAGCAGACGATGCAAGCTGACCTCGAGCTGGCTCATCACGAGCGCGAGGACGTGATCGAGCTCTTCTTGGGGCAGCTGCATCTCGGTGGCGAGCCGTTGACGGGCCAATACTCCGAGCGCCTCGCGCGCCGCGCTGAGCCGACGCGCGACGGTCACGCGATGCACGCCGTAGACATCGGCGAGCTGCTCGAGCGTGACGCCGGCGAGGTGGTGCTGGCGTACGAGGATTCGCTGATCCGGCGGCAGCTCGCGCGCGGCGTGAGCGAACGCGCGGCGCACCGCATCGCGATAGTGCGTCTTTAGGTAATGCAGCTCGGGGCTGTCGTCGGTCGCAGCGAGTCCGCCGAGGTCGCCATCGTCGGTGAGCACGGTCGGTCGGCGCGCCACGGAGCGCTGCGCATCGAGGTGCGTGCGTAGCGCGACCATCTTGAGCCAGCGACGCAGGCTGCTCGCGCCCGCGTATTCGCGCAGCTTCTCGCGACCGACGAGCAGCTTATCGCGCAACAGTTGGTGGAGCTCGGCGGTGGCGTCGGGGTCGCGGCGCTTGGGGCGCAGCCGTTCGACCTCGGCGGCGAGCAGCTCGTCGAGCGCGCGCAACGCGTGAGGATCGCCCGCGATACACGCGGCGGTCAGGTAGAGGTCATCGCCCCAAAGCTCGTCGCTCGCGAGCTCGCGCGAGCTCGCGAGATGGTGCTCGATCCATTGCACGAATTGATCGAGCGACACGTGAACGTCGGGCCAGCGCGAGCGGCCGGCAACAAACCAGCCGTGAATCAGGTGCTCCGCCTCGTCGCCGGCACCGCTGCGGGCAAAGGCAGAACGCGCTTCTTCGGTGAGCTGCACGACAGTAAATCTTGCCACAGCCGCGTATAGGCGGTGGCGCGAATGAGCTGTCCAAACGAAGTCGAGCTACTCGGCTATCTGCACGACAAGCGCAGTGTCGTCATGGACCACGTGGCGAGCTGCGGCGCGTGCGAGCAGTTGCTCGTCGCGTTTGGCGAGCTCTCCGCGAGTCGCGCACCCGAAGGCAGCGACGAAGAACCCGTCGTCGACGAGCGCTTGCCCGAAGCGGGCGAGGTGCTCGGGCGCTACGAGCTGCGGAGCACGCTCGGTCGCGGCGCGATGGGCATCGTCTATCTCGCGCATGATCCGAAGCTCGACCGTCTCGTCGCGCTCAAGCTGCTGCTCAAGCCGCAACGCTCGGCGCTCGAAGAAGCGCGCGTGTTGCTCGAAGCACGCGCGGCGGCTCGCGTCGACGATGCGCATCTCGTCAGCGTGTACGATGTCGGCGCGTGGCGCGGTCGCGTGTTCCTCGCGATGGAGTACGTCGAGGGGCCGTCGCTGACGCGCTGGCTCGCGGAGAACCCGCGCGATGTCGACGCGATCGTCGCCGTCTTCGCCGATGTCGCACGCGGGCTCGCCGTGATTCACGCCGCGGGCCTCGTCCATTGCGACGTCAAACCCGACAACATCTTGATCGGCGCGCGTGGCGCGAAGCTCGGCGATTTCGGGCTCGCGCTCGGCGCCGACGAAGCAGCCGTCGGCACGTTGCGCGGCACGCCGGCGTACATGGCGCCGGAGGTGTTGCACGGCGGTGCACCAACGCCGGCGAGCGATCAGTACGCGTGGTGCGTGTCGCTGTTCGAAGCGATCGCCGGCACGCGGCCCGATCGGTCTCGCGTGTCGCGTCCATCGCGCATGCCGCGCCGGCTCTACGCGATCGTGAGCCGCGGTCTCGCGCTCGACCCGGCGCGACGATTCCGATCGATGCAGGAGATCGCCGAGCTGCTTCAGCCGCCGCGCGGCCGTCGTCGGATCGCGATCGCAGCAGCCGCATTCGCCGTCGCTGGCACGGTCGCGGCCGTCGGGCTCACGCAACGCAGCGCCACCGATCCGTGCCGCGTGCCCGACGCCGAGCTCGCGCGCGCATGGAATCCGGCTCGGCGCACCGCGCTCTTTGCGGCGCTCGGTCCCGCGCAAGGCCGGCAAGCGAGCGAGCGTCTGGATGCATACGGCAACGCGTGGCTTGCAGCTGGCGTGTCGGCGTGCAAAGCGACGCGCGTCAATGGCCGCTACTCCGAAGCGATCCTCGATCGCCGCACGCAGTGTCTCGATCGCGCGCGCTCGCGCGTCGGTGCGCTCGTCGATCTCCTCGTCGAGCGAACGGCACACGATCAGGCGCTCGCCGCGATCGACGAGCTGCCCGATCTCGCGGCGTGCGACGATGTGAACGCGCTCGCGAACGAAGCGTTGCCGACGTCGCCGGTGCAGCGCGCGCGGTTTGCGGCGGTGCACGCGAATCTCGATCGTGCGATGGCACAGATCGATCTGCGCCGCCCCGAAGCCGCTCTCGCGCAGCTGCAAGGCAGCCGTGCGCTCGTCGCTGCCGCCGCTTCGCACCAGCTCGACGCCGAGGAGCAGTACGTGACCGGCCTCGCGCTCGCGCAGCTGGATCGGCGCGACGACGCCGCGGCCACGTTCGAACGCGCGTACGAAGCGGCGCGCGCTGCTGCGAACGAACGGCTCGAAGTGAAGGATGCACTCGAGCTCGCGGGCCTGCTCGATCGCGAACCGGCTACGCGGGCGACGGCGAAGAGCTGGCTCGGTCGCGCGCGAGCGGTCGCCGATCGCCTCGACGACACCGCGCTCGCAGCGCTCGTCAGCGAACGCGAAGGCAGCCTCGCATTTGCGAGCAACGACTACACCGCCGCCGAGCGTGCGTTTCGCACGGCCGTGAAGCTCCGCAGCCAAAAGTACGGCGATGTCGATCTGCGCACCGCACTGACGCGGTCGAGCCTCGCGAGCGCACTCATCAAGACAGGCAAGCTCGATGACGCGCGCCGCGAGCTGCGCAAGGCAATGGCCGATTTAATCGCCGCGCGTGGCGATGCGCATCCATCGCTTGTCACGATGTGGAATGCGCTCGGGACTCTCGAGCTCGCCGTCGGCAACGCCACCGCGGCACGCGATGCGCTCGTCGAAGCGCGCCGTCGAGCCATCCTCGTGCGCAGCGAAACGCATGGCACCGTGATCGCGCTCGATATCAACCTCGCGTCGATCGCACAGCGGCTCGGTGACTTCGATCAGGCGAAGGCCGGCTACGAGCACGCGATCGCCGCGCTCGAGAAGACCGGCCGCCGCGGCTCGGCAACGTGGCGCGGCGCGCGGCAAGGGCTCGCGCAAACCGCGCTCGCACGCGGCGACGTTGCAACTGCAAAACAGATGCTCGAGGAGCTGATCGCGCAGCGGCTTGCCGATAAGGCGAGCGAGCCCGCAAAGCTCGGCAGCTTGCGCATGGATCTCGCTTCCGCGCTGACGAAGCAGCAGCGCTTCGCCGATGCGGACCGCGAGCTCGCGCTCGCGCGCACCGCGTATGTCACCGCGTTCGGCGAGCGTCATCCAAACGTCGCGCGCCTCGACGTGCGGCGCGCCGCCAACGCGCTCGCGGCGAACGATCCCAAGCGCGCCGCACAGCTCGTCGGACCAATCGCGGCGCGCGAGGATCTACCTGCCGACGTGCGTACCGACGCGCGCAAGCTCGTCGCCGATATCAGTCGATGACAGCGCTACGGTTGCGATCGAGTGGCGTCTGGCTCGACATGAAGACCCTCACCGCTCTCACCGTGTTTCTGTTCTGCACGACCGCGCTCGCCGACAAAGGCCACGTCGATGCGCTCGGTGCGTACGTCGCGAAGACGCGCGCCACCAAAAAGATCAAGACGTTCACCGGCAAGCTCGAAGATCCCAAAGTGGGCATCTTTCAGATCAAGAAGGGGCGCTGCTACGTGCTCGCGTTACGCCTCGGGCAAGGCGCAACGCTCGATCAATCGGCCGTCGAGATGGACTGGCCCGACGATGCCAACCAGCAACAGCCTGTCGGCTTCGGTGCCTCGATGACCGATCCCGCAGGAGCCGTGTTTCAACCCGACTGCGCGACGATGAACGCGTCGGTCGGTGTTTGGGTCGGCGTTCAAAACTTCGAAGGGATCCAGCCTCACGGCAAGGGCCCGTATACGATCGAGGTGTTCGAGCGCACGGCGAGCAAGCGCGAGCTTTCGGCGGAAGCCTCCGCGCGCGCGAAGGCGCATCAGGACAGCATCAAGGAGCGCGACGAATCACGCGCGAAGACATGCCGGCAGTGCTCGACCCCGATTTCGGATCGAAAGGTCTGCGTCGAGCGCCGCGGATTGACGATGGACGACTGCGGCTGGTGACTGCGCGAGCGTTGTAAGGGACGTCGTGGACCCCACGGCTCGAACGACGTCTTGTTACGGGCTTGTGAACTGACACGTGTAGGCCGCAGTAATCAGCTGTCTGACAAACCCTGTTAGTTGTCGTGTCGCGACAAGAGCCTGTATCGGGCGTCAGCAAAGCGAGGATTTATGAAGCTTCAGACATCTGCCAAGAGCCTCTGGCGCGATGAGCGCGCCGCCAACGCCGTGGAATACGGCCTGATTGCCGCGGTCATCGCGGTTGCTCTCATCGTCGCGTTTACGTTCTTCCGCGACCAGCTGACTGGCCTTTTCAATCGTCAGTCCAACAAGATCAGCGGCGCGGGCTGATCGAGAGGACAGGGTGACGATCGCGGGAGTAACCCAGCTCTGCATCCTCGGCGCGTGCCTCGGCACCGCCGCGGCGTGGGATCTCCTGCGACGTCGCATTCCGAACGCCGTTAACGTCATCACCGCGGTGTTGGGGTTGGGTGTCGCAGCGAGCTCGGGATCGCTCGGCGCTGTGGGCTCTTCGTTGGCCGGAGCAGCACTCGTGTTCGCGCTGCTCTTTCTCGCGTATCGGCAAGGTTGGATCGGTGGTGGTGACGTCAAGCTCGGCGCGGCGTTCGGCGCGTGGCTTGGACCTGTTGGCGGATTGTTCGCGCTCGTCGTAGGCGTCGCCGCGGGTGGTGTGCTCGCGGTTTATGCACTCGTTCGTGGCGGCGCGGCGTTCCGTTCGGAGGTCAAAGCGAATCTCGTGATGGCGGTCTACACCGGGCAGGTCGGCGACACGACGCAACGACCGGACTCGGCTCACATCCCACTCGGTGCCGCATTCTCGGCATCGGCACTGTTGATCTACTTGCTGCGAGGTGGTGTCGGTGCGTAAGTCACAACGAGGATCGATCGCGGTCGAGCTTGGCTTGTCGATCCCGATCTTCATGATCGTCGTGTGCGGCGGGCTCTCGCTCGGTCGCGCACTGGTCACGAAGCACAACCTCGAGTCGGCCGTCTCGGAGGTCGCGCGATCGGCCGCGATCTCGAATCAACGATCGGAAGCGGTCATCCACAACGCGATCAACCAGCGACTCGGCAACGAGCGGACTGCGTGCTCGGCGTTGCAAACGCGCGTTCGGGTCATCCCGAGCGGCGTCGTCGGAACCCCCGATGCATTGGAGGTCACGACGACGTGCGACATCGCGCCGATGTTTGCTGGCCTTCTCGATTTCGGCGTCGACCGCATTTCTGTGGTCGTCGCGATGCCACTTCCTATTTAGAAAAAGTGCAGTTCTGTGAGCAACAAAACCACAAAGAATGCCGGCATCGGCGCAGTTGGCTTTCTCGCCGCTGCACTAATTAGCGCGGGCTTTGCGGCGTATCTCGTCGCGATGCTCGTGCGAGATCAGGGTCTCAAGCGCGAGCCGACGAAGACCGTCTTGGTCGCCGCGCGCAATGTCAGCGCGGGGAACAAGCTCACGGCGATCGACGTGCGCGCGATCCAGATCGCGGAGTCGCAGGTGCCGCCTGACGCGGTCACCGCGCCCGCCGAGCTGTTCGGCCCCAAGGGCGACAAGACGGCCGTTGCATCGACCGGCATGGTGCAGGGCGATTTCATCATTCGCTCGCGCATCGCTGACTCGGCGCACGGCACCGCGATGGCCGCGCGCGTGACGCCGGGCTTCCGCGCGATTGCCGTCACCGTCGACGCTGCGATCGCGAGGTCGCGGCTCGTCTTCCCAGGCGCTCGCGTCGACATCGTCGGCACGTTCCGCAACATGTCGTCGTCGTCGTCGTTCTCGCGCGTGCTCGTCGAGAACGTGCAGGTGCTGTCGCTCGAAGATCAGACCGACGTCGAGACGTATCAATCGAACAAGGGCAAGGGCGAGAAGAACAACGATGCCGTCGTCACCGTCGAAGTGACGCCCGAGCAATCAGAGATCGTCGCGCTCGCCGCACGCGAGGGCAAGCTTGACATCATGCTGCGCAATGCGGGCGACCAAGTCGCGACGAAGACCGTTGGCGCGCAGACCGAGCAGCTGCTCAAGGCGAAGCAGTTTGCGAAGGATGATATGTCGCCGCAAGCGAAGGCCGCGAGCGAGCCGCCGCGTCGGGAGACGTCGCGCCGCCATGGCAAGCCGGATGGGCATCGCCCCGACGTCGCGACGAAGTCGGATGCGCCCAGGATCGAAAGCAACGGTGGCGGTGCCATCGAGGTGCTCGGCGGGAAGAAGTAGAGACATGAAGTCGTCCGTCATCACGCGCATTGCGCTGTCGTTCGTCGTGCTCTGCGCGATGGTCGGTTTGGCGTCCGCGCAAAAGAAGAAGAAGGAAGATAACGACGGTTACTACGTCGATCTCGGCGCGTCGAAGTACGTGAGCCTCGGCGGCACCGTCAAGCGCGTCTCGGTCGGCTCGCCGATCGCCGACGTCGATGCGTTTCCACCGGATCAGCTGCTGATCACCGGCAAGCGCCTCGGTCACACGAGCGTCACTGTCTGGAAGGACGGCGGTCGCGTCGAGGTCGTGCCGATCACGGTCGGCGTGCCGCGCGATGCGATCGCGGGTCTGCTCGCCGCGAACATTCCATCGCTCAAGAATCTGACGGTCGATGGCGCCGGCACCGCGGTGGTGCTCTCGGGCACCGTCGGCGACGCCGCCGATGTCGAGAAGGCGGAGAAGATCGTGCGCGGCTTCTTGCCCGCAGGCACGAGCGCGACCGAGTCGCAGGCGACGATCGTCAACCTGCTGCAGGCCGTGAACAACCAACAGGTTCAGCTCGAGGTTGCGTTCGCGGAGGTGTCGCGTTCGGCGCTCAAAGAGATTGGCGTCAACTTGTGGAGCCGCAACTTCGGCCAGAAGAACTGGACAGGCGGCGTGCTGAACCCGCAGACGGGCGTGCCGACGATCGGTCCGCAGATCGATCAGACAGCACCTGGTGGCGTTCGCACCGAGCTGCCTCCAGCCAGCGGCGATGGCACGCCCCTCGTCGTGCCGCCGATCTCGGGCGCGTTCTCGGCGATCTTTGGCCTCGGCAATAACTTTCAGTTTCCGTTCGCGGCGGCGCTCAGCGTCCTGTCGAACCGCGGCTACGCGCGCACGCTCGCCGAGCCGACGCTTGTCGCGCTGAGCGGTACGAAGACGTCGTTTCTCGCTGGCGGCGAGTTCCCGATGCCGTTGCCGCAGGCGCTCGGTCAGATCGCGGTCGAGTTCAAGAAGTTCGGCGTCCAGCTCGAGTTCGTGCCGACGGTCGTCGACGACACGATCCAGCTCACGGTCGACATGGTCGTGTCGGATCTCGATTTCTCGCTCGGCATCAAGCTCGCGAACGTGACCGTGCCTGGTCTGACGACGCGGCACAGCGCCGCGACGGTGCGCCTCAAGGACGGCCAGAGCTTTGCGATCGCAGGCCTGCTCTCCGACAAGGTTCGTTCGAACGCCGACAAGATTCCGTTGCTCGGCGACATCCCGATCCTCGGCATGCTGTTTCGCTCAACGCGCTATCAACGCGACGAGACCGAGCTGATCGTCGTCGTGACCGCACGACGCGTCCACGCGCTCGATCAACGCCCCTCGCTACCCGCCGAGTTCGAGCACAGCGACCCATCCGATCTCGAGCTTTTTCTGTTTGGCGCGCACGAGTCGAAAGAGAGCTCGAGCCCGTCTGCATCGCCAACAGCCCCAGCTTCGAACGCGCCCTCTCAGCCAGTGGGTGCGGTCGGGTTCTCTGCCCAGTGAGTAAAACTATGCAGCCCATCGATAAGACTGTCGCCACCGAACCGCCCTCTTTCGAAGAGCTGTTCGCCGATGAAGACGAACAGATCGATCGGCTTTTCGATAGCGCGTTCCCGGAGTCATTTCCGGATGCGACGCCGCCGCCGACGCCCGTCGATCAGCAGCGCCTTCTCGCGCATGCCGACGAGCTTTTGCGCGCGCTCGCCGCGGATGCGTCGCAGCAGTCGATGTCGGCGATGCCCGCAGCGCCGCAGGATAGCGGGTCTTGGGCGGAAGCACCGTCGCTGCCATTCGCGCGCCCGGCGCAGCACGAGCTGTTGGATCCGGCCGAGCTCGAAGACGACGTTGTCGCGAGTGTCCCCCATGCGCCGATCGCTCTCGATCCGGACTCGTTCGACGATTTGATTGAACGCCACCCGGAGCCGGAGCCGGAGCCGGAGCCCGTGCCGGAGCCCGATGTCGAGGAGCCCGTCTACACGTCTGCGCCGCGCGAGATCAGCGAGCCGAAGGCGGAAGAGCCGCTTCCGGCGATCTTGCTGGCACCGCCCGTTGTCGAAGAGCAGCCGAAGGCGCACGCCGACATCTGGTCGCAGCCGTTCGAGCATATCGATCCGAAGGAAGAAATCTCGTCGAGCTGGAAGCCGTCGCAACTGGCTGCCGCCGAACCGCCTGCGGCTTCGGCGCCTGCGCTCGAGCTACCTCCCGCCGAGCCGCCGGCTGCCCCCGCGCCTGCGGTCGAGGAAGCGCCGATCTGGGAGCCTCCGGCCGCCTACAAGCAGCACATCGCCCAGGCAGCTCCGGTCGCCGCGCAAGAACAAGCCGCACCCGACGCGGCGCCCACGCAGATCGGCGAAGTCATCACGGTGTTCGGATGTCGCGGCGGCTGCGGCGCGACGACGGTCGCGGTGAACCTCGCCGGCTCGCTCGCCGCCGAAGGCAAGGAAGTCTGCATCGTCGACCTCGACGTCCAGCTCGGCGACGTGCTCGTGACGATGGATCTCGACATCGGTAACTCGACGTCGCTCGTCAACCTCGCGCGCGAAGTAAATCAGCTGGACCCGACCGTGCTCAAGCGCCGCCTCGTCCGCCACGACAGTGGCGTTTACGTGCTCGCGCAAGGCGGCAAGCTGGAGGAGATCGACGAGACATTGCCGTCGAGGATTCCGGCGCTGCTGTCGACGCTCGCGCGTCATTTCGACACCGTGATCATCGATGGCATCAATGATTTCTCCGAGCTCGCGCTGTCGGCGCTCGACGCGTGCAACGCGCTTGTGCTCGTGCTCACGCAAGACGTGCTCGCGGTTCGCCGCGCGCGCCGCGTGATCGACATCTGCCGTCAGCTCGAAGTGCCGGAGTACAAGATCAAGCCCGTCATCAACTGCTACCGCAGGCGCGCGAATATTGATCGCAACAGCGTCACCGCTGCGCTCTCGATGATGGTGACGGCGACGATCGTCGAAGACGAAGGCACGACGAAGCGCTCGCAGACGTCGGGTCAGCTGCTCGCCGAGATGGCGCGGCGCAAACAAGTCACGCGCGACATCGCAGCGCTGGCGATGCTCGCGGCCGCGAACCGCGCGCCGGTGCCCGTGCGCGCTGCCGAGGAGGAGCCCTCGGCGAGTGATGCCATGATCGGCAAGCTCGCGACGGCAGGTGGCCAGCTATGAGCCTCGCGCATCGCCTCGGCCAGAAGCGCGGGCCAAACCAGCCCGCGCCCGAATCACCGGCAGCATCAGCGCCCGTCGTCGAGGCCGCGGTGCCCGCGATCTCATCCGTCAGTCGCGAGGTCGCAGGCATCGTCGCGCGCATGCACTCGCGGATCATCGATCGCCTCGATCTCGCGGCGGTCGCGCAGATGCCGCCCGCCGAGCTGCGGCAGCGCTTGCGCGCGATCGTCGATCAGCTCGTCGTCGCCGATAAGATCGCGCTCAGCGAAGGCGAGCGTGAAGCTGTCGCGACAAGCGTCATCGACGAAATCCTCGGTCTCGGTCCGCTCGAGCCGATCCTCAAGGACCCGGGCGTCTCCGATATCTTGGTCAACGGTGCCGATACGATCTTCATCGAGAAGCGCGGCAAGCTGCAGAAGGTCGAAGCACGGTTTCGTAACGACCAGCACCTGATCCACACGATCCAGCGCATCGTCGCGCGCGTCGGTCGTCGCATCGACGAGTCATCGCCGATGGTCGATGCGCGCCTCACCGATGGCTCGCGCGTCAACGCCGTGATCCCGCCGCTCGCGCTCGATGGCCCCGCGCTATCGATTCGCCGATTTTCCGCGAAGCCGCTGCAGGCGCAGGATCTGCTGAAGAACGGCGCCGCGACGCCCGCGATGCTCGACTATCTGTCGACCGCAGTCGCGCAGCGCTGCACCGTTCTGATCACGGGCGGCACCGGCGCCGGCAAGACGACGCTGCTCAACGTGCTGTCGTCGTTCATTCCGCCCGACGAGCGCATCATCACCGTCGAGGACAGCGCCGAGCTTCGGCTCGTCCAGCCGCACGTCGTGCGCCTCGAGACGCGCCCGCCGAACCTCGAAGGCAAAGGCGAAGTGTCGATCCGCGATCTCGTGCGCAACGCACTGCGTATGCGTCCCGACCGCATCGTCGTCGGCGAGGTTCGCGGCGGCGAAGTGCTCGACATGCTCCAGGCCATGAACACCGGCCACGAGGGCTCGCTTTCCACGATTCACGCGAACAGCACGCGCGATGCGCTCGGCCGCCTCACGACGATGCTCGGCATGGCAGGCACGCAGCTCGCCGAAGACACGATGAAGACGATGATCGCTCGCGCGATTCACATCATCGTCCACGTCGCGCGCTTCAAGGATGGCCAGCGCCGCATCACCGGCATCTCGGAGATCACCGGGCAGATGGGCGCGACCGTCAACCTCCACGACGTGTTCGTGTTCGAGCGCCGCGGCGTTTCCGAGAAGGGAACCGTACTCGGCTCTCACAAGTACCTCGCGCGCTCGACGATGGTCGGCGTCGCACACAGCGAGGAGTCCGCATGACCTATTACGCATTACTCGCGGCTGCAGGCCTGCTCATCTTCTTCATGTTGATGACGGCCAACAGCACGCGCCGCTACTTCTTGCTCAAGCGCGCCGAGCTGTTGCGACGGCTCGGCGCCGACAAGAAGGCCGACGGCGGCCTCTACGGCATCGGTGATTCGAAGATCGCCCGCTTCTTGGCCGAGTCGGGCCTGTCGTGGCGGCCGCGCGATCTGATCACGCGCTCGCTGCTCGCGATGGCGGCCGGCGTTCTCGTCGGTGCCGTCTTCGCGCACGCGTTCGGCGCGTTCTTGGGTGGCGCCGCCGGTGCGATCGCATTTCCGCTGTGGGTCGCCGGCAAGCGCAGCGCGCGCATGGCTCGCTGCGACGAGCAGATGCCGCAGGCGTTGCAGCTGATGATCCTCGCGCTGCGCGCGGGTCATGCGCTGCCGGGCGCGCTCGCGCTGTCCGCACGTGAAACGCCAGCGCCGCTCGCCGACGAGCTCAAGCAGGCAAGCCACGAACACAACCTCGGTCGTCCGATCGCCGAAGTGATCAACAACATCGCACGACGTCTGCCGTCGTCGGATACCGCCCAGACGCTGTCGGTTGCCGTCGCGGTGCTCGCGCAAACGGGCGGCAACTTGATCGGCGTTATGGATCGCATCGTCGACAACTCGCGCGCACGCACGCAGTACAAGGCGAAGCTCAGCGCGCTCACCGCGCAGGGTCGGTGGAGCGCATGGATCTTGTGCGCGATGCCATTCGGGTTCGCGTTCTTGGCAGCGTGGCTCGATCCGAACTACATCCCTGCGATCACCGCGCACCCATTCCTGATGTTCCTCTTCATGGGGCTGTGGACGCCGGGCCTTCTGTGGACCCTCAAGCTCGTGCGCAGTGCGGGCGCATCCGGTTGATATGGAGCGACGACGATGAACGGAGAGCTTGTTCTAGCCGCCAGCGCCGCCGTCTCGAGCACGGCGTTCTCGGTATTCGGATATCGCCGCATTCGCAGCGCGCAGCTCATCGCCGCGGGCGAAAGCGATCCACGCGCGTGGAGCGTATGGCGCGCGCTGGTGCGCCCGCTCGCGCGCGCTCTCGAGCCCAAAGCCGGTAACGATCTGAACGAAACGCTGGAGCGCCTGTCAGGCGCGGGCCGGAGTGCGCGCACGGAAGTCGCGCGCTTTGCCGAAGAGCGCGCATTCGGGCTCGTGCTCGGCATGATCCTCGGCGCATTCGCCGGCATGGCGGTCGGCGGCCCGCGAGGGCTCTTGGTGTGGATGGCGGGCATCGCGATCGGCTATGTCGCGCCTGGCAAGCTCGTCGACGGCAAAGCCACCGAACGCCGCGGCAAGATCGGAAACACGCTGCCGTCGGCGATCGATCTCTTGATGACGTGCGTCGATGCCGGCCTCTCGATCGAGCAATCGATCCACCGTGTCGCGGCCGAGTACGTGCGCAATTCGCCCGAGCTCGCCGAAGAATTCGCGATGACATCGAGCGAGTGCGATGCCGGCGTGTCGCTCACCGAAGCGCTGCGCCGCATGGCTCATCGCGTATCGCTCGATGACATGACAGGCCTGTGCGCCGTGATCGCGCAAGCGAACGAGCTCGGCGCGCCGATCGTCGAGACCCTCGCCGAATACGCCGACTCCGCGCGCAAGCTGCGCATGGCCAAGCTCGAAGAGTGGGCCGGCAAGCTCGCGATGAAGATGCTCTTTCCACTCGCGCTGTTCCTGCTGCCGGCGGCACTCGTCGTCATGCTCGGACCATCGATGATGGCTGTCGTCAGCGCGATCAAGGGATTCTAATGAAGTACCGATTGCTCATCTCGACGGTCCTCGTCACCGGCCTCATCGCCGGCTGCGCCAGCAAAGCGCACATGCAGAAGATGCAAGAGGATGGCGTCGCGCTGCGTATGGACCTCGCGCGCGTGATGGTGAAGAGCAAGTCGTATGAAGCGGCGGTGCCGCTGCTCCAGCGGCTGATCAGCGAAGCGCCGCAAGACGTGGCGGCGCGCGCGATGTACGCATCGGTGCTGCGTCAGCGCGGGCTCTACGCGCAGGCCGTGCAGCAGTATCGCGAAGTGATCAAGCTTTCGCCGAAGAACGCGGTCGCGTACTCGGGGCTCGGCGTGACGTACAGCCGGATGGGGATGCCCGTCGAAGCGATGCGCGCGCATCGCCGCGCCGTCGAGCTCTCGCCGCGCAGCGCGGAGACGTGGAACAACCTCGGCTTCGCGCTGTACGCCAGCGGTGACACCGTCGGCGCGGTCAACGCGCTCGAGCGCGCGGTCGTTCTCGATCCGACGTCGCTGCTCGCGTTCAACAATCTTGGCTTCGCGTATGGCAAACAGGCGCGCTACAACGACGCGCTTCGCGTGTTTCGTTCGGCGCTCGGGGAGTCGCGCGCGTACATGAATCTCGCTGTGGTTTACGATCAAGCAGGCGATGCGGAGCACGCTGCCGAGTGTCGAGCGACCGCGCGTCAGCTCGAGCTCGCTGCAACGATGCGGCCAACCGCCGTCGGGGAGGGACCATGAAAGCTACATTGTTCGTGCTCGCGTTGTCCGTGCTTGGAGGCTGCCGTGCGTCGAGGCTCGGCCAAGACCCGGTGATTCGCAATGCGTTTGCCGCGCAGGCGCAGCCGGAGAAGAAGCCCACGGTCAGGCTCGACGCCACCGACGGCTCGCTGATCATGGCGCGTCATCGCGAGCCGATGCAACCGCCGCAAACCGGTACCGGCCAGCCGGCGGCAGGTCTCGTCACTCCGATGTTGGGTGGAAAATGAAGCGCGAACCGCAGCGCGGTTCGGTTTCGCCGCTCATCGTTTACGGTTCCGTCATCACGTGCGTGATGGCGATCGGTGGCGCGACGATCGGTCGCGTCGTCCATGCCAAGCGTGAGGCGCAAAAGGTCGCCGACGCCGCCGCGCTGCTCGCCGCCGATACTGTGCGCGAGCAAGGCCTGCGTTCGAATAAGACCGGCGCGCTCCAGCTCGCGCAGCACAACAGCCCGATCCCGACGCCGGCAAGCATCGACGCGATGGATGACAAGCCGCTCGTGCTCGAGGTCGCGACACGTGCGGTGCAAAGCGTCGACACGCCGCGCTTCATCTTCGATGGCAATGCGCAGGTGAAAGCCGTCGCGCGCGCGAAGATCGATCAGGAGCGCCGCTACATCGATTCCAACAATCCAGCCGATGTCGTGCTCGTGCTCGACTACTCGGGCTCGATGAGCGGCCAACCGATCTCGACGCTCGAGGATGCGATCACGCGCCACCTCAACGATCAGCGCATCGTCCTCGAATACGCGGCGGCGCTGTTCTCCGACTCGCTCGTCGGCGAGGTGCCGTTTGGTCCCGACGCGATCCACAAGATCCTCGAGATGTTCCAGAACTCCGATGCCGGCGGTGGCACGCGCCCCGAGATCGGCTTTGACAAAGCGCGCGAGTTCTTCGGCCCGCCCGATGGTGGTCCGCCGCGCTTCGTCGTGTTCGTCTCCGACGGCGAACCCAACGATCCGGCCGCCGCGACCGCGGGATCGACAGCGATGTGGGACACGGCACAGCCCACCGTCATGACCGTGCACATCGGCGCCTCCGCCGCGAGCCAGTTCATGATCTCGGTCAGCGGCAAGCCCGACGACCGCGGCAACAAGGACTACTACTTTCCGGTCACCGATATGGAGAGCATGCGCCGCGCGCTCGCGCAGATCATCTCGAAGATCGCGTGCCCTCTCGAGAAGCTGACGAAGGAGCGCATCAAGGATCCGACGACCGTGCGCGCGTTCCTGCAGGACCGCAACGGCAACGAGATCCTGCTCAAGCGCATCGAGGATCTGGCCGGCAACTCCGAACAGCTCGGCTTCTTCTTCAACCCAAACACCTACGACATCAACGTAACGATCGAAGCGTGCGCGCTGATGCGCAACGAGAAGCGCTCGCTCGTGGTGCGCTACAACCGCGCCGTCCTCATTCAGTAGCTCAGCCGAGGAAGCAGTGCCCCATCCCGCGATACGTCTTCGCGCGGGATTCGATTGCGCTGCCGCGAACGAGTAGGTACTCGCAGAGGTGCTCGGCGAGCTCGCCGGCTTTCGCGTGGCGAAAGAACACCGGATCGCCGAGCGCGAGTGACGTCGTCGTGCGCAGCGGCGTCTGGACCTCGCCTGCACCTTCGGCGGCGAGCAGCTCGATGCCAGCGGGCAGCCACGGCATCGGCAAGCGGTCTGGCCCCGGCGCGCCCGATGCGATGAAGCCGCCGCCGAGACACGTGACGATATCGGGCGCGGGGCGTCGCACGATCTGAAGCGCAAAGCCCGCGGCGGGCACGAGCGTGAGATCGCGATAGTGATCGAACAAGCTGCTCGCGAGGAAGCCCGAGCCGACCGTGATCTCGGTAAGTGCGCTGTCGCCGGCACTCCACGCGACGCTGCCGGTGCCGCCACCGTTGACGATCGTCGGCGGCAGCTCGCGTGCGCGCAGCCCATCGACGCACGCGCGGCGTAGCTCGCGCACGTACGGCGCCGAGCGATGCTTGATCGCGCGCTTGACCACGTTCGTCGCTGTCGATGATGGCGTCGCATCGCCAAGCCCCGCGATCTGCGCTTCGTAGCCGAGCAACCCGTGAAAGCGCAGCGGCGGTTTGATCAGCTCTGCGAGCGCGACGACCTCGGCCGCGCTGCGCAGCGGACTGCGGCGTACGCCGAGATGCGGGCCGCGATCGAGTGGCCGATACGACATGTCGACATCGATCACGACGGGCACGCTCGTGGCAGCGCGCGCGGCCGCGGCGGCCAGCGGATCGAGGTGCTCGAAGCAATCGATGACGATCGCTGCGGTCGCGGTGCGATTTGCCGTCGCGATCGCATCGAGGTCGCTCGCCTGCAGCGTGGGATAGGCGAGCAACAGATCGCGATGGCCGCGTGCGGCGAGCATCGCGGTCTCGGCGGCCGAATACGTCATGAGCCCGATCGCGCCGCTGCGTTTGGCGATGTAATCGATCAGATCCGGGCAGCGGATCGACTTGGTGGCAATTCTCAGAGCTTTGCCGGCTGCGCGGATTGGCTGCACGAGCCGAGCGAGATTCGTGTCGACGGCATCGAGATCGACGATGCCGGCAGGCAGAGATTCTCCGGCAAGCGCGCGGCAAAATCGTGCGTAGCGCTGTGCGTCGTTCATTCCGACGATGATCTTATGCCGCTCGGCGTCGAAATGTGGTCAAACCGGGTGATGTCCGATGTCGACCGTTCTGCGCTCGCGCTCGCGCGCGCGTTGCTGCCCGGCAGCGCGCGCATTCCGGGCGCAAACGCGGCATCGGTGCGCGCGGCCGACGAGGTCGTCGCGAGTCTCGCGCCGTGGCTCGTCAAGCCGTGGACGGCAGCGCAACGCGCGCTCGATCTCGCGGCGGTGATGCGCACGGGCCGGCGACTGTCATCGCTCGATCCAGAGCGCGCCGATGCGCTCGTGCGCGCGTGGCAGCGCGATCCAATACTGCGCCAGCCGCTAAATCTCGTCTCGGTCGTCTACAAGATGGTCCACTTCGATCAGCAGCACGTGATGCGTGCGATGGGTGGTCGACCGAACATCGCCGGCAATCTCGATCGCCCGCGCTGGCTATCGCAAGTCCATCGCGCCGACGACTGGAACGAAGGTGATATCGAAGCCGATGTCGTCGTGATCGGCACGGGCGCCGGCGGCGCCGTCGTCGGGCGCGAGCTCGCAGAGCGCGGTCACGCGGTCGTGTTCGTCGAAGAAGGCGAGCACTACAGACGCGATTCGTTCGATGGCAGTCTCGTGCGCGCGCACCAACGCTTCTATCGCGCAGCCGCTTCCGTCGGAAACGTCGTGATGCCGATCTTCATCGGTCGCCTCGTCGGCGGCTCGACGGCGATCAACGGCGGCACGTGCTTTCGCACGCCGTCATGGATCCTCGATCGCTGGTGCGAAGAGCTCAACACCGACGAGCTGTCGCGCGAAGCGATGGAGCCGCACTTCGAGCGCGTCGAATCGATCCTCGATGTCGAGCCCGCGCAACAGCCGGAGAACGGCCCGATCGCCGGCGTGATCGCGCGCGGCTGCGATGCGCTCGGCTGGCGTCACTTCGCGATCCGCCGCAACGCGCGCGGCTGCACGGGCCTTGGCTTTTGCGATCTCGGCTGCGGCACCGATGCCAAGCGCAGCACGAACCTCTCGTACATCCCGCCGGCGCTCGATCACGGCTCGCTGCTGCTGACCGGTTTTTGCGTCGAGCAAATCCTCGTCGAGAACGGGCGTGCCGTCGGCGTCGAAGGCGTCTCGCCAAAGGGTCGCCGCCATCGCGTGCGCGCGAAGATCGTCGTCGTCGCGGGCGGCAGCATCCCGACGCCGCTACTGCTGCTCGATCAAGGTCTCGCGAATCGCAGCGGCCAGGTCGGCCGCAACCTGACGCTTCATCCGTCGACGAGCGTCGCCGGCATGTTCGACGAGATGATCGATCCTGCGAATCACATCCCACAAGGCTACGGCTGCGATCACTTCCTTCGCGAAGGCCAGCTGTTCGCCGCGGCGCAACCGACGACAAACGTCGCCGCGCAGGTGTTTCAGCTCCACGGCCGGCCGCTGATGGATGCGCTCGACAACCTCGAGCGCATGGCATCGATTGGCGTCTGCGTGCGCGATTCGACGCCAAACGGCCGCGTCTGGCGCGACGTCGGCGGCCGCCCGGTGATCACGTATTCGGTCACGCGCGAGGATCGCGATCAGCTGCACTCGTCGATGGTGCGCATGCTGCAGATCCTCGTCGCGGCCGGCGCGCAACGCTTGTATGCGGGCCGCCAATCGATCCCGATGCTCGATCCCGCAGACCTCGACCGCTTTCGCAAGTCGACGCCGGCCGCGAGCGACATCGCGCTCGCGAGCTATCACCCGCTCGGCACGTGCAAGATGGGACGCGATCCGAAGACGAGTGTCGTCGGCCTCGATCATCAGGCGCACGATGTGCCGGGTCTCTACATCGTCGACGGCAGCACGGTGCCGAGCGCGCCGGGCGTCAATCCGCAGCTCACGATCATGGCGATGGCGACGCGCGCGGCACACAAGATCGCCGAGGCGATGTAGTGGTCGACGAGCAGGCCGCGTTTGCGGCCGAGTACGAGGCGTATCGCGCTCGCCTACGCGCGCACTGCTATCGCATGACCGGCTCGGTGCAAGAGGCCGACGATCTGGTCCAAGAGACGTTTCTGCGCGCGTGGCGGTCGCGCGCGAGCTTCGAGGGCCGCGCGCAGCTCTCGACGTGGTTGTATCGCATCGCGACGAACGTGTGTCTCGACGCACTCGCCGACCGCAGCGGACGCGTGCTGCCGCAAGATGTCGTGCGCGCGGTCGCACCTGACGATGGGCCACGCGCGACACCGCCGCTCGCGCCCGAAGTCCCATGGCTTCAGCCGATGCCGGATCGCTTGCTCGATCCAGCGGCGCGCGAATCGATCGAGCTCGCGTTTCTCGCGGCGCTCCAGCACCTGCCGGTACGCCAACGCGCGATCCTGCTGCTTTGCGATGTGCTCGGCTGGTCGGCGAAAGAGGTCGCCGACATCCTCGATCTCTCTGTTGCGGCCGTGACGAGCGCGCTGCAGCGCGCGCACGCGACGATGCGCGAGCTCGTGCCGAGCGGCCGCAGCGAATGGGCGCCGCTCGCGCCTCCGAGCGACAGCGAGCGCGAGCTCCTCGCGCGCTACATGGCGGCATGGGAGCAAAACGATCCAGCCGCGCTCACCGCGATGCTGCGCGACGACGTGCGCTTCGCGATGCCGCCGGCCGCACTGTGGTTCGCGGGCCGCGCGTCGGTCGAGCATCTCTTCGAGCTGTACCCGATGCGCTTTCACGGCGAGCATCGCTTCGTCGCGACCGCAGCGAATGGCCAGCTCGCCGCCGCCGGCTACCTTCGCCCGCACGGCGCTTCCGACTATCGCTTCTCCGGCGTGCACGTGCTTCGCATCGAGGCCGGGCAAATTGCGGAGATCACGGCATTCGGCGCGCCGCTCTGCCATGGTTTCGACCTACCGATGATTTTTTCGGCGCAGGGGGTCTAACCGTGCATGAGACCCAACATCGCATTCGATAAGCTCGGCGAAGGTTCTCCGGTCATCCTCGTCGTTGGTGCATTCAACACCCGCGCGACCGGCGCGGCGCTCGCGGCGGCGCTCGCCGCCAACCACACGGTCATCAACTACGACCGTCGCGGCCGCGGCGAAAGCGGCGACGAGCCGACGTACGAAATCGAGCGCGAGATCGACGATCTCGACACGCTGATCCAGCACGTCGGCGGCTCGGCGGCCGTGTTCGGGTTCTCCTCCGGCGCAGCGCTCGCGCTCGCCGCCGCCGCGCACGGCCTCTCGATCACGCGCCTCGCGCTGTTCGATCTCCCGCTGACCGTCAACCCACCGCCGCAAGTGATCGATCACGCCGGCGCGCTCGCTGCGATGATCCGCGAAGGCCGCCGCGGCGACGCGGTCGAGTACTTCCAGACCAAAGTCGTCGGCTTGCCGGAGCCGCTCGTCGCGCAGCTGCGCGACGCGCCGTTTCGCCCGGCGCTCGAACAGATGGCGCACACGCTCGTCTACGACGTGACGATCCTCGGCACCGGCCAGCTCTCGCTCGACGAAGCGCGCGCCGTCCAGGCGCCGACGCTCGCGATCGCCGC
>Ga0070698_100001942_pt1 | contig 22953 bp, 24 predicted proteins | sample KBSK1502metaG_FD_65477 | JGI IMG/M metagenome (GOLD analysis project Ga0070698, IMG submission 65477) | Corn, switchgrass and miscanthus rhizosphere microbial communities from Kellogg Biological Station, Michigan, USA - KBS K1-50-2 metaG | ecosystem: Host-associated > Plants > Roots >...
CGGCGTCCAGAACCCGCTGTTCTTCCGCGACAACTCCGCCATGCTCTTCGGCGACGCCAAGGACCGCGTCGAGGACATCCTGCGCGCCCTCTGATCGCGCCGAAAACACATGTAACGCGGAGTTACCCACTCTTCACCGGGGTCGTGACCCCGCAGAAGCGCGGGTAACTCCGCGTTACATGTGCGCGGCCGCTCACTCCTGGCCGATGAACTCCGCGGTGCTGCCACCCAGGGGCATCTCTGGCAGGCCGAGCTTGCGGTGGTCCCAGGACCGGGCCCGGGTGGGCTCGAACCGCACGACCACCCGCTTGTTCATCATGAACTCGACCATCGGCAGCGCGGCCTCGTCGTACACCCCGTGATAGCGCTCCCAGACGTCCACGGCGGCCCGCCAGTACTCGCTGTCGCCGCGGTCGCCGGTGTCCTCCAGCAGCGTGCACGTGCCCTCGAAGGAGACCCCGCGCAGCTGGTCGTAGGTCTGCCCGGCCTCGATGAGCACGACGGCTTCCGGGTTCCGGCGCAGGTTGACGGCCTTCTGCGACTTGGTCTTGGTCTCGAAGTAGATCCGGCCGTCGAGATACCCGAACCACATCGCGATCAGGTGCGGGGTGCGGTCAGCGCCGAGGGTCGCGAGCGACGCCGTCCGGCTCCGCGAGACGAAGCCGGTGATCTCGTCCTCGGTCATGACGACCTGGCCGCGCTGGTTGGTGCCCATGGGTCTCCTTGATTCGATGCGTTGGGTCGTTCGGGACTCGGTCAGCTCAGCGGCCAGCCGAGCTCCCACAGCTGGTGCTTGCCGTCGAAGCCCTTCAGGGTGGCCACCCGGCAGTCGACGAACACGAACTCCTCGGCCATCGCCTCGTGGACCTCGTCGCTGACCAGGATCTCGCCGCCGGCAGCCTGACTGGCCACCCGCGCGGCCAGGGCCACGTTGCGGCCGAAGATGTCGCCTTCACGGCGTACGACGGGTCCGGTGTGGATGCCCATCCGGACCTTGATCGGCTGCCGGCGCAGGGCGCCGCGGCGGGAGCCGGCCAGCGACTCCTGGATCGAGACGGCCGCGTGGATCGCCGACGCGGCGTCGCCGAACACGATCATGAACCCGTCGCCCTGGCCCTTGACCACGTGACCGTTCTGGAGCTGGACGTGGCGCCGGACGACCCTGTCGTGGGCGTTGAGCAGCTGGATCCAGGTCGTGTCGCCGAGGCGTTCGTTGAGCGCGGTGGAGTCCTCGATGTCGGAGAACATGATGGTCACGGTGCCGTCGGGCCCGGCCAGCTTGGCGATCTCGGAGCGGTCCGCCAGCGCGATCCCGGTGAGCTCCTCGATCGAGCTGGTCAGGAACCTGCTGACTCCCTGGTCACGGACCCGGGCCGCGGTCTCGACCATCGCGCGGAACGCGACTCCGGCAGCGCGCTGCGATCGGGTCCGCTGCGTGCGGTCGAGCTGGGCGCGCAGCACCCGCTGGCGGCGGCGCGACGCCATCAGCACGATCGCGGTGGCGCTCCAGCCAGCGGTCGTCAGCACGAGCGCGATGCTCAGCAGCAGGGTGGTCGACGGCACGGGGTCACGCTCTCACGCCCGAGCCGCGGTCGTCCCCGAGGCTCACCCGTCGGTGAGAGTGCAGGCTGTCACATCCGCGACGTGGACGCTTCTCAGCCGGCCGGCACCAGGTCGGCGTGCCAGGTGAAGGGGAGTCCGTCGTCCAACGGCGTCCCGCGGCAGGCCCACTGGGTGCCCTGCTGGCAGGTCGAGCGGCTCGAGCCGTTGGCCAGGGTGATCAGCACCGAGGTCACCGTCGCCGCCGAGAACGGCCGCACGAGGGTGCCGAGCCCGTGGGCGTCGAGGGTCACCAGCGACTTCAGGACCGTGCCGTCGGTGCGCTTGACGATGACGTACGCCGCAGCGCCGCGGGCGGTGTCGGGCAGGTCGAAGCCGATCTGGACCTGCTGGGTGGGAGCGATGAGCGCCGGGTCGGGGGTCACCTCGATGGTGCGCGACGAAAGGTGCTCGAGATGCGTGGTCTGAGCGCCGGTGCTCGGGCTGGCCTCGGACAGGGTCAGCGTGCGGCCCACGGGTGCCGGCTGGTAGTCCGCGCCCTCGGAGTAGAACTCGGCGGGGATCTGGTTGACGCCGGAGAACACGGCGTACTCGCGGGGCAGGGTGGTGCTGTGCGCCTTCAGCACCGTCCGGATGGCGCCGAGGGAGTAGGAGTGCGGAGCCCCCGCGAACGCCGCGGCCTGCCGCCAGATCGCGCGGACCACCCCGACGCCGTATCGCTGGGAGAGGAACTCGAAGAACAGCCAGTTGCCGTACTGCCAGGTGCCACCGAAGCCGAACTTGTCCAGGGGTACGCCGGGCTGCCCGAGCTGGCCGTGGGGGAGGTACTGCCGGTTGTCGTTGGCGTCGTCGGCGAACCGTTCCTCCATCCAGGTCGCCGTTGCCTCCATCATCCAGCGGTCCTCGTTGACGTCGTAGGCGTACTGGATGGCGTGGAAGAACTCGTGCGCCGCAGTGACCTTGAGGCTCACCATGGGCGGCGCGCCGAACTGGCTGGTGGCGAAGTCGTTGTCGAGCACGCAGAAGCCGTCGGCCAGGCTGTGGTTGCCGGGCAGGGTCTTCTCGGGCGCGCAGTAGCCGTAGTAGCCCTTGCTGCCGACGTCGGCGAGGTAGACGTCGAACTTGCTGTTGCCCCCTCGCTCACCGTCCGGCAGTGGCGCGCGATAGCCGAGCCGGCCGACCTCGAAGGACCACACCCGGTTCAGCTGGGTGAGCGTGGTGTCGACCCAGGCCTGCGAGGAAGGCCGGTCGTCGGTGCGGGTCACCCAGTGCAGGCAGAAGTGCAGTGAGCACTTCTTCGTCGACGGCGCCCGATAGCCGTCGCCGTAGGGATCACTCGACCCGTCGGTCGGGCGGCCCATCGGCGTCCCGGCGAGCAGCCGGTGGGCGCCGGGGAACGCGTCCCGGCCGCGCAGCTCCGTCGTACCCTGCGGGCCGCCGACGCCGCTCGCGCTGCCCGGTGAGAGGCAGGCGACCAGGACGACGGGGACCAGCAGGGCAACGAGGGTACGGCGCATCGATCAGGGTCGGCTGGCGACGGCCGAGAACTTGTAGGTCTTGCCCGGGTCGGGCGTGCCGCCGTTGCAGGACCATTCAGTCGGGTTGTTCATCGGGTAGCAGTTCGTGTAGTGCGTCGAGCCGTTGACCAGGGTCAGCGTGGCGTACTTGACCACACCGGCACCGAACGCGATCTTGACCTTGCCGACGCCCGAGGTGTTGAGGGGGATCAGCTTGGTGGTGATCGCTCCGGACTTCTTCACGATGATCACCTCGGCACCGGCCGGTGCAGCGATGTTGCCGACCTGGTCGGGGCCGTCCACCTTGACCGTGAGGTACCACGTGCCGGTCATCTTGGCGCTGGGTCGGAAGGCGTAGTTGCGCGAGGTGAGGTGAGAGAGCACCGTCTTGCGGGTGTTGAGGAAGCGCAGCCGGGGCGTGAAGTTCCACCCCGTGGTGATCGGCGCCCGGTCGTCGGAGTAGTGCCCACCCTCTTCGTAGAACTTCTGGGGGAACAGGTTGCCCGCGGCGAAGCCGGTGTAGAACTTCGTGAACGTCGTGCCGTGGGCGGCGAGAAGGTTCCTCAGGGCCAGGACCGAGTAGTCGTCGGGACCACTGAGGGTGTCCATCCGCTGCCACAGGGTCCTCACGAAGTCGACGCCGTACCGCTTGGAGAGACGCTCGAAGAAGATCCAGTTGCCGTACTGCTGGCAGCAGGCGTTGCCGAACTTGTCGAGCGGCACCGACGGCACGTGCATCTGCGAGTCGGCGAGGTAGAAGCGGTTGTCGTTGACGTCGTCGGCGAAGCGTTCCTCCATCCACGTCGCGGTCGCCTCCATGATCCAGTGGTCCTCGAACGCGTCGTAGTTGAACTGGATCATGTGGAAGAACTCGTGTGCCGCCGTCACCTTCAGCGAGCCCTCGGGCGGGGTCGGGAAGCCGACGTAGTCGTCGTCGAGCACGCAGTAGCCGTAGCCGCGGTACCTCTCGGTCGGAGTCGGACCCACCGGGGCCTCGGGGGCGCAGTAGCCGTAGAGGCCGTCGCCGGAGACGTTCGCGAGGTAGACGTCGAGCTTGGCGTCACCGCCGTTGTTGGTCGCCGTCTCGTCCGAGGCCGGGGCACGGTAGCCGCGGGTGCCCACCTCGTAGGTCCACACGGCCTCCATCTCGTCCAGCGTCAGCTGCACCCAGTCGGGAATGCCGTCGGCAGGCGTGGTGTCGGTGGGTTCCGGAGCGTCGTCGGATCCGGTGACGTAGTGGATGCAGATGTGCACACCGCACAGCGGTACGGCGTCGACGGCAACGCCAGTCCCGTTGCTTCCGTCGTAGTCGTAGCCGTCACCCTGCGGGTCTCCGCCGCTGCTGGGCGGCGCGTCGCCGTCGGTGGGGCGGGCGAAGAGCGCGTCGGCCTGGCGCTTGCCGCTCGCCGAGAGGTGGGGGTACGCCGCGCGCAGGGCGACCAGAGCCATCGTGGCGTCGCGACCGTGGCCGGCGAGGGCCTCGCGAGCCTGGGTCAGGGCCCGATCGGCGCGCCTCGCCTGCTGGGTCGAGTGCGTGGACCAGGCGGTGCTGCGGGCCGACTCGCGGCCAGCGGCGACGGGCACTGCCGTCGCGGGCAGGGTCGTGGCTGACAAGGCGAAGAGGAGCAGACCGCTCCCGAGAATGCGACGCATGGTGATTCCCCCGTGTAAGTGGTGGGACCCTCCCTCCGAGGGCGCGAGAGCAGTATGCCCCAGCCGGGTCACGCGGCGGAGGGGGATCAGAGCCCGCCGCTGATCTTCTCGATCAGCGCGGTCGTCGAGATCGCCGGCGTGCGGGGCAGGTAGACCACGTCGCAGATGTCGGAGAACTCGTCGAACTTGCCGGCCCAGTCGTCGCCCATGACCAGCACGTCGGCCTCGTGCTCGATCAGGTAGTCGCGCTTGAGCTCGAGGCTCTCCTCGAGGAAGACCGCGTCGACCGGTTTGAGGGCAGCGATGATCGTGAGCCGCTCGGCCTCGCTGAACACCGGCTTGCGGCCCTTCTTGCGCAGGTTGAGCTCGTCGGCCGAGACCCCGACGACCAGGCGATCGCCCAGTGCGGCGGCGCGCTCGATGACGCGAAGGTGTCCGACGTGGAAGACGTCGAAGGTGCCGAAGGTGACCACCGTCCTGGGCGAGCGCATGGGCGGCATCGTCCCATGTGCTGGGCAGTGCCACCGGTCAGGTTAGGCTTGCCTTAGTCAGCATCGTTCCCCTGTCGAATCGCGAGGACCCCTCCCGTGCGTCGTACCCCCGTCCTGGCCGCCGGCCTCAGCCTTGCCACCCTGCTCGCGTCCGCTGGTTGTGGCGTCTTCGACAAGCCGGCCGACCTCCAGGTCTATTCGGCCCGTCACTACGGCTCCGAGGAGGTCTTCAAGCAGTTCACCGCGGAGACCGGGATCACCGTCGACTTCCTCGGCGGCGAGAACGCCGACCTCCTGCAGCGGATCAAGGCCGAGGGCTCCGACTCGCCCGCCGACGTCTACATGACCGTCGACGCCGGCAACCTCTGGGAGGCGGCCAACGAGGGGTTGCTCGCCCCGGTCGACAGCAAGGCGCTCGACAGCGAGATCCCCGCCGAGTACCGCGACCCCCAGAACCGCTGGTTCGGTCTGGTCCTGCGTGCCCGCACGGTCCTCTACAACCCCGACAAGGTCGACCCGTCGGAGTTCGACGCCAAGGACACCTACGCCTCGCTGGCCGATCCCCAGTGGAAGGGCAAGCTCTGCATGCGCGACGAGAGCGAGGCCTACCAGATCGCGCTGGTCGCTCAGCTGATCACGCTCTACGGCTACGACCGGACGCTCGACATCGTCAAGGGCTGGGTCGCCAACGACGTGCAGATCATGGCCAACGACGTCCTGCTCATCGACGCGGTCGACGCCGGCACCTGCGACGTCGCGGTGATCAACCACTACTACCTCGCGCGCGAGCTGCAGGACCACCCCGACCTCAACGTCAAGCTCTACTGGGCCTCCCAGCAGGGCGCCGGCACGATGGTCAACATCTCGGGCGCGGGCGTGGTCGCCACCAGCGACAACAAGCCCCAGGCACAGGAGCTTCTCGAGTGGCTGGCCACCAAGTCGGGCCAGACGGCGATGATGGAGGGCAACCACGAATACCCCGTGAACCCCGACGTGGCCCCCGACGAGGTGGCTGCATCCTTCGGCACGTTCAAGCCGGCGACCCTCGACGCCCAGGCGCTCGGCGAGCAGGAGAAGAACGCGATCAAGATCCTCGACGAAGCCGGATACGGCCAGTGACCCGATGACCACCCTAGCCCCGTCGACGTTCACCCGGGTCCGCCGCGTCAGTGCACGCGGGCGGCTCGGGTGGTCGGCGTTCGTGGGGCTGGTGGCTGTCCTGGTGGCTGCCCCCGTGGTCGCCGTCCTCATTGACGTCCGTCACTCGGCCCTGGCCACGCTCCCCGGCAACCTCGGCCACATGATCGTCACCACGTTGCTGCTCATGGCCGGCGTCGCGTTCGGCACGCTCGTCCTCGGGGTCGGGCTGGCCTGGCTGGTCACGGCGTACACCTTCCCGCTGCGCAACGTGCTGGTCTGGCTGCTGGTGCTGCCGCTGGCCATGCCGGCCTACATCCTCGGCTTCGTCTTCCTGTCCACCTTCGATGCGGCCGGCCCGGCGCAGACCTGGATCCGCTCGGTGACGGGCAGCGACTTCCAGTACTCCGTGAGCACCCTGGGCGGCTGCATCGTCGTGATGTCGCTGACGCTCTATCCCTACGTCTACCTGATGGCCCGGGCGGCCTTCGCCGAGCAGGGACGCACGACGTACGACGCCGCCCGCACACTCGGCGCGACCCGCCGGCGAGCCTTCTTCCGCGTGCTGCTGCCGTTGGCCCGGCCCTCGCTGGCGGCTGGGTTGTCGCTGGTGATGATGGAGGTGCTGACCGACTTCGCAACGGTGCACTACTTCAACGTGCAGACGGTCTCCTACGGCGTCTACGTCGTCTGGAAGGGTTCGCGCGATTTCGCGTCGGCGACCCAGATCGCGTCCTTCGTGATGCTGTTCGCGGTGGCGGTTCTGGTGGGGGAGCGCCTCATGCGCGGGCGGGCCAAGTTCACCCAGCGTGGCGGTCGCGGCACCGGTGTGCAGCCGGTGCGACTGCGGACCGGCAAGGCGCTCCTGGCGACCATGGCCTGCCTGCTCGCACTCGGCTGCAGCTTCTTCATCCCCATCGTGCGGCTGGCGGGCTGGGCGCTCGAGCCGACCAGCGCCCACGGCCAGAGCGTGCTGGGCCCCGACTTCCTCCAGGCCCTGACCAACTCACTGACGATCGCCGCCGTCGCGTCGGTGACCTGCGTGCTGCTGGCGCTGCTGATCGGTCACGCCTTGCGGCTGGGCGGCGGTCGGCTGGTGCGAAGCGCCGCTCAGTTGACCACCTACGGGTACGCCGTGCCCGGTGCGGTGATTGCCATCGGCGTCCTCCTGCTCTTCAAGCACCTCGATGACGCGGTGGCGGCGCTCGGAGTGCCGGGCGGCACCGGGCTGGTGGTGACGGGATCGCTGGTCGCGCTGATGTTCGCCTACGCCGTGCGTTTCCTCGGGCCCGCCTACCAGGCGGTGGACGCGTCCTACGCCAAGCTGTCGACCTCGATCACGCAGAGCGCCCTCTCCCTGGGAGCCGGTCCGCTACGCGTCCTGCGCCGGATCCACGGCCCCCTGGTGCGCCCCGGTGTCGCGGTCGCGATGGTGCTGGTGGCGATCGACGCGATCAAGGAGCTTCCCCTGGTCCTGATGATGCGCCCGATCGGCTTCACTACGGTGTCCGTGTGGGTCTACGAGCTGGCGACGGAGAACCTGTGGGGCCTGGCGGCCCTGCCGGCGTTGATCATCGTGGCGCTCGCCGTGATCCCGGTCTTCCTGCTGTTCCGCCAGGTGTGGGCGGCCGACCGGATGCAGCGCACTCCCGGGAGGAACCGATGAGCGGGCCGGCCCTGGTCTTCGAGCGCGTCTCGAAGTCGTACGGCGATGTCGTCGCCGCCCGCTCGCTCGACCTGTCGGTCGAGGTCGGCGAGCTGGTGACCGTGATCGGCCCGTCCGGCTGCGGCAAGTCCACGGCCCTGCGGCTGATCGCCGGGCTCGAGCGGCCCGACGGCGGCCGGATCCTGGTGGCCGACGAGGTGGTGGCCGGGTCCGGCGCCTTCGTGCAGCCCGAGAAGCGCCGGGTCGGCCTGGTCTTCCAGGACCACGCGCTGTTCCCGCATCTCACAGTCGAGAAGAACGTCGAATTCGGCCTCAACCACCTGCCCCGCGGCGAGCGCGCCGGCCGGGTCGCCGAGGTGCTGGAGCTGGTCCGGCTGCGCCACCTCGCCGCCCGCTATCCGCACGAGCTGTCCGGGGGAGAGGCGCAGCGCGTCGCACTGGCCAGGGCGCTCGCGCCGCGCCCAGCCGTCGTACTCCTCGACGAGCCGTTCTCCTCCCTCGACGAGAACCTCCGCGCCCAGGTGCGCGCCGAGGTCGTCGGCATCCTGCGCGAGACCACCACCACCGCCGTGCTGGTCACCCACGACCAGACCGAGGCGCTGTCGGTGGGTGACCGGGTGGTCGTGATGCGCGACGGGGTGATCGACCAGATCGGCACCCCCCAGGAGGTCTTCGAGCACCCCGCGACCCGCTTCGTGGCCTCGTTCATGGGCGATGCCGACTTCCTGCCCGCACACGTGCACCGGGCCCTGCTGACCTGCGAGATCGGGGTTGTGTCGACGGTCCCGGGTTGGGGTGGCGTCGATGCCGAGGTCGAGGTCGTCCTGCGCCCCCACGAGGTGGCGCTCTCCGGCCGGCCGTTCCGCTCGGCGCCGGGTCCCGTCGTGGTCGCCGTCGAGTACCACGGCCCGTTCGTCCTGCACACCGTCGAGCTGGTCTCGGGTCGCCGGCTGCGGTCGTGGCAGCCGCACTCGGTGCGGCACGCCATCGGCGCCAAGGTCGAGGTGAGCGTGGTCGCCGGGCTCACCCCGACGCTGATGATCGGCGAGGTCGCGGTCAACGAGCCGCCAGCCTCCGCCTGACAGACTGGCGGCGATGACGACGCAGACACCGCCACCCATCGAGCTGATCACCCCCGCGCCCGAGGCCGATGCGGCTCGCCGTACCGCCCTGCGCAAGATGCGCACCCTCGCCGTCTCCCTGCTGCTGTTCGCGGCGGTCGTCTACCTGGTCACGTTGGGCAAGGACGGCTTCTGGGGCTTCGTGAACGCCGGCGCCGAGGCGTCGATGGTCGGCGCGATCGCCGACTGGTTCGCAGTGACGGCGCTGTTCAAGCACCCGCTCGGCCTGCCGATCCCGCACACCGCCCTGATCCCCAAGCGCAAGAACGACCTGGGCCGCGGGCTCGAGGAGTTCGTCGGCGAGAACTTCCTCCAGGAAGGGATCATCCGCGACCGGGTCCAGCTCGCCGAGATCTCGCAGCGGATCGGGGTCTGGGCGAGCGACGACGCCAATGCCCGCAAGGTCGTCGACGAGGTGGTCGACGTCGCGGTCATCGCGCTCAGCAAGGTCAAGGACGAGCACATCAACGACCTCTTCGAGACGCTGCTGGTGCCGCGTTTCAAGGAGGAGCCGATCTCGCCGATCCTGGGCAGCCTGCTGATCGAGGCCGTCCGCGACGATCTCCATCACGGGGTCGTCGACCTGGCTCTGGAGGAGCTGCACCGGTGGCTGCAGAACAACCAGGAGACCTTCTCCGAGGTGCTCTCCGAGCGGGCGCCGTGGTGGGCGCCCGACCGCCTCAACGAGGCGGTGACCGGCCGGATCCACGTCGAGGCGGTGCGCTGGCTCGAGGACATCCGCCGCGACCCCCATCACCACGCGCGCAGCGCGCTCGACTCGATGCTGGCCCAGCTGGCTCGCGACCTGCTGCACAACCCGGCCACCCAGGAACGCGCCGAGAACCTCAAGCTGCGCATCCTGGAGCACCCTCAGGTGATGGCGACGGGCATCTCCCTGTGGCAGGCGTTCCGCAACGCCGTACTCAACGGCCTGCGCGACGAGCACGGCCCGCTGCGCGCCCGGCTGGTCGCCGAGGTTCAGGCGTTCGCCGGCCGGCTCACCAGTGAGCCCGACCTGCGCACCCGCCTCGACGGCCGGATCGCCGACATCGCCGTTTTCGCCGTCTCGAGGTACGGCGCGGAGGTCACCGCCGTCATCACCCACACCATCGAGCGGTGGGACGGCAAGGAGGCCGCCCACCGCATCGAGCTGCACGTCGGGCGCGACCTGCAGTTCATCCGGATCAACGGCACCATCGTCGGCGGGCTCGTGGGCGTCGTGATCCACGCCATCTCCGTGCTGATTCACTAGTGGCGTGACTCCTCATCCCGTGGCCTGCTGCGCGACGCCCGGCCCGCACACTGGCGGCGTTGTCGTCAGTCGCCGTGGCTCCGCCACGTCTCCCTCCTCCGCCTTGCCATCGCACGGCCCGGACGCCGCTCGCGACGGCCGGGATGAGGAGGCACGCCACGCATGAAGATCTTCGGCCGCAATCAGCCCACCGGCCCCGACGCTGTCGACGTACCCATCCGCGACGAGATGATCCGGCTGGGTCAGTTCCTGAAGCTGGCGAACCTGATCGAGCACGGCTCCGACGCCAAGGTGGTCTGCCCGGAGGGGCTGGTCACCGTCAACGGCGAGGTCGAGACCCGCCGCGGCCGCCAGCTGGTCGAGGGCGACGTCGTGGAACTCAAAGGGCAGGCCGCCCGGGTCGCCCGTGGCGACATTCCGGACAACCTGCCCTGGTGAAGCAGAAGGTCAGCTGACGCCGAGGAGATCCACGACGAAGATCAGGGTCTCCGGGCTTGATCACGCCGCCGGCGCCGCGGTCGCCGTACCCGAGGTGCGGCGGGATGACCAGCTGGCGACGACCGCCGACCTTCATGCCCGCGACGCCCTGGTCCCAGCCGGAGATGACCTGGCCGACGCCGAGGCGGAACTGCAGCGGCGCGCCGCGGTTGTAGGACGCGTCGAACTCCTCGCCGCTGGAGTGCGCGACTCCGACGTAGTGCACCGACACGGTGGAGCCGGGAGTGGCCTCGGGGCCATCCCCCTCGGTGACGTCGGTGACGACCAGGTCGGTCGGCGGCTCGGGGTCGAAGAAGTCGATTTCAGGCTTGTCCATGCGGAGAACCTTAACCGTCAGGGGGTGACCGGCAACGTCAGCACCTGGCTGGCACCGCTGGCGATCAGCACCGGGTTGGCGGTCAGGCCGCCCCGGTAGTTGACCGAGCCGCCGGCCACCACGAGCTGGAGCCGGTGGCCGGTCGCGAAGCGGTGCACGATCGCCGGCAACGTCACGTCGAAGGCCTCGGTGGCGTCGGAGACCCGCACCGGGGCCTCGAGCCCGTGGATCATCGAGGCGGTGCCGTCGGGAGCGACGTCGAGCACCTTCACGAACAGCACCAGGCAGCCGCCGGGGCCGCTCGCCTGGCTGGAGGACGCGGACGGCGCAACGACCTCGAGGTGCAGCTTCGGGCTGCCGACGACGTCGAGGTTCCTGGTCAGCGTCGGCGTCGACCACGAGGCGAACGTGCCCGGTTGGTCGCCGCTCGGCAGGCTCGAGACCGGGGCGGTGCCGCCGATGACATCCAGCGGGTCGAGGCCGGTCGGCAGACCCGCCACGGGCGTCACGAACGAGGCGGAGCCGACCGTCACCTCGGTCGTCTTCGAGGCCAGGGTCCCATCGCCGGAGAGGTAGAGCGAGGTCCGGGAGCCGACTGGGAAGGCGCTCGAGGTGGCGTAGGCCGGGGTCGCGATGCCGGTGTACTTCACCCAGTCCCGGAACCAGGCGAACTGCGGACCGGTGCTGACCGCCTTGTTCAGCAGGTAGTGGTCGAGCCAGTTGAGGATCCGGCGCGTCTCGTACTGCGTCTTGGGGTCGGGGGAGCCCAGGCTGATCTCACCGGGCGCCGGCGTCGAGCCGGAGTGGCCCCAGGAGTGCCAGACCATCTTCACGGGGGTGCCCTGGGCGCGCAGGCCGCGGTAGGTCGCGACCGCCTCGTTCAGGTTGAACAGCGTGTCGTTCTCACCCTGCATCAGGAGCACCGGAACATGGATCTTGTCGAGATAGTGCCCCACGGACGCGTGCTGTGCCGCCGCGACGGCGTCGGGCTGGAAGAACCCGGTGGTGCCCGCCGTCACCAGAGCGGGGCAGACCCAGTCGGCGAAGTTGGGACAGGCCAGCAACCGGGACGGGTCCTGGGCCGCCCCGCTCATGCCGAGCGCCGAGAAGCCCAGCCCCCAGACCAGCTTGATCGCGCCAGGGGTCGTGCTGGTCACGCCGCGCGTCTTGTCGGTGTTGTTGGGGTCCAGGGAGTACGACAGGTCGTTCCAGGTGATGATCGGGATCAGGGTGTCGACGCGGGGGTCCACCGAGGCCGTGGCGAACTGGTTGCCGCCGCCGTAGGAGCCGCCGATCATGCCGACCCGCGGGTCGTGGGTGCTGCGGCGACCCAGGTGGTCGCGGACGTCTCGCGCGATGCTGCGCAGCACCGGCGCCGGCTGGGTGTGCGCTGCGTCGAGGAAGGCGATCCCCGCGGCACCGCCGAGGTAGCTGACCAGCTGCTTGCCGGCCCTGCCGTCGTACGCCGGGTCGTCCAGGGAGATCTTGCAGGTGGAGCCGCCGAAACCGAGGCCGGAGTAGGACAGCACGGCGTACCCGCGAGCCGGCAGTGCCTTGCCCAGGCCGGCCTGGTCGTCCTTGGAGCCACCGAAACCGTTGCTCGTCAGGATCGCCGGCACCCGGTGCGTCGCGCTCGCGACCTTGGGCTGGTAGAGGTCCCCGATGACGTCGCACGGGTGGTTGTCCGGCCCGACGAGCACCTTGAAGTGCAGCGTCTGGACCGTGTACGACGTGGCCGCGGCGCTCGACTGGGCGACCGCCTGGGTCGGGGCCAGCAGGGCAGCACCGGCGGCGGTCAGCGAGAGCGTCAGACCCAGAACGGTCAGGCGTGAGCGGAGAGACATGACCTGAACAACGGTCAGGTTACGGGAAGGTCACGGTCCGGACGGGGCCAGGTCGGGGACAGCTCAGGTCTGGTGCAGGTAACGGTCGAGCTGGTCGCGCTCGAACTCGAGCTCGCCGATCCGCGACTTCACCACGTCGCCGATGGAGATGATCCCGGTGAGCCGGCCGTCCTCGACGACGGGCACGTGCCGGATCCGGTGGTCGGTCATCAGCACCATCAGGTCGGTGACCGGCTGATCGGGCGTGCAGCGGTGCACGGCCTCGGTCATGATGTCGGCGACCGTCTCCTCGAGGAGCGACTCGTCGGCGGCCAGCCGGCGCACGACGTCGCGCTCGGAGACGATGCCGTCCACGGAGGTGCCGTCCACGCTGACCACGAGCGCACCCACGTTGTGCTCAGCGAGCAGTGCCACCAGCTCACGCACGGTGGCCTCGGGCGTGATCGTCACGACCGCGGCGCTGGGCTTGGAACGTAGGACGTCATTGATCCGCATGCGGGCCTCCTGTGCCTTCGTGGTCGGCTCGGCGGCGGGGCCGCAAGCCACATCCGTCACGCTAGTGCGGGGTTCCCCCAAATGACAGGTTTTCCGAAACGGTGCCCACGGTGTGATCAGCCCAGGGGTGGTTCGTCCTCGGCAGCGGCGCGGCGACGGGCGCTGAGGTCGTGCACCGAGCCGCGTCCGTGCCTCAGCTCGTCGGGATCGTCGCCGTCGGGCAACGCGCCGAGGAATGCCAGCGCCGCCTCGTGCAGGTGACCGTTGGTCGCGATCGCGTTGCCGCCGAAGGGTCCGGGCGTCCCGTCGAGGGACGTGAACTGGCCGCCGGCCTCGCGCACGATGATGTCGAGGGCGGCCATGTCGTACAGCTCGAGCTCCGGCTCGGTCGCGATGTCGACCGCACCCTCGGCCACCAGCATGTAGGACCAGAAGTCGCCGTAGGCCCTCGTGCGCCAGCACCGTCGCGACAGGGAGAGGAAGTCCTCGAGCCGGTCGCGGGTGGTCCACCCGTCGAGCGAGCTGTAGGACAGCGAGGCGTCCTCGAGACGGCGTACGTCGGACACCTGGCACTGGGTCGCCTTGAGCAGGGACTTGCCGGTCCAGCTGCCGTGGCCGCGGCTGGCCCACCAGCGGCGCTGCAGCGCCGGGGCGCTCACGACGCCGAGCACGACCTCGCCGTCGACCACCAGCGAGATCAGCGTCGCCCAGACCGGAACGCCTCGGACGAAGTTCTTGGTGCCGTCGATGGGGTCGATCACCCACATCCGCTGGCTGTGTCCGGTGGTGCCCTGCTCCTCGCCGAGCACGGCGTCGCGGGAGCGGGCCCGCGAGAGGGTACGTCGGATCGACGCCTCCACTGCCTGGTCGGCGTCACTGACCGGAGTGAGGTCGGGCTTGGTCATCACGTGCAGGTCGAGGGCCTTGAAGCGAGCCTGGGTCAGCGAGTCGGCATCGTCGGCGAGGACGTGCGCCAGGCGCAGGTCGTCGGTGTAGTCGGGGCCCGCAGAGGTCGGCCCGGTCGTCGGCATGGAGTCAGGCTATTCCCCGGCCCCGGTTGTACCGTGCAGGGATGGAGATCAACGGCATCCCGCTGCATCCACTCGTCGTTCACGCGGCTGTCGTCTTTGGACCGGTGGCAGCTCTGGTGTCCCTGATCCATTCCACCTCGGCGAAGTGGCGCGTCCGGCTCCAGGTGCCCGCGGTGCTGCTGGCGATCGTCGCCTCCGGCGCGATCTTCGCGGCCTGGTTCACCGGCCGCAACTTCCTGTCCAGCCGTCCCGAGCTCAAGCAGCTCGCGCTGGTGCACACCCACCAGCACCGCGCCAACATCCTGGCGCTGGTCACCATCGGCTATGTCGTGCTGGCGATCGCGGCCTGGGTGACCCGGGCCCAGCCGGCCGGGCGGATCGCCCGGGTGCTGCTCGCGGTCGCGTCCATCGCGGTCATCGGCCTGGTGGTCGCCGTGGGCGACGCCGGCGCTCGCGCCGTGTGGAGCTGAGCCGGTCAGGTCGCTGGCAGGTGCGGCGACCTAGCGTCGACGCATGACGATTGCCGGACTCCCACTCCACCCTCTGATCGTGCACGTCGCCGTGGTGCTGGTCCCGCTCGCTGCCGTGGCCGCCCTCGCCTACGCCCTCGTTCCTCGTTGGCGTTGGGTTCTCCGGCACCCGACCTTGGTCACCGGGCTCGCGGCCGCGGTCGCCGTCCAGATGGCCGCGATGACCGGCGACAGCCTGAAGGCCTCGCTCGGCGCGGCGGGTCACCTGATCGCCGTCCACGAGATGTGGGCCGGTCGCCTCCAGGCCGCCACGTGGGTGCTCGCCTCGGCAGTGGCGGGAGCCTGGTGGCTGCTCCCACACGGTTCACCTTTGCCGGCCGGCGACCGCCGTTCGCCGATGTCGACCCTGGTCCGCCCCATCACGGTGGTGCTGCCTCTGCTCGCGGTGACCGTCGTCGTCCTCGTGGTCCTCACCGGGGACGCCGGTGCGCGGGCGGTCTGGGCCGCGCAGGGGCGCTGACGGTCAGTCTCCGGCGGCCCGCTCGCGCGCGGCGAGCAGGCGGCGGAACGACTCCACCCGCTCGGGCTCAACCTGCCCCTCGGCGATCGCGACGTCGAGCCCGCACTCCGGCTCGTCCTCACCGTGGGTGCAGCCGCGCGGGCAGCCCTCGGTCATCTCGTCGAGGTCGGGGAACGCCTCGATGAGCCGATAGGGATCGACGTGGGCGAGCCCGAAGGACCGGATGCCGGGCGTGTCGATGATCCACCCGTCCCCGTCGGGCAGCGCCAGCATCACGGCGCTGGTCGAGGTGTGCCGGCCGCGGCCGGTGACGTCGTTGACCACTCCGACGGCGCGGTCGGTGCCGGGAATCAGGGCGTTGACCAGGGTCGATTTGCCGACGCCGCTGTGGCCGACCAGCACGCTGGTCTTGCCCGCGAGCTCCTTGCGCAGCCCCATCAGCGAGCCGCCCTGGTGGGTGACGACGTAGGGAACACCCAGTGCACGGTAGGTCGACAGCAGCGTCTCCGGGTCCGCCAGGTCGGACTTGGTGAGGCAGAGCAGCGGCTGCATGCCCGCGTCGAACGCCGCCACCAGGGCGCGGTCTATCAGGCGCGGCCGGGGCTCGGGATCGGCCAGAGCGGTGACGACGACGAGCTGCTGGGCATTGGCCACGATGACGCGCTCGACCGGGTCGTCATCGTCAGCGGTACGACGGAGCGTGGTGACCCGCTCGGTGACCTCCACGATCCGCGCGAGCGAGCCGTCGAGGCCGGAGACGTCCCCGACGACGCGGACGTGGTCGCCGACCACGACCCCCTTGCGGCCGAGCGGCCGCGACTTCATCGCCATCACCTTGGCGCCGTCGATGAGCAGGGTGAACCGGCCCCGGTCAACGGCCACGACGACGCCGTCGACGGCCTCGTCGTAGGTGGGCCGGTCCTTGGTGCGGGGACGGGTGCGGCGACGAGGGCGGTCGTAGTGCTCCTGGTCGTTCTCGTCGTACCGCCCCATCAGCTGCTCACAGCAGGCTCGACCAGGCGGCCGCGAAGTCGGGGAACGTCTTGGCGGTGGTGGCGATGTTCTCGACGAGTACGCCGTCCACTGCGGCGCCGAGGATCACGCCGGCGTGGGCCATCCGGTGGTCGGCGTACGTGCGGAACACGCCTCCGTGCAGTTGCGCCGGCTCGATGCTGAGGCCGTCGGGGTGCTCGACGACCGAGGCGCCCAGGTTGCCCAGCTCGGTGGCCAGCGCCGCCAGGCGATCCGTCTCATGGCCCCGGATGTGGGCGATGCCCCGCAGGTGCGAGGGCCCGGACGCAAGTGCACACAGGGCTGCCACCGCCGGCGCGAGCTCGCCGACGTCGTGCAGGTCGAGGTCGACGCCCTCGAGCCGGTCGGGTCCGGTGACCGTCAACCCGGCTTCGGTGAAGCCGACCGCGCAGCCCATCCGGGTGAGAATTGCGCGCAGGGCGTCACCGGCCTGCGTGGTCGTGCGTGGCCAGTCCCGGACCGTCACGGTGCCCCCGGACACCGCCGCCAGCGCCAGGAAGGGCGCCGCGTTGGACAGGTCGGGCTCGATCTCGTGGTCGATCGCGCGCACCGGCCCGGGCGCGACCGCCCACCGGTTGGCGTCGGAGTCGTCGACGTCGACGCCATGGCGGCGCAGCATGTCGATGGTCATCTCGATGTGCGGCAGGGAGGGCACCGGCTTGCCGTCGTGGCGTACGTCGATGCCCTGCTCGTAGCGCGCTCCCGCCAGCAGCAGCGCCGAGACGAACTGCGAGGAGGCGCTGGCGTCGATCACGACCCGGCCGCCCCGGACCGAGCCGGAGCCGACGACCGAGAACGGCAGGGTTTCGCCGGCGCTCACCTCGACCCCCAGGCCGCGCAGGGCTGTCAGCACCTCGCCGATCGGCCGGGTCCGCATGTGGGCGTCACCGTCGAAGTCGATGCGGCCCTCGGAGAGCCCGGCGATCGGCGGCACGAAGCGCATCACGGTGCCGGCCAGGCCGCAGTCGACCGCGGCGTCGCGGTCGAAGGGTCCCGGCGTCACGACCCAGTCGTCACCTGAGGTGTCGACGGCTGAGCCCAGGGCAGTCAGGGCGGCAGCCATCAGCGAGGTGTCGCGCGAGCGCAGGGCCCGGCGTACGACGGACGGGCCGTCGGCGATCGCGGCCAGGACGAGGGCCCGGTTGGTCAGCGACTTCGAGCCCGGCAGCGAGACCACCAGGTCCACCGGAGCGAGCGCCCGCGGAGCCGGCCAGGGGTCCGCCCAGCGGTCGGCGCGGGTCTCGGCGGGGGTGCTGATCACCCGGGCAGCCTATCGACCCGGGATCGCCGGCCGCGCTCAGAGATCGGCAAGCTTGATGGCCACGGTGTTGTTGTTGCTGTTGGAGTCGACCGTGGTGATCGCTTCGATGAAGAAGGTCACCGTGCCCTTGTCGGCCGACATGGCGCGCGTGACGTCGAAGTCGGCGAGCGAGGTCGAAGCGGTCAGGTTGCACACGAACGCCAGCTGGAGCGACGCCGAGGCGTCGAAGGTGCAGCCCGGTGGCGGCGCCAGCAGCATCCCAGCGTTCTGGAGGAAGAGGTTGTCGCTGAGCCAGATGTGCAGCTTGGCGGTCTTGCCTGCCTGAATCCCGGCGATGTTGGGCGTGAACGTGATCGTGTTGCCGCTGCGGACTGCCTGCGGCGTCACCTTGAGGTCGAGCGGCGGCGGTGGCGGCGGTGGCGTGGGCGTGGGCGTCGGAGTCGGTGTCGGCGTGGGTGTCGGCGTGGGTGTCGGCGTGGGTGTCGGCGTGGGAGTCGGGGTCGGAGTCGGCGTGGCTGTCGGCGTGGGCGTCGAGGTCGTCGGCTCGGAGGTCGGGGTGGAGCTCGGCGGGGTCGACGACGGTGTCAGCGTGGGGCTCGGGAGCTGCGACGGCGACGTGATCGGCACCCCCGTGGGCGTGAACGTCCGTGTCGGGGTGGCGGACGGCTTGGCCGTGGGGGTCTGCGACGGCGACTGCGTCGGCGTGTGGGTGGTCTGCACGATGCCCGGGGCGTCGGCCACGGGCCTGCCGGCATCGTGGAAGGTCAGGAACGCACCGCCGGCAACGGTCGCGACTACGGCGGCGGAGCCGGCGACGGCCACCGGAACGTTGGCGGCCACGCCGTCCTTGGCGCGGTCGAGCAGCAGCAGGACCAGGCCCTTGCTCGCCGCGCCAGCAGTCGCGGTGAGGTACGACGCACCGGCCGAGCCGAGCAGCATCGGGGCCAGGATGCCTGCGAGGTTTGAGTTGACCTCGGTCAGCTCGAGGTAGACGCCCATGCACTTGACGCACTCGTCGAGGTGGTCCTCGACCTTGCCGGCGTCGCGCTTGGAGATGCCCTTGCGGATGTAGGCGCCCAGGTTGCCCTGGGTCCAGCGGCAGGTGTCGTCGTCGGCATCCTGGGCGTGCGAGTTGAGGAACGCCTGGCGCAGTCCCTCTCGGGCCCGGTAGGCCAGCGCGGAGACCGAGTTGGCGCTCATGCCGAGCAGGGGAGCGATGTCGGCGGGTTTCTGGCCCTCGACCTCGAGGTGCCAGAGAACCAGCTGCCAGCGCTCGGGGAGGGAGGAGAAGGCCTTGGCGGCCGCCGCGTTCTCGAAGCCCTCGACCGCGGTGTCGCGGAACGGCACCCCCGGGTCGAACTTCTCCATGTCGTCGGTGGTGGTCAACCGCTTGCTGGCCCGGATCTTGTCGACGTGCAGCCGGCGGATCGCGGTGAGCAGATAGGCGCGGAAGGCCAGGTCCGGACCACCTCCGCGCTGGAGCACTCCGAGCACCTTGGAGAAGGCGTCGGAGACGAGGTCGTCGACGTCGCCGTGGGACACGAGCTGGCGGGCCAGACGGCGAGCTGCGTCGGCGTGGCGTTCGAACAGGTCGCCGTACGCGGACAGGTCTCCACCCCGGACCGCCGAGATCAACTCGGCGTCGCCCGGAACGTCGGACCTCAGCAGCGTCTCTGTCACATCTCCCTCAACGATCAAGTAGACCAAAGATGACGTCACTGCACGTCGCGATCGGGGAACAAATATTTTCTGCGAAGATTCTGCCCGTACCGCGTCATGACCGCCCGAGACCTCCGTCCCACTGTCGAAGCCCACTGACGGTGGATGTGGGTCTCAGCACAGACCGAGGGGAGCAGCCGTGGGAATCTTCGCGACACGTACGCGCCGATTTGCCACGGACGGTCCCGAGGCAGGGCGGGCACTGTCTGACCACGAATGGCTGGGGTTGCCATCGCGGTTCAGGGCGGTAGGGGAGGCCCTCGCCTCGGGATCGGGCTCCACGGAAGCGTGTGCGGTGGTCGGTTGGGATCTTGCCCAGGACGGCGCTGCCCTTCCCGAGGTCCTCGACGGCCTCCGGGCGGTCTACCACCGGATTCTCGGCACCGAGCCGTCCTTCGAGGACATCAGTGCCGTCTGCATGGCCTGGAGCGAGTCCACGCTCGGCTACCTCCACCAGATCTCCTGCGAGGACCCGATGACCGGGCTCGCGTCCCTGGCCCACGTCCGCACCCGACTCAGCGAGCTCTACCGCGGCGAGTCCCGTGCCAAGGGCGACGTCAGCCACCGCTACGCGCTCGTCGTGGCCGACACGCCGTCTGACGCGCCGTGGCACCGCGACACCGCCGACGAGCTCGGCCGTGCCCTGCGGATGACCCAGCTCGGCGACGCTGCCCGCACCGTCTTCTGCGGGCACGAGACGATCGGTCAGCTCAACGACCACCGCATCGTCATCGTCGTGGACCGCGACGACCGCCTCGGCCGTCGCGTCGCCGTTCTGCGCACGCTGCTCGGTCAGCCGATGGCCGTCAGCACCCGGGTGTGGATCGAGGGCCTGCCCTCCTCCGACCTCGAGGCCGGACACCTGCTCGGCGAGCTCGCTCGCCCCTGATCCTCTGTCGGCCCGGCTGGCTAGCCTGACCCCATGTGCGGTCGCTATGCCTCGTCCCGACGTCCTGAGGACCTGATCGAGGAGTTCGAGATCGAGTCGCCTCGCGTCGAGGAGGCGCTGGCCCCGGACTACAACGTCGCGCCCACCAAAGAGGTGTACGCCGTGATGGAGCGGCCGCCGTCGCAGGACCGCTCGTTGCCGGCGGAGCGGCAGCTGCGGGTGCTGCGCTGGGGGCTGATCCCCTCGTGGGCCAAAGACCCCGCCATCGGCAGCCGGATGATCAACGCCCGGATGGAGTCGGTCGCCGACAAGCCCGCCTACCGCCGAGCCTTCGCGAGCCGGCGGTGCCTGCTCCCCGCCGACGGCTACTTCGAGTGGTATCCCACCTCCCAGCTCACCAAGGCGGGCAAGCCGGTGAAGCAGCCGTTCTTCATCCATCCGACCGACGGCGGCTCGCTGGCAATGGCCGGGCTCTACGAGATCTGGAAGGACCCCACCCGCGAGGAGGGCGATCCGCTGCAGTTCCGGTGGACCTGCACCGTGCTGACCACCGAGGCCGAGGACGACCTGGGTCACATCCACGACCGGATGCCGCTGATGGTGGCGCCCGACCAGTGGGCCGGCTGGCTCGACCCGACCGTGTCGGGCCGCGACGACCTCCTCGCGCTGCTGACCCCGGCCGCTCCGGGTCGGCTCGAGGCGTTCCCGGTGGCGACCCTGGTCAACAACGTCCGCAACAACGGCCCCGAGCTGATCGAGCCGCTGCCAGCCGAGAGGTGAGGCCGCCCGAGCGAGCGAGGGCAATCAAACACAGGCATGATGCTCCCGTGACGACCCGGCTGATTCCCACTCCGTACGGTGACGGACGGCTGACCTCGCACCGGTCGCGCACGCCGTTCGCGACGATGCTGCTGAGCCACGGCGCAGGTCGCGGTGTGGACACCCACGATCTCGAGGCGCTCGCCGAGGCCCTGCCGCGCCAGGGCATCACCGTGCACCGGTTCGACCAGCCCTGGGTGGTGGCCGGCAAGAGGGTGGCCAGCCCGCCGGCTACCCTCGACGCGGGGCTGACCGCCGCCGCCGACTTCATCCGCACCCGGACCCCCCTGGTGGTCGGCGGCCGTTCCGCTGGCGCCCGCTCAGCCGCCCGGACCGCGCGCGACCTCGGCGCCCGGGGCTGTCTGGCGCTGGCCTTCCCGCTCCATCCTCCGGGCCGCCCCGACAAGTCGCGCATCGACGAGCTCACCCACAGTCGGGTGACCACCCTCGTGGTGCAGGGCGCTCGCGACACGTTCGGGACCCCGGACGAGTTTCCCGGCGGCCTCGACCTCTGCGTCGTACCCGAGGCGGACCACTCGTTCAACGTTCTCAAGCGCGGTTCGATCAGCCAGGACGACGCGTTGGCGATCATCGTCGAGGCCGTGCTGGAGTGGACGGTCCGCGAGATCGCCGGGAATCAGGGCCGCTCCTAGCGTGTTCCAGTTCCTGTGCCCGCCGTACTCGACCGCCATCAGCCCGCGACCGAACCCGTGTCGCCGGTAGTCTGGGAGACGATGACTGAATCCCTCAACGGGGCGCTCGACACCCCCGAGAACGAAACCGACGAGCAGCGCAACGCCCGCTTCGAGCGCGACGCGTTGCCGTTCCTCGACCAGATGTACTCCGCCGCGATGCGGATGACCCGCAACCCCAGCGACGCCGAGGACCTCGTCCAGGAGACCTTCGCCAAGGCGTACGCCGCGTTCCACCAGTTCCGGCCGGGCACGAACCTCAAGGCGTGGCTCTACCGCATCCTGACCAACACGTTCATCAACTCCTATCGCAAGAAGCAGCGAGAGCCCCAGCAGTCGATGTCCGAGGACGTCGAGGACTGGCAGCTGGCGCGCGCCGAGTCACACACCTCGACCGGGCTGAAGTCGGCCGAGATGGAGGCCCTCGAGCACCTGCCCGACTCGCAGGTCAAGGACGCGCTGCAGCGTCTGCCCGAGGAGTTCCGCCTCGCGGTCTACCTCGCCGATGTCGAAGGCTTCCCCTACAAGGAGATCGCCGAAATCATGGACACTCCGATCGGCACCGTGATGTCGCGCCTGCACCGCGGTCGTCGTCAGCTGCGCACGCTCCTCGAGGACTATGTGCGGTCCAACGACCTGCTCACCATCGGGTCCGACGGGAGCGCGTCATGACCGCCAACGAGCCGTCTCGCGAGTGTGCCGACTACATCGAGCGCATCGTCTACCTCATCGACAACGAGTTGACCGAGAACGAGTGCACCGAGGTCCGGATCCACCTCGACTCCTGCAACCCCTGTCTGGCCAAGTACGACCTGCAGCGCACGGTCAAGACGCTCGTCGCCCGGTCCTGCCACGAGTCGGCCCCCGAGGGGCTCCGCGAGAAGGTGCTCTTCCAGCTGCGCCAGGTGCAGATCGAGATCCGCGAAGGCTGACGCGCGTCGCGCAAGTCAGGGGCTGCTCGGTCCGTTGG
>Ga0070698_100001943_pt1 | contig 22951 bp, 19 predicted proteins | sample KBSK1502metaG_FD_65477 | JGI IMG/M metagenome (GOLD analysis project Ga0070698, IMG submission 65477) | Corn, switchgrass and miscanthus rhizosphere microbial communities from Kellogg Biological Station, Michigan, USA - KBS K1-50-2 metaG | ecosystem: Host-associated > Plants > Roots >...
GAAAGGTCAACACTACCTGATCGAGGCGTTCGCATCGATAGCGGGAGACAACCCGAAGGTTACCTTATTGCTGATTGGCTCTCCGGTTTTTGATAACGACACTTATCAGCGCCGCCTCCTGAAAACGGTGGCCGATCTGGGTCTCGAGGGCCGGGTTAAATTACCAGGCTACCGGCACGACACCGCAAACGTGTTGGCCTCGATGGATATCTTTGCGTTTACTTCCGCAGAAAAGGACACCAGCCCGCTGGCGCTCCTATCGGCAATGTCAGCCGGACTTCCCATCGTGTCGTTTGATATCGCCGGGGCGCGCGAGTTGATGGTGAACGATGATCAGTTTTTGCTCGTGCCCGTTGCAGATGTCGCGGCGCTTGGGAGCGCGCTTGCAAGCGTGGTCACAAACGAAAAATTGCGTGGGTCTCTGGCAGCAGCCGCACGCAAGCAGGCAGTCACTGAGTTTGATGTGGAAATCTACCGCGACCGAATCGAGCAGGTGTTTAGTGAAGTCCTGCTGAACGGCAAGGTGGGAAATAACGCGACCCTTCCTGAAGTTCAACGGGCCGCGTCTGAGCTTCAAGTCTAATTGTAGTGCATCGAATTCTCTTCATTCACAATGCGTTAACCGAGTTTGTGCGGCTCGATTTGGAAGAGCTCCGCAAGCATTACGAGGTTACTGAGCACTACGAGAAGTCGCGCTACATAAATCCGGCAGCACTTTGGAAGCAGGTGCAGGAACATGATTTGGTTTTCGGCTGGTTTGCTTCATGGCACACGTTCCTGCCGTTACTGATGGCGTCGATCTCACGCAAACCGTCGGTCCTGATAGTCGGAGGCTATGACGTTGCGAAAATGCCTGAAATTGGTTATGGGCATCAGCGTGGTGGGCTGAAAAAATGGGTAAGCCGCCGAACTATGCGATTCGCGAACCGGCTGGCGACAATTTCGCTTTATAGTCGTGATGAAGCGATTAGGAACGCGGCGATCCCGAAGGAACAGGTGAGCGCTACTTATCTCGGTGTGCCGGATCAGTTTGGCAGCCTGCCGCAAGCGCCGCGCGCGCGCATGGCGCTGACAGTAGGTAACGTCGATCGCGACAACCTGCAACGAAAAGGTCACGAACCATTCGTCCGCGCCGCCGCCCTGTTACCCGATGTTAACTTCGTGTTGGTGGGAAACTGGAAGGATGACGCGATCGAACACTTGCGAAGCATTGCGACGCCAAACGTGACTTTAACCGGTCGCGTCAGCAGCGACGCATTGCTCGACTATTATCGCCGCGCCGCGGTTTACGTTCAGCCTTCGCTCCATGAGGGCTTTGGACTTAGTGTCGCCGAAGCGATGCTTGCCGGTTGCGTGCCGGTCACAACGGGCGCGGGTGCACTTTCGGAAGTTACTGGTGAGTGTGGACTGCGCCTTAGTTCGGCGGAACCTGCGGAGATAGCCCGCGGAGTTCAAGCCGCATTAGCTTTTCCGGATGCAGCCCGTGCGGCAATCAGAGCTCGCATTCTGGAAGAATTTCCCATGAGCCGGCGGCGCGAACAGTTGCGCCAACTTGTCGAGCCTTTTATGAACGGGCACAACAGAAACTAATGCCGGATACACCATTCGTCTCAGTCCTTATGCCCGTCCGGAACGAAGCGGCTTTCATCCGGCGTAGCGTGGCAGCCGTGCTGGCCCAGGACTACCCGGACACGCGCATGGAAATAATAATTGCGGATGGTCTCTCGAACGACGGCACCCGTGAAGCCATCAAAGCCGTGCAGCTACAGAATGCCAACGTGAAGTTGATTGATAATCCCGGCAAGATCGTCTCGACGGGCCTGAATGCGGCGCTGCGCGTGGCGAAAGGCGAAGTCATAATTCGCGTCGACGGCCATTGCGAGATTGCCGGGGATTACGTGAGTCGCGCAGTTTCGCATTTGACCGACCCCAAAGTCGACTGCGTTGGCGGCCCACTCAAAACAGTTGGCGAAACTTACGCGGCTCGCGCTATCGCGGCGGCGATGAGCTCGACTTTTGGAGTCGGCGGCTCAGCGTTTCGCGTTGGCACACAAAACGCGAAGTTCGTCGATACAGTGGCTTTCCCGGGTTTCCGGCGTGAAACGATCCAACTGGCCGGCCCTTTCGACGAAGAACTGGTACGTAACCAGGACGACGAATACAGCTACCGCGTTCGCAAGCTGGGCGGACGCATCCTCCTGGCTCCAGATATTCGATCGCGCTATTACAGCCGCGCGAGCTTTCGCAAACTCTGGAAACAATATTTTCAGTACGGCTATTGGAAAGTGCGCGTGTTGCAGAAACATTCGCGTCAGATGTCGGCACGCCAGTTTGTACCACCGCTCTTTGTCATCGTCTTATTGTTACTTTGCTTGACTGCACCGCTTTTTTCACTGAGTAAGTGGTCGCTGATTGCCACATTGGGCGCCTACGGACTCCTCAGTCTGGGCGCCACAATCGCGGCGGCGGCCAGGACCGGGTGGCGTTTCTTCCCACTCGTTCCCATCGCGTTCACGATCATTCACTTGGCCTATGGCGCAGGTTTTCTTGTCGGCCTTGTCAGGTTCTGGAACCGATGGGGTGATCACACAATCAGCCCAGCGGGCTGGCAGATAGTAGCCGGTGGTTGAAGCGAAGCGAAAACCACCGGAACAAACCAGAAGATAGTGCCCCCCGAGGGGTGCAAGAAACTCAAGGCAATCTCTTGCAATCACTGCTCATCTGGCACCTCGTCGGGGTGCGATCATTACGGTCCTCCAACCGGCGGTCTCCGCTTCGCTACGACCACCGGCTACTTTCTCGACAACTCTTCGGGTTGCATCGTTCACTTCAAACTGCTTTCAGCTAAAGCAAATCCAAACTACTTTGAAAACAATTCAAGTCCCATTTTTTCGGCCCGCGCTTCAGAAGGAAGAAGTTGACGAAGTTATAGCCACCCTGCGTTCCGGTTGGCTGACTAGTGGGCCAAAGGTAAAGCGTTTTGAGGCAGAGTTTGCAGCTGCCGTGGGAGCAAACGGCAACGGCCAAGGCGCGAAGGACCAGGGAAAACAAGTACATGCTGTGGCGCTGAATTCGGGGACTGCAGCATTACACCTGGCCGTCGAGGCACTTGGTTTGAAACCGGGACAAGCGGTGTTGGTTCCCACCATGACTTTTGCTGCAACGGCTGAAGTGGTGCGTTACCAGGGCGCCATTCCGGTTCTGGTTGATTGCGATCCGGTTACGCTGAACATGGACATGGAAGACGCGCAGCGCCGGGCGCAGAGCGTTAAGGGCAAAGGGAAAGTACAGGCAGCGACGAAGATCGTTGGCATCATGCCGGTGCATGTTGGCGGAAAGTTGCTGGATCTGGAATTACTGGAACGATTCGCAAACGCACACAATCTTTGGGTAGTTGAAGACTCGGCCCACGCCTTTCCCGCCGGGTTTAAGCGAGCCGACGGTTCATGGGCTCAGCGCAGCAACGGCGCGAAGTCAGTCACGTGTTATTCGTTCTACGCCAACAAGACAATCACTACCGGCGAAGGCGGCATGGCAGTTACCAGTAATGCGAAGCTGGCAGAGAGAATGCGACTGATGTCTCTGCACGGGCTTTCGGCAGATGCGTGGGGAAGATTTTCGACCAACGGCAATTGGGACTACAAGATTGTCGCGCCCGGGTACAAATACAATCTGACGGACATCGCTGCCGCGATCGGCATACACCAACTCGGCCGGGCGGAAACGATGCGACGCGAGCGCGAATCCATTGCCCGCCGCTACAGCGAGGCGCTCGCCGCGGTGACAGAAATAGAGTTGCCACCAGCTGCGGACAGTCGAGAAAACCGGATCGATTCCTGGCACCTCTTTGCAATTAAGCTGCGACTCAAACGTCTGAAAATAAGTCGCGATGCGTTCATGAACGAACTTAAGAGCGCCGGCGTGGGCTGCTCCGTCCATTGGCGCCCGCTGCATTTGCATCCTTATTACCAGAAGACCTTTGGCTGGCGCGCCGCGGATTTTCCAATCGCGACCGCACAGTGGAAACGGCTCATCAGTTTGCCAATTTTCCCAGGGATGCTTGAAGGTGAAATTGAATACGTCATTAACACTGTCAAAAGAATCTGCAGGTCCCATGCGCGCTGAGGTCGTTATCAAAGAAAGAAGCGCAGGCATAACTGAGGCAAGAACGGGACTGCCGCGTTGGGTCGAGGCGACCTTCGCCATCGCCGGGCTCGTCGTCGCGGCACCCGTAATTGCGCTGACCGGACTCGGAATCGCCGTCTCTTCAGGACGGCCGGTCTTTTTTCGGCAGCAACGAGTTGGACAACACGGCGACACATTTGATCTTTATAAGCTCCGCACAATGACGCCTTCCGCTGATGGGCCGCAAATCACCAGCAACGGTGATGCGCGCATCACGCGCCTGGGCAGGTTCCTGCGCAACACCAAGCTCGACGAATTACCGACGCTGTGGAATGTAGTTCGTGGTGACATGTCTCTGGTTGGTCCGCGCCCTGAAGTTCCCAGATTTGTGCAGTTGGCTGACCCAATATGGCAAAAGGTCCTGGCTGTGAAGCCGGGCATTACGGACCCGGTCACTCTCCAACTGCGTAGCGAGGCAGCGTTGCTGGCGCAGATCGAGGGCGACACGGAAGAGTACTACGCGAAAGAACTGCAACCTGCGAAGTTGAAAGGCTACGTTGCTTATCTTGAAGATCGAACGTGGCGTACGGATCTCAAGGTTTTGCTGCAGACCCTTGCTGCCGTAGTCGTCCCTCGGGATCCTGGCGGTTCCTCGGTTGACGGAGTCAGCGGTCTGGCACGAAACGAGAACGAATTTCGCAGGGATCGGGACTGTCTCTGAATGACCCCGAGGAGATGACCCGGAACCTCAAATTCCTTTTTCTGTACAAAATTTTTTCTAAACAGCCCGTATTAGTGAACCGTGTCCCGATTCAGGTCAGTGTTGCGCCGGATTTTTCCCCCAATTACGCGTTTTCAATGAGAGTCAGGGCTTCAAAAAGACGGTCGGTATTGTCTGACTCTCCAGGATTTGAGCCAGGAGGGAACCTCGCATGCTAGAACTGCCCCCAAAAAGACATCTACTTGCCACCAGCATTCAGGCTCTTCTGGATCTTTCGCTGCTCCTGGCGGCCTTTACCGCGGCCTACCTGCTGCGGTTCGACTTCGAGATTCCTTCGGATGAATTCCGCAATTTCCTAAGCCAGGCGCCGCTGGTGGTCTTGCTGCAGTTCGTGATTCTGACAGTCTCCGGATCTCGCGCTTCTATCTGGCGCTATACAGATCTTGCTCACCTAAAATCGTTTCTTTACGCGGCCCTCGTTTCCTTATCCATTGTGACTCTCATGCGGCTTGGCCTGGTGCCATACAACGCCTGGCGCGTGCCCCTGTCAGTCAATTTCATCGATGTGCTGCTGGCCTTCGGCGGCGTGTATGGCATTCGCGTATTGCGTCGCGCGGAGTATGAGTACGTGCAGAAACGAGTGCAGCTAAAGAGACATATCAATGGCAATGGAAACGGCAACGGCAATGGCAAGAACAAGCGCTCGGTGTTACTGATTGGAGCTGGCCGAGCGGGACTGCTTGCCGCCAAAGAGATTGATGCTCGTGGCGATCTGGATCTTGCGATCAAAGGCTTCGTCGATGACGACCGAGCCAAGCTTGGAAGGTCAGTATTACAGGGCTATCGGGTTTTAGGCGCGACACAGGATCTGCCTCGGCTGATTCACACTCACGGAATCAATCACGTCATTATCACCATTGCCCATGCTTCTCGTCATCAAATCCATCGCATCGTCAAGATCTGCGATGCGATTCCAGTCAAGGTGCGAATCATTCCGGAGCTCTACGAAATAATTGAAGGCAGGGTCGAGATCAGCCGCATCCGCGACGTAGAGATAGAAGATCTGCTGGGACGGACTCCAGTACAACTGGATACTGACTCAATCAGGGAAGAGCTGGCAGGCAAGACCGTGATGGTAACGGGCGCCGGTGGTTCTATCGGTTCAGAGCTGGCCCGCCAGGTCCTGCGTTTTGCTCCCGCCCGCCTGTTGTTGGTCGAGCGTGCCGAGTCGGCGTTGTTTGATATTGACTGTGAATTACGTGCCGATCACCCCGGGCTCTCAATTGAGCCGCTGGTAGCTGACGTCGGCGACGAGTCAAGGATGCGCGCGATCTTCGTTCGCTATCGGCCGCAAGTAGTGATTCATGCTGCTGCTCACAAACATGTGCCTTTGATGGAGAGTAACGCTACGGAAGCGGTGCAGAACAATGTTTTGAACACGCGGATGGTTGCGGATTTGGCAGGCGAGTTTAAGGCGGAAGTATTTGTCTTGATATCGACAGACAAAGCGGTGCGGCCAACCTCGATCATGGGAGCAAGCAAGCGAGCTGCGGAATTGGTAGCGCAGGATCTGAATCGGATGTATGACACGCGCTTTGTGGCCGTGCGTTTCGGCAACGTCATTGGATCTGCCGGTTCGGTGATTCCGATCTTTCGTGAACAGATTCGCAACGGTGGTCCGGTAACAATTACGGACAAACGGATGAAGCGCTACTTCATGACGATTCCGGAATCGGCCCAGCTGGTTTTGCAGGCCAGCGTTCTCGGCAAGGGCGGCGAGGTGTTTATTCTGCACATGGGTGAACCGGTGCGAATCATGGATCTGGCCGAAACCCTGATCACCCTTTCGGGTCTCAAACCGCATGATGACATTCAGATTACGGAAACGGGAATGCGTCCCGGCGAAAAGCTTTATGAAGAATTGAATTTCGAGACAGAGGAGACCGTGCCGACTTCGCACCCCAAGATTTTCATCAACAAATTGGATACCGCTGAACCGCAAACCCTGCAAACAGCTTTGAAGGTGTTAGCCAGGTTGGTGAGCGAGCGAAACGAAGATGAACTGCGAAGGTTCTTGAACGGTTTGCTTCCGGAAGCTCGTTTGCACCTTTCCCCCAACGGAAATCATCGCGAAAGGAAGCGGTTGGTCCTGGTTGCCGGTCGAGGACAATAATCACGTTCAATGTGATCTTTCCTGTGGTTGATTCAACGCTGACCTGGGCCATGACCATTCTTGACGTGTGTCGTTTTCCATAGTAGTTTTCCCTAATGTTTTCCAAACTGGTTTTTTTGACTTTCGAACAAGGAGATAGCCCCATTATGCGTAGACTCTTGCCCTGTTTATGCCTGGTACTTTTGTGTGGAAGTGCAGCGTTTGCCCAGGACCGTGATTACCCAAAATTTGATTTCACGGCAGGCTACACATTCAATTACCTGGAAACGCCGGCGCCCAGCAGTGACCGCGAGAATTTGCACGGATTTAGTCTGGCAGCCGCCGCTAACTTCAGAAAGCATGTCGCCGTTGAGTTCGACGTGACTTACACCACCAAGGACACTCTGGGTGTGAACCAACACTTGATTACCTACATTATTGGCCCGCGCTACACCTGGCGCCGGGACAACAGCAAGTTGGAACCCTTTGTCCATGCGTTGGTCGGCGGCGGTCAGCTCGGTGGCTTTCCCGCAACAATCGGTACTCCACCTATCACTACCGACGGTTGGGCCGGTAAGTTTGGCGGCGGTCTGGACATCAAGGCCGGTAAACACGTAGCGATCCGCGTAGCTCAGGTTGACTATTACCGGTTCCACGGTCACATACCGGGAGGTTCGCAAAGGTTGGACAACCTGGCCTTCACCTTCGGTATTCGGTTCTTTAAGTAAGCGAGTAGTTTGCGCGGTGTTCGCGTTAGGGCTGGAGCGGAAGCGCTCAACCATAGCCCTAACGCGTCACGGTTTTCGTAGCGCAAGGATCAGACCTTTGATCAGGTTAGCGAACAAAAACTTCGAGCAAGGTTTGCGGAGGTCTCGGGTTGAGTAGTTTTGGCAAGCTGCAACGATTATCAGCGGACGAGCGCCGGTTGCTCACTCAGGCGCTCGTCCTGTTGCCTCTGACATTTTTCGGCGTCTACTCGCTGGGTGTCAGCAGATGGCTCCGCTTCCTGACCCAACTAGCATCTCTCGGCACAACTTCAAATCACAGCAATACCCGTAATGGTGGCCTGGCATCGGAACGCAATTTGGCGCTCGCGGATGCAGCAACAACAGAGCAGGCTAGAGCGATTGCGCGGATAGTGAAAATTGCGGCCGAGAAAGGCATCTACCAGGCAAAGTGTCTACAACAGACCCTGGTTTTATGGTGCCTGCTGCGACGAAACCAGATCGAGAGCGAAATTCGGTTTGGCGCACGCAAAGAAAGCGGCGAACTCCAGGCACATGCCTGGGTCGAGGTCGGCGGCACCGCGCTGAATGAAGAGATTGATGTATGCCTTCACTTCTCGCCGCTCGGGACCGATGCCGGCGCCGGGTTGACTCTGGAAATGCCGACGGTCAACTAGTCTGATCGGCTGAGAGTTTTATGATCCAAGTCACGCGACGGGGAACGGAGCTCTCCAGTTCTACTGAAGCTTTAGGGGCTCTGCGAGACCAATTCAGGCAGCACCATTATTTCCTGCTTCCCGGGTTACTCGAAACGGAACTGGTTGATTTGATTCAACGACAGATTGACCGCGGTGAGTTTCGCGAGCGAGTCCACGAACATATCGACTCTAATAAGGAACTCTGTTTGACTGAAAGTGTCGCGTTTGGCGCTTTACTGTTCTTAATGAACGACGAAAAACTTTTCCAGCTCATCCAGGACATAACCGAGTGCGATCGAATCAATTGTTTCGAGGGCAGAGTTTATCGCGTCAACCCGGGTGACGGACATCACGATTCCTGGCACAACGATATTGGCGAAGGCCGGCTTGTCGGTATGAGTCTCAACCTAAGCCGCGAGGTTTATTCTGGCGGCGTATTGCAGATACGTGACCGCGAGTCGGGAGCACTGGTTAGTGAGGCGGCTAATACCGGGAGTGGCGACGCCTTAATCTTTCGTCTATCCCGCGATCTTCAGCATCGTATTACCGAAGTCGAAGGCCGCGCATCCAAGACGGCCTTCGCGGGCTGGTTCAGGTCCCGGCCAAATGTTTCTTCTTCGCTCAATGAGAGCCGGTCCGATGAAGCGCCATTCTCTTTTCGCATTAGATCGAGAGGGCCGATCACTGCTGAGCATTTGTATTGACAGGCTCTACCGTCCACTGTAATTTTTGAGAAATTAGGCGTTTTTAGCTATCAATACGCAAGCAAGAGATTCAGTCTGTATGAAGCCAAACCCGAATGTGCTTTTCAAACGTCTTGGTGAAGAAATGGTCCTGTTCAATCTGGACACAGATCACTTTTACGAGCTGAATGGACCGGCAGCCAGGTTTTGGGAATTGCTGAGCGCTGGACACGATACCGCCGAAGTTAGCGAGCGAATGCTTAACGAGTATGAGGTTGATCGAGATCAACTTGCCAGCGAAGCAGGAGCTTTGCTTGCCTCTTTACAGCAAGAAGGTTTGGTGAGCAGTGGTGAGTAAATACCAGGTTCAGGAAATGGAGCAGGATGGGATGCCAGCGCAGACCGGCTCGCGGTGGTTTGCCACGTTCACCAGTAACCTGCCCGTTGATCTGCCTGGATACATGGGTCAGGTGATAGGAACCAGCGGCCGCTCGCAAACTCTCTACCTCGGCAACGAGATTAATGGTGTCCCGCCGGTTTGCGCGGCGCAAGAAAACTGCAGCGTAATTTTCGACGGGGTGTTGCTCAATCAGGAGGATTTGCGAGACGAGCTTGGAGAGTTTCTGGCGCCGGCGGCTGGGAATGAAGCCGAACTCATTCTCAAGGCCTACCTGCGTTGCGGCGAAGAATTATTGAAACGCCTGAGAGGCTCGTTTGCGCTGATCATCTGGGACGGTGCTCGAGAGGTTTTACTCTGCCTCCGCGATCCGCTGGGAAGCCATCCGTTATTCTACGCGCAGTCTCGTAATGATCTGCTGCTGTCACCTTCGATTGAGGAGTTGCTTCGGCAGCCGCACGTTTCAAGTGCACTGAATCGCTCGGCGCTGGTTGACCATTTCCTGGATCGTTATCCGAGATTGGAAGAGACATGTTATGAAGCTGTCAGCCGAGTGCCACCTGGTCACGCTTTGCGAGTTGCAGGCAAGGAGCGTCGCAGTTTCCGCTACTGGGATCCCGCGCCGGACGGAAAGGTGCAGTGGCTAACACCCGACGAAGTCGAAGGGTTTGATGAATTATTGGATCGCGCCGTGAGCCGTTGTTTGAGTTTTGGGCCCGCGGGAATCTTCCTGAGTGGTGGTCTTGATTCCGTCACCGTGGCTGCCGTTGCCACCGAACTTTGCCGAACAAAAGGACTGCGAAAACCCTGGGCACTGTCACTGATCTTTCCTGATCCGCTTTCAAATGAAGAAGTAGTGCAGCGAGGGGTAGCGACGCAACTCGGTTTACCCCAAGTTGTGAAACCATTTTTTGAGGCGACCGGCACGAACGGACTATTAGGTCCGGCTCTAGCACTCAGTAGTTCCTTGTCATGCCCGCTGATGAATACCTGGCTGCCAGCGTATTATCAGCTTGCGCTTGAAGGTAAAAAGCGAGGCTGCCAGGCTATTCTTACCGGAGGCGGGGGAGACGAGTGGCTTGGGCTTAGTCCCTTACTGGCGGCCGATCTGTTGCGCGATTTTGATTTCGCAAGTCTTTTCAAGTTATGGCAGAGCATGCGGCGCTCATTGCGGCGTTCCAGTGTGGCACTTGGCTGGAATCTTCTCTGGAAGTTTGGCGCGCAGCAGCTCGTCATGCCACCAGCGCACAAGTTTCTTAAAGAGACTGCGCCGTGGGCACTGAAGCTCCGCCGGCGTTTGTCACCTCGACCAGCCCCCTGGGAAGCCCCAAAGTGGCTGGCGCCTGGCAGCGAGTTGCGTGCGGAGTTTTATCGACGCAGGGAAGAGGAACACGTTAACAAGCTGCAATCATCGGACAGCCACTATATTCAAGACATCAGACCGGCACTCGACCATCCGGTAGTTTCCCGCGAGTTGGAGGAGATGTTTGAGGTGTACCAAAGGGCCGGCGTTCGCATGCTGCAACCGTTTTGCGATACGGATTTGGTAGATATGTTATATAGAACTCCGCCTTTCCTGTTGATCCAGGATGGCCGCAGCAAGGGGTTGGTACGTTCTTCCATGGCGCGGAGATTCCCAAATCTGGGTTTCGGACAGCAGCGAAAGGTGGAAGCAACCAGTTTTTACGCGTCTTTAATATATAAGGATGGACGCAACATCTGGGAACAGTTGCAGGGAGCGAAGGCACTTTCGGACCTTGGTATAGTTGATGACGCAGTATTGAATAGCACCATCGATACGCTTTTGGCGCGACGCCGCGACGGCAGCGCTGCCCACCGCGTTTGGAGTACTCTGAATTTAGAAACCTGGGCTCGAGCCCATATTTCATGAAAGGAGGATCGGTCCTTGACAAACGAAGATCGACCCTTGATACCAGACAACGATAGCTCGAAAGAAACTGACTCCAGAGAGTCGAAAAAGCCCTGGGAGCCTATGAAGCTCACTTATACGGGGGAGGCAAAGGACGTAGTGCAATTCCCGGGAGGCGGAAAGCTGAGTACAGCACCCTCCGATCCGGGCGATCCCAAGAAGCCAACAGGCCAGGGATAATCGACGGGCTATGACAGCGGTATCCGGTTGCACCGGATTGCCGCCGACGAGACGTAATGCTGAAACTCAGGATTGAGCGGATGGGAGCCATCGTGCCTCCATCCGCTCGTACATTTAACCCATGGTGTGACGTCTGGCGTGACGGCGATGGAGGTGTGTATGCCTACGCCGAGAATCTCGGCGATGAATACTGGATGCACCTCCCTGATCTCGCGAGTTTTCGCTTCACCAGTCGCGGTGACGAAGTTGCCGCAGCAGTTTCCGAAACTGCAACCGATGAACTCGTCCTCGATGCGTACCGGCGAAGGATCTTGCCGATGGCCCTTCAGGTTTCCGGGCGTGAAGTGTTGCACGCCAGTGCGGTCCGTTCGCCAGCGGGTGTGACTGCACTGTGCGCTGATTCCGAAACCGGCAAATCCACCATCGCTTTTGGACTCAGTGGTCGTGGATATCCTGTCTGGGCAGATGATCTGGTGGCCTTTGAAGTTTCAGATCATGGCGGCGTGGCAATCTCGCTTCCTTTTACCATGCGACTCAGGCCGCCTTCCGCGGCGCTCTTCAAGCAGACTGCCAGCGTGCCGATTGCCGAAGTTGGTGAGGACCTTTTGCCCGGCGGGGAAAACTCGCCGCTGGCTGCCATTTGTGTGCTTCGTAGAGAAAGCACCGTCACCTCGCCGGTTTCTGTACAACGCCTTTCTTGTGGCGAAGCCCTGGCCGCGGTGTTGTCCCACGCCTGGTCCTTCGCTCTTCAGGATGCTGAACGCAAGCGCCGCATGATCAATCACTATCTGGAACTCGTAGCCAAGGTTCCTGTGTTTGATGTTTGTTTCCCTTCCGGTCTCGAAAACTTACCAGCCACTCTGGACGCAATCGAAACCGTATTGTCTGAAAGCGCACAGACAGCTTAGGTCCCGACCAGACCTCGCCTCATTAAGTTTTCCACTCACAACAGTCGGGAACAGGTTGAGCTTGGACCAACTTGGGCTAACTCCCAGCTACATGGAAATGATTTCGGAATTGACTGAGAATCAGAAAACCAGAATTGAGCCGTTTGCGGAACTTGGAGCGCTCGTCGAAAGCCGCTGGCGAGCCCAGGACTACAACGAGAATGTATTTCCGGGGATTGCCGCTCAGGCATTGTCAGAGTTAAATCTGAGTTCCCGCGTTGATCCCTGGGAGATCATTCGCTGGGTACACAAGACTCCGGACTTGCCCGAGCAGATGGATCTGGCCGGAAAATTCGGGAATCCGCCAATCACTACTTACGTTGGTCCAAGGTTCTTCATAGATGTTTACTATTGGCTTGATGGGACCACGACCATTCACCAACACTCGTTCTCCGGCGCCTTTCAAGTCCTACTTGGCGGCAGCGTCCACAGCCGCTATCGCTTCGTGAAAGAGCGGGAGATCAATCCACATTTCCTCGCTGGTCAGATTGAGTTCAATGACGTGTCGTTGCTATCGCCAGGCGATATACGAGAGATCGATTCAGGCTCGCAGTTTATTCATTCTCTTTTTCATCTCGATAGACCTTCAGTAACGATTACTGTGAGAACTTACAAAGCGCCTGGCGCTCCGATTCAATACTCTTATCTCAAACCTTTTCTGGCTGTTAATCCATTTTTCACAGACGCCTCGCTGACAAAGAAGGTGCAGACAGTTTCGCTGCTACTCAGGATGAAGCACGCCGAGGCCGACCGCTTCATCGAAGACCTGCTTGACGAGTCGGATTTCCACACCGCGTTTGCCGTGCTGGAACAGGCGTTCGATTTTCTTTGTCATCGCGAATTGGAGGAGATTATTGGCGCAACCCGCAGCCGCGATCGCTTTCAGGCTCTCCTCGATCGGGCGCGCAACAAACACGGCCGGCTTGCCGACTTACTTTTGCCCGTGTTCGAGGAGGGATGGAGACAGTCCGAGATCACTCGCCGCCGAACCGAAATCAAGGGCCAGGACCACCGCTTTTTTCTGGCGTTACTCTTGAACGTGCAAGACAGGGCAACGGTGCTGCGGCTGGTGAAAGAAAAATATCCTGAACATGACGCAGTCGACCTGGTGGTCAACTGGGTAAGGGAACTGTCGGCAACAAAAATCTTCGGCTCGAGAGAACCGAATGTCCTGGGCTCCGTAGAATTCACCGACCAGCACTTGCTTGTTTTTGAAGGACTGCTGCAAGGTCTCACCACAGAAGAAATAAAAGCTCGCGCGGCGTCGACACCTCAACACGCAGCCAGCGCCTCCTCATCGACTGAGGACATAGCAAGTCACCTCAAGTCACTTCCGCTGTTCAAATCATTGTTCTGTTCGTAATAAGGTTGGCAATTCCTTACGTTTGCAGACGTGGTCTTTTGAACGAAAGACCGGGTCGCTTATCGTATTTCCACTCCGCGTAAGGACCATTCTGATCGACGTAGTGCAGGAAAACCTGAGCATTGCGCTCGCCTTCGAGTGGCTCGCGCCAGTGTGGACAGTCGATCCCGCGATAGAGCAATGCGTCGCCCGGAGCCAAATCGACAGCTGAGCTGCCGACAGGTCCCTCGACCATCAATGGCCAGGGCTTGTCGCCCTGGTAACCCAGACACAACGACAAACTGATCTCGCAAGATTGGCGGTCGGTATGTTTTCCCAGCACATCGCCGCGATGGTAAACGCGAAAGTAAGAATAGGTAGGAAAAAGCTTCAGGCCGCTCAGTTCCTCCGCGCGCGGTAGCAAATCCATTAGCAGCCCGTCCATAAAAACATCTCCGGCAGAGGAGAGGGCGCCGGGCGACGTGTCGTCGAGAAACATGGTGCCAACTTCGGCTCGCCTGCAAGCCCAACGGTAAAGCAGGGTCAACTCCGGATCGTTGAGGCATGAGTGCCAAACGAGGTATTTTTGTCGCGCGAATAACTCAGCTGAGTTCGTCATTGGAGTTAAGCTATCATCGGCAGATACCTGGGTTCAACTGGCAACCCATGACAGTCTACGAGGCACGCTCCTGAGATTTCGGCGCTCGCTTTCCGGTAACTAAACGTAATGCTAGTCCCACGTCCCGAAGACCAAATCCTAATCTGTGTGGCCCGCCGCTCGCTCGATGCTCCCGAGGCAGCGAACCTTCGCCAGTTGCTGCGGCGAGACCTGGATTGGAACTATCTGCTGTTGATGGCCCAACGACATCGCGTAGTCGCGAGTCTGCATTACCATCTCGTTAGCGAGTGTCCGGAGGCGATACCTGCGAAAGTAAGTTCCACGCTGGCGAGGCTCAATCAGGAAAACACCAGGTCGAACCTATTACTCACAGGCGAGTTACTGAAAATCATTGGGCTGTTCGAAGCGCACGGCATTGCGGCGGTTCCTTTCAAAGGACCAACCCTTGCGCTGTGGGCTTATGGTGATGTGGGGCGACGAGAGTTTGGCGACCTGGATATTTTAGTGAAGAAGTATGACGTCCCGGCAGTCAGGAAATTGTTGTTGAGCGAGGGTTTTGCTCCCAGACCTGAACTTAACGCAGCACAACAAGCGGCGAGTCTAAAGTTCGATTGCTCGCATAACTTTGCTAATGAAAGAAATATTTGGTTAGACGTACACTGGGATTTCGTTGTGCCTTCTGCTTCAGTTCAGATTGATACAAACCAATTGTGGGACCGGCTTCAACCGATTTTGGTCAATCGCCGGGAACTGAAAACCGTTTCGGTGGAAGACTTATTGTTGATCCTCTGTCTTCACGGGTTTACGCATTTTTGGGAAAGGCTTGGTTGGATTGGCGATGTCGCGGCACTAATTGACAGCCAGAAAAAAATCGACTGGCCTTTGCTGCTCAACAACGCAGACAGGATGGGAAGCCGGCGGATTCTCTTGCTGGGCCTTTATTTGGCCAGCGAGTTGTTAGGGGCCTCAGTTCCGCCTGATGTTTGGAACGGAACGCCGGCGGACGCTACAGTAATGGCGCTCGCTGACCAGGTGCAAAGCGGCCTGTTTACCGATGGAACTCAACCGGTTGGAATCCTTAGTGAGCTTCGCCTTAATCTGGCGACGAAAGAAGGAAAGCGAGACAAACTCGCATCTTGTATCCGCTTGGTAGCCACACCCAGAGTCGATGATTGGAAGCTGCTGCCGTTGCCAGGTTCGCTTTTCTTTCTGTACTACGCGCTGCGGCCATTTCGTCTGACTGGTAAGTATGCGGCGAAACTGTTGAGACGCTCGGCCGATCGAGAGGCATCACCGAATGGTAACGACGGAGTCGTCTCTTGAGCATGAAAATCTGGAGGCACAATGACAAATCTACAACTAACCGAAGTCCCAACTGCTAAGTCAGAGATGCTCATTCGTAAACCAGTCGCGGAGGTTTTCGAGGCCTTTGTTAATCCTGAAATCACTACGAAGTTTTGGTTTACCAAAAGTACCGGCCGATTGGAGGCCGGCAAGAACATTACCTGGACCTGGGAAATGTACGATATTTCCGTGCAAGTGAATGTCAAAGAAATCGAAGCGGGTAAGAGGATTCTGATTGAATGGGGGAACCAGGGCTCCACGACGTTGGTCGAGTGGGTTTTCACTCCTTATGAAAACGACACAACATATGTCAGCATCACAAATTCCGGTTTCCAGGGAGATGGAGATAAGGTTGTAAAAGATGCGCTTGATTCCAAGGGAGGGTTTACGTGGGTTCTTGCGGGTCTGAAAGCGCTTCTTGAACACAACCTCGAGTTGAATGCGATTGCGGATGCTTTTCCAAAGGGCTTGAAAGAGCACTAGTTGGAGCCCACTCTCCAATCTCCGCCAAACTTCATTATGGAACACTAGCGGCCTAGTGTTGTTTGTCTGCTTCAGCCCACGCCTTCGCAGACACGAAAGAATCCTTGTCATAGATGATTACAATCGTACCCACCGGCAGCATCTCGCTTATCGCGCGAGATGCGAACATTGGAACTCGAACACATCCATGACTGGCGGGTTCAGAAGGGACAGATGGGTTTCCGTGAATAGCCAGTCCGTCACTGAAGTAGTTGGGATAGTAGAGCAATCCCAACGGCGACTCTTTCCATCCCGAAATCTTTCCGTAGATCCTGAAGCGGCCTTTGGGTGTGTAAGCTAAGCCTTTGCTGCCTTTCTCATTGTATCGTCTGCCGCTACCGGTCGAGACCGGAACAATCCTACTGATTTTCCCATCGTCATCGATCATCGACATCACCTGCCGATCGATATCAATCTCCACGTGTTTATAACCCGCGTCCCTGGGCCGCGGTGAAGGTGCATTATTAATGGCCTCCACGACTGCGCGGGTCAGCCGCCCGGTAATTTCGCGACCTTCCCATTTTTGGAACGCGATCAACGCAGTGTGCGTGATGCTGTCAACAACACCGTCAATGGGGCCGGTCCAATAACCCATTTCAGAAAGGCGACGTTCTGCATCCATTGCTTCTGCACGCGTGGGTAAGCGTGTCGAAGTCCGCCTGCTCTTTTTGTTGGCGAGGGACTGGCCTGCCGTGAGCAAAAACAACCCAATGAGAACAAGCAAAGTTAACGTGGCTTTCCTTGAAGCTTGCATGGAACCCTCCCCAGAAAACCGACTCAGAACGCGTCCACTGGAAAGTGCGAACACTGTAAACTTACTAATGACGCGTTAGTCGATGATGCAGCCTGGGCAGGGGGGCGGGAGTCGAGGAATTACCTATCGGGAAGGTTACCGCAGCCAGCCTGTACTCTAAACTCTGTCAGACTTAACAATACGACTGAGACATAAGTCAGTCAATATCGCTGCAACGTTTGGCGCGATAACGGGCGTAGTTCCTATTTGCGAGGTTAGCAAGTTTTCTTGGATTGACCATTTTGAAATTATTTGTAGAATGCACGGCAACGGCGCTGGGTTGCTGGGGTGAGGACAGTAACCTGTTGAGGCTGAAAGTCTCCGCCAACCGATTTGAGGCCGGGCCAAACCCGGCCTCTCGGTTTTTAGGGTGCACATACGCCGGCTGGTTAGTTCCTAGTAAAGTTGACTGCAAATAGCCCCGCTTCAAACCCTTGCCCGAATTCTCAGCTCCTCTTAAAATGTCGATCCCCTTCTCGCGATCATTCCTTCGAATTCCTCTCGCCTAATTACACCGGCGCTACTCCAAATCCAACACGATTTTTTTCTAAAGTTCATCCTGACCGAATTCGGTCTAATCGCATTCCCGACTTCGCTAATTGACATATCCGCCCACCTCACTTCACTCGGAAGCCATGAATTTGTTCTAAAAACGCAAGAATCACCCGTCGAGTTCTCGGTTGGCATAGGGTGTGCACTAGAGATGCACGCTCCTACCCCAGGGAGCTTTGTAATTCTCACCAAACCTTCTAGCGCCCCGCTGGAGAATCATGAGACGTGCGGATAAAAAATTTGAAGAAGCAGGTAACATGCTGCGGCTTTTATCTCTAGTAACCAAGGTTCCAATTAAGTCTGGGACACGTTTGCTAGTTGCAAGTTTCGTCAGTGCATTCCTCGTCATCGTTACTGCCGATCATGCCTGGCCTACGTGGCTCTCCGCGCTGGCCGTACTTGCTGTCATCTTGCCGGTTCTCTATTTTTCCTACCATTTGCCCGCCCAAAACCAGGAGGGTGAATTCCCTACCACCATGCGAGACACGTCTGAGATGTTTCGCGTCGCCTTCGACTATTCCGCTATTGGAATGGCTCTAGTCTTTCACACCGGCCGCTGGCATCGAGTCAATCGTTCGCTCTGCCAGATCCTCGGCTATTCAGAAGCAGAACTACTGGCGCGAGATTTTCAGGACTTTGTCCATCCGGATGATCGCCTTACGTCGATGGCAAAGTTGGAACAGCTGCTACGAAGCAAGATTGCAACTTATCAAATCGAGATGCGCTGTGTTCACAAAGATGGACACGAGGTTTGGGTTATGTGGAGCGTGTCGCAGGCGATAGTGGAGGACACTGAATCCGTACATCTGATCTATCAACTGCAAAGCATCACGGATCGTAAAGCGGCCGAAGAGAGGCTGTTGCACGACGCCTTACATGACCCGTTGACCGGGTTGCCAAATCGCGCTCTGATGATTGACCACATGAACTTGACCATTGCGCGTGCCAAGCGCAGGCAGGACCTAAAGTTTGCTGTCTTGTACCTGGATCTGGATCGCTTCAAGTTGATCAACGATAGTCTTGGTCACATGGCCGGAGACCAACTGCTCGTTGGCTTTGCCCGCCGGCTCGAAGCATGCCTGCGACCTGGAGACACGATAGCTCGGGTCGGTGGCGACGAGTTCACTATCCTGCTTGAAGATCTCACTGACGAGAAGGAAGCAGTGTCGGTTGCCGAACGAATTCATGAGGAACTAAAGCTGCCGTTCAACGTCTGCGGCCGCGACGTCTTTACCACCGTCAGCATTGGGATAGCTCCCGGCTCGCTTGCTTATAACCAACCCGACGAGATCCTGCGCGATGCCGATACGGCGATGTATCGCTCCAAGTCGTTAGGAAGAGCCCGTCACGAAATGTTCGATGAAGAAATGCACGCTCGCTCGACTGATCTGCTGCGGATGGAAACCGATCTTCGCATGGCGCAGGAGCATAACGAGTTCTTTATTAACTACCAACCGATAGTCGCGCTCGACGATTTTCACGTCTGCGGTTTTGAGGCGCTGGTGCGGTGGCAACACCCCGAACGCGGCCTGATATCCCCACAGGATTTCATTCCAGTTGCTGAAGAAGGCGGTCAGATTCTGCAGATTGGACAGTGGGTCTTGCGGCAAGCCTGCTATCAGGCTAAGCGCTGGCAAGACAGGTTTCCGTCGGATGATTCGCTTTACATGACGGTCAACTTGTCTGCCAAACAGTTTGCCCAGCCTGACCTGCTCCATCAGGTTAGTTCGATCCTCGACGAGACAGGGCTCGATCCAAATTTCCTCAAGCTCGAGATTACTGAAAGTGTGCTGATGGATGACTTCGATTCTGCCGCCGCGATGCTGTTCAAGCTGCGCGCGCTTGGAGTCAGATTGAGTATCGACGACTTTGGCACCGGCTACTCTTCGTTGACGTACCTGCACCGCTTCCCGATCGATACCCTCAAAATCGATCGCTCCTTTGTCTCGGTTTTGGATAAGGATCATCTCGAGATCGTTCGCACTATCCTAAACCTGGCGGAAAACCTTGATATGGATGTCGTAGCTGAAGGGGTTGAGACTCAGGAACAAATGGCTTTGCTTAGAAATCTCTCTTGTCAGAGCGGTCAGGGATATTTCTTCTCCAGACCTATGACAGTCGAAGAAGCAGAAAGAGTACTCGAGGAAACCTACACACCAAGCCTCGATCGAGTTGCCTAACTGCGCACCTCTCCGAGATTTATCTTCAAACAGTTTCTGCGAATCTGAAGCTCTACTGGTATCCCGGTTTGCAACCGCGTCAAGAGTTATCTACTGCTTAAGGAAAGCTGAAGTTCAAAGCGTTTCATCTGCAGCAGTCGCGGGGCCCGTATTGCTGAAGCAGATTCCGCTCTCGGGGTCCATGTAGTAAAAGATCCGGCCAGTTGCGCCCAAGCCTTGCGACTGTTCGGGGTTAGCGCTCACGCTGAAAGTAGCCACCGTATTCTCCGATTTGGCAGTCAGGGTTATCGCGAAAACATAGCCGCGCTCGTGAGGCTGATCGTAGTTCATTCGCTTATCAAGATGGCCCTCCTCAAACAGCTGCTGAAATGTTCCGTATTGTCCCTTGTGGTCGATTACGTATTTGGCTTCCGCGACTCTAATGGCGTTAAGAGTAGCAACGGCCGCAGCTTCGTTGGCTTTGCGCACGCTACTCTTGAAAGCGGGCACGATAATACCGATCAGGATGCCAATGATCGCGATCACTATCAGAAGCTCGATCAACGTAAACCCTTTGCACTTTGATACGTTTCGCATGTTCATTCACCTCGCCTACTTCACGAGTGCTCCAGCCTAAGGTTCCATTTATTTAGAGACGAGAGCGCGGGAAGGGAACGGTGGTTCACTGCGGCCGAGACACGCCTCCGGCAGTTAGCGCGGCTTGCAACCTGGCATTCGGAACGCTCCGATGCGGCTTGAATAATTTGCCTGATCCCTTTTGATGTAATCACCCACGTACCAGATGGTGCAGTCGTCGCTTGGATCCATTGCGGTCTGAGTGTAGTCCTGCCAGCGCATAACTTTCTGTACGCTTTCGCCTGCGACGAGAATTGTTTCGCCCAGCGTCAATTGTCCCAACGGATCATTTGCGAGTCGGCCCGCAAATCTTTGTCCGGGAAAGTTAGGCGTGCCGCCGAATGAGTAGCCAATGCCGATATTGCCCTTGCGATCCATTGCCGGACTTGCCATCCAGCGATAAAAGTTGTCAGGTGCGTAGGTTCCCTGTTGATAGAGCAAGGGTTCGCGTTTCTTGTCCAGCCTGAACTCATACCAGCGAACTCCGCCGCCGCCTCTTTCAGTGTTGACTGAATGCACCGCCACTATCGATTCGTGACCATTTACTTTTCGATAGATCAACCGCGCCATGATCTTGTCGCCCTGCGAATCAAGACGCGAGTCGGTTCCAGGCTGAGGGACACAGTTGGTGAGTTGACCACCACAAAGGTATTGATAAGGCGCTACGATGACTTTAGTTGGACCAATAAGTTTTGTATTCGCCGGGTTCTGCCAGTCAACATGAAACTTCCAAACTAAGATTGCGTTATCAGAGAGAATATTCTTCAGTTGAGCGCCACCGGCCGCCATCATGATGTTTGGCGCGCCGCGTGGCGGCAATCCTGTTCCATCGATGTCAGCGTTGTTTAGAAAATTGACTCCGTCGATGACAAAGCACTGCTCGGTTGCGGGGAGGCCTTTGAGCATCTTATTTCGTTCGACGACGCACGCGTGTTTCTGGATCAAATCATCGCTGGTACTTGTCGGCAGGTAATATCCATCTGGCCAAATCGCTGGTCGCGGGTAGTCCGGAAAAAACGGTCGCAGGAATTCGTAGCGATAATATTGCCCCAGCGGGTCTGACGTGAGACTCACCGCATAACACATGGAGAAGGGACCCTTGCCCGCAGTCGCCGGCCTGGCTCGATTGGGGTTCGCGGGATTGGATTCTGCCGGCGGAACAAGCTGAAACGGCGCACCAGGTTGACTTGGGCGACCGGGCGGACTCGATTGTGCGGGTTGTCCGTCTTTCCCCGGTTCAGGTTGATCAGGTCGCTCGGCATCGCGGCCAAATATCGGCATCACGATTAACCATCGTCCGGCCAACTGATCATAGCGAACGACAGCGTCGCCATTGTTGCGCGTCTCGCACTGACCTCCGAATCCGGCAAATACGGCGTTGGTGACGACAGGGCCGTACAAAACTTTTCCGGTCTGGGGGAAGCGCCGGCCCTTCTTCGTGTAGATCGCGACTCGCGTGTTTACGGTCTGCACGATGTGATCAGGACCGACTGCAAGGCTGTTGTCTGAAGGATTGCGAACGTTGGCTTTTCCCTGCGGTCCTTCGAAACCAACACCCAGACCATCGAAACTTTCGACAACTTGAGCAGGGGCGCGATTACCCTGGGTCCTTTGTTCAACAGCGGCGCCCGTGACGGGCATCGCAGGTGAGTCTGTCCTGGACTTAGCGCCCGTACGACTCAGTTGTGCTGCGTGTGCGTCTTGATCGAAGTTCGCGGCCAACGCGTTGTGGGCTAATGGGTTTGCAAACGGACGCGAAACGTCATTCCGCGCGGCCTGTTGAACCGTGATCTCATGGTCGGTTGAATGGCGAGGGCTGGCACGACCGTGTGTCTCGAGGGACTGGTAGGAGCCGAACGCTAGAACGATGGCCGCGAAAATAATCGGAAACGTTGCTATCAGGATAACTCGTCGACGGTGCGTCAAGTCTTTGTGAAGCATATGAACCGGAGCTTTATCCCGAAACTAATCGCGTACGACCAGGACTAATCCTACGACACAAAATATCAGACCGAGAATATTTCGCAGAGACAAATGATCTTTGAAAATCACAATGCCGATCGGGACTAACAAGAGCGTCACGGCGACATTGGTGGCTACCGCAGCTACGCTGATTCTCCAGCCTGAACGATAAGCAAGTAGAAAACCCAACTCAATGCATGCAGCCGCAGCGCCGACCACCAGCTCGGCCCAGTTTGTTTCCTTGAGGGAAATGACAAAAGACTTGTTACCCGGAAGCGTTATGGCGCAAACAGCCAACACAATGATTCCTGCAGCATAAGCAATAATCATCGCGTAAAACGGGTTGATTCCTTTAGGGATGGACTTTTGGGCCAAATGATAAAAGAGCATGCCCGCCACAGCGAGGACCAGGGGAAGATAGAAGTTTCTCATCGTTGTCATATTTGTTTTCCACTCTCGAACGC
>Ga0070698_100001944_pt1 | contig 22945 bp, 20 predicted proteins | sample KBSK1502metaG_FD_65477 | JGI IMG/M metagenome (GOLD analysis project Ga0070698, IMG submission 65477) | Corn, switchgrass and miscanthus rhizosphere microbial communities from Kellogg Biological Station, Michigan, USA - KBS K1-50-2 metaG | ecosystem: Host-associated > Plants > Roots >...
CCCCCACGCGGATCTTCAGATTTGACCAAGCAACGCATCCTCGCGGCGGCTGAACTGGTTTTTTCCAGGGACGGTTTCCACGGGGCCACCACTCGTGAGATCGCTCGAGAGGCCGGCGTCAATGAGGTGACCATTTTTCGTCATTTTCATACCCGAGAAGAGTTGCTCCGCGCAACTTTGGAGCACGGATGCGCAGCCATCAACGCGCTGATCCACCCCGACGAAACCTGGAAGGGCGAGCTGGCCGACCGTCTAGAACGCTATGTCCGCGAATTATACACTGCCATCAGGCAGCGGGAGTCGATCGTGCGGGCGTTCATCAGCGAGGCACGCGCGTTGCCTGAATCGATCCGCACCGCACTCCAGGAGTTCATGTTGATCAAGAAGGCTCGCTTTGTTGCAGCGCTACGGGAAGTCCAGGAACTGGGCTTGGTCCGGAAGGAAGTTGATGTGTCAGCCGCAGCCGATTTCATTCGCGATTCAATTCATAGCGCCATGCTACGGCACACTTTGTACCGTACCGATCCCGAAACGGTCGATGCCCATCTGCGCGGGATCACCGATATTTTTTACCGCGGAATTAAAGCCAACGACGGAAGGGATTCCTGAGCATGCCAGAAATACTAGAGAGAGATCTACGGGAGGGTCGCCACCAAGATGTTCCTGCCGATTGGCGGAGCAGGGGGCGCAAAACATCGTTACGCGACCGATTTGGTAAGCGCTTTAAACCAACGCTCGTCGGAATTGGTCTAGTTCTGGTCCTGGCCGTTGTCGGCCTTTATTTCTTTGCCCAATCGATGAGCTACGAGTCGACGGATGACGCTTTCATTGATGGTCACATTACCAACGCCGCGCCGAAGATCGCCGGGAGGATCGATAAGGTTTTTATTGACGACAACCAGCTGGTGAAAAAAGGGGACCCAATCGTCGAGATTGATCCCCGGGATTACGATGCTCAGCTAAAACAGAAACAGGCAGCGTTGGACAGTACCAAGGCACAGGCAGCAGCTGCGCAGGCAGGGGTCGAGCAGCAGATTGCGAGGGTCAAAAGTCTGCAGGCGACGCTCGATCAAGACAAGGCAGATCAGCGATCCTCTGAGGCTCAGGCAGATCAAACCGCGGACAATCTGCGCCGGCAGCAGGACCTTTATGATCACCACGTTGTCTCCATCCAGGATTTGACTAATGCCCAGGATGCGAATCGCTCCGCCCAGGCAAACGTGGATTCGGCAAAAATGAAGGTGCTCTCGGCCGAGGCGCAGATTGCGGCGGGACAGGCCGAGGTCCGCACTTTTGCAGCGCTCCTGCAGTATGTACTTGCCCAAGAACAAGAAAACGAGGCGAACGTCGAAACCGCCCAGCTAAACGACTCGTACACAAAGGTTTTTGCGCCAGAGTCCGGTCGGGTCACTCGCAAGTCAGTCGAACCGGGTGACTACGTCCAGGTCGGTCAAAACCTGCTTGCTTTGATTCCTTCGAACATCTGGGTTACGGCGAACTTTAAGGAAAATCAGCTTCGGCTGATGCGGCCGGGCCAGCCGGTGGAAATCGAAGTGGATGCGCTCGGGGGCAAAAAATTCAAGGGTCATATCGACAGCATCCAGATGGGTAGCGGCGCTGCGTTCAGCCTTTTGCCTCCGGAAAATGCCACCGGGAACTATGTGAAGGTGGTTCAGCGTGTCCCGGTAAAAATCCTTTTCGACTCGATTCCCGATGCGGGCTTGCCACTTGGACCGGGTGAATCGGTCCTTCCGACGGTCAAAGTGCAAGACTTTCACTATTCCGGTTTTCAATTGATGATCGTAGCCGCTTTCACCGGAGCAGCGATTCTGGCGGTCCTTAGGTGGGGAACCAGGCCGCCCAAAGCAAAGAAGAACGCTTAATTCTCTTATGAAGACCAAGAAAGTGCCTCATGAGCGCAATCCCTTCCTTTTAATGGGTAAGCGGCGTTGGCGGCTATTTCGTTGGGTCTGGCCGCGCACCCGCCGCGATGGCGCGACAAATAATTCATTGAGCCACGGCGCTGGGTTTGCCTAATCTCGATGGCTGATCAAACCTCAGCTCTAACGGAGCAGCCGTGGAAACCAGCCGCTAATCCCTGGTTGATAGCGGCCGGTGTGATGTTAGCGACTTTCATGGAGGTGCTTGATACCTCCGTGGCTAATGTTTCGTTAACGCACATCGCTGGAAATCTCTCGGCGAGCACCGATGAAGCGACCTGGGTGCTTACCAGCTATCTGGTCTCTAATGCGGTAATTTTACCTACTAGCAGCTGGCTCTCGCGACGGTTTGGCCGAAGACGTTTCCTGATCACTTGTATTACGATCTTTACCCTTGCTTCCGTCCTTTGCGGATTGGCTAACAGCCTGGGCTTTCTAATTCTGGCCCGAATCATCCAGGGTGCCGGAGGAGGCGCTTTGCAACCGGTCTCCCAAGCAGTCATGTTGGAAACTTTCCCTCCGGAGAAACGGGGAGCCGCAATGTCGATTTACGCTATGGGCGTAGTAGTGGCGCCAATCCTTGGGCCTACCTTGGGGGGTTGGCTTACGGACAACTATTCCTGGCGCTGGGTCTTCTACATTAATATTCCCGTCGGCATCGCGGCGATCTTGATGTGTCTCCGGTTTCTCGAGGATCCTCCCTACCTGAAGAACGCGAAAGCGGGGAGAATCGACTTCTTTGGATTAGGGTTCCTGGCTCTGTGGGTTGGCTGCCTGCAAGTCATGCTCGACAAGGGCCAGGACGACGACTGGTTTTCATCGAATTTTATTCGTTGGTTGGCAGTCCTCGCAGTCCTCGGTTTCATCGTCTTCCTTGTACGAGAACTGACGACACCTAATCCGATCGTCAATTTGAGCGTGTTGAAGGATCGAAATCTCGCGATCGGAGTTTTAATGAACTTCAGCGTTGGCGCCGTGCTCTATAGCACGACGGCGGTACTTCCGCAGTTTCTGCAACTTTTGCTTGGGTATCCCTCCCTGCAGGCCGGCCTTGTGATGAGCCCCAGAGGGATCGGAGCGATTATTGGTAGTATCGTTGCCGGCCGCATTCTTTCCAAGGTCGACGGCCGGCTCTGGATGGCGCAAGGAGCGGCAGTGCTGGGTCTCAGCATGTTCCTGCTCGGCGGGCTGAACCTGAACATCTCCCCGGAGAACATCATTTGGCCAATCATCATTAGCGGATTTGGTGTCACCTCGATCTTTGTGCCGATGACGACTTTTTCGGTGGCAACTCTGAAGCGCGAGAACATGGGGGATGCAGCCGGTTTAACCAGCCTGGTCCGAAACCTTGGAGGATCGGTGGGTATATCGTTGGTGACCGCGCTGGTGACGCGCAGTACTCAAGCGCACCAGGCTTTGCTAGTTGGACATCTTACCCAGTTCGCTGCGCCGTTCCGTAATCAACTCTCTGCGCTGCAGCACTCGTTAGCGTCTCAAACGGGCCAAGCGGCCCAGTCGCAGGCCTACGGCGTTTTGAACCAGACTCTTCAACAGCAGGCCGGTCTATGGGCTTACGTGGAACAGTTCCGAGTGCTGGTACTGATCTGCCTTGCGCTTGCGCCTATGATCTTCCTTTTCAGGAAAGCCAAGGCGCCGCCGGACGCAGCCGCGATGGCCCACTGATGGTTACGAGTTACGAGTTACGGGTTGCAAGTTACAGGTTGGACAGGCAAAACTCGGAACCTGCAACGTGTAACGTGTAACTTGTAACTTCTAGCTCGTGCTCAGCTGCCGGTGCAAACGCCCGAGTAACAGCACCAGGAAAAACCCGGTGAAGGCGTTGATGACCAATGAATTGAAGACGAAAACGCTGACCGTCACACCAAAATAGGTTTTCTCGGGCGCAAAAAACACATTTCGCGTTTTCGACGTGTAGTCTTTTTGCTTCATCTGGGCGTCGGTGAGCATATCGGTGATCTTCTTATTCTGGAACAGCTCCTCCGCCGTGATCTGATTATCCTGTCGTTCAAATTGAGCTTCATTCAGGTCTTTGCCGCCCACAACTTGATCGATCTCGTGCAGCCGTGAGTTGATTTGGCCGGTGCCCTTTCCGCCCAGACCCGATAGGATCGCTAGAGTCTCCTTCAGATCTTCTAGTCGATTCTGTTCGGCGTCGGTCAAATTCTGCTTATGCGCAAGTTCCTGGATTCTTTCCGTAAGAAGATCTTGTCGTTTTGTAAACGGGTTGAGTTTTCCCTGAGCGACGACGATGGCCTCGTACGCCCAGCGCGTCGGGATGAACTCGCAGACTAATGGCACCTCGACATTCTGAGGCTTCATATCTCCCGAAGCCTTTTGCGTTTTCGCGATTCGGTCACGGGTGAAAAAGTAAAAGAAATCGAGATTCCGATTCATCTCATCGTACTTAATCAAAGCTCCGCCGAGAATAATTTGCGGAATCAAAACCAGCGGCACGATGTTCGCGGCCGTTTTAGCATCATCGACCAACGAGGAAATGAGGAGGCCTCCGGCTACTCCACTTATCGCAGTAGTTCCGATAAACCAGAGGTAGGGCCAGAACATTCCGCGGATTTCGAGAATAAAATTGCCGATCAATACGAAAAGGACCGATTGCGCGAGCGCGAACAGTGAGAGGGTAACAAACTTGGAAATGACGTAGTAAGGAAGATGGATATTAAGATTCCGCTCCCGTTGGAGTATCGTTCGATCTCGGATGATGTCATCGGCGCTGTTGGTCAAGCCGAGGAACATGGAGACAATCAGGGCTAGGAACAGATAGGTGGGAATGTGAAACGCGGAAGCGAAATTGTAACTTTCATTTTCCGCGTAACGCAATACGAACCCGATCAGGGCAGCGAGAAGAGGAGCTTCGAAAAGGGTCATCCATACATTGGTACGATTTCGAAGCTTGCTGATGAATGCTCGCTTGAAAATCGTAGTAAATCTTACCCATTCATCCTTCCATCTGATCGGATCTTTTCGTGCGGCCGGGATTGGAAGTGCCGTGGCGGTTTGATGCACCATCGGGACCTGGCGCATCTCTTGGATCAACCGAAACGATTCATACTTGTCTCGCCAATAGTCGGGCGAATATCGGCGGGATGCCACCAGCTGACCTTTGCTATTTTCTTCGTAAATAACGTCGCCACTCAGATCGCGCAGCGGTGTCTCCAAGACGTCAAAGATAAACTCAGGCCGAGTGGTCCCACACGAAGGACAGCTGCCCAGTTCGGTGCCGAAATGTTGTTGGTGCTCGGCCGAAGCAAAATATTGCAACATTTCCTGCGGCGTGCCGAAGAATACTAGCCGGCCGCCTTTATCCAAAAGAGCCGCCTTGCTGAACATCTGAAAGATCTTGGAGGTCGGCGTGTGGATCGTCACCAGCACAATCTTGTTGTGAGAGAGACCGCGAATGATCTCGATGACATGCTCGGAATCCTTGGATGATAGGCCGGAGGTCGGTTCGTCGAAGAGATAAATGTCGGCCGAACTGATCATATCGAGGCCGATGTTCAACCGTTTGCGTTCACCGCCGCTCAAATATTTTTTTACTGGAGTCCCGACAACACTGTCTCGTCGCTCGGAAAGACCGAGCTCGATCAGTTTGCTATCGATCCGGCGCATGCGGTCCTTTGCGGAAAGATGGGGAGACCGGATGGCTGCCGCATAGTCGAGATTCTCCAGGATCGTCAGGTGTTCGTCAAAAGCATCATCCTGCGGAATGTAGGCTACGTATTCTCGCAGCGATTCGCGGTCTTCGTAGAGCGATTGGCCATTGAGCAGCACTCGGCCGCCGGTTGGTTCATTCTGGCCACAGATCGCTTTGAGCAAAGTACTCTTACCGGAGCCGCTCGCACCCATGACGCAGACCATTTCGCCGCGACTGACCGAAAGCGAGATCCCATCGAGCGCAACCTCTCCCGAGGAAAACCGAAACGACACATCTCGTACCTCAAGGTGTCGGATGATGTTTCGTTCCTCTTCAATGATCCGCTCCGAAAAATCACATCGGAGCACCTGGCCGGTATCGATTCGGATAATATCACCGTCAACCAGATGTGCGGTATTGCGCACGATCATATCGCCTACCATGATCGGGCGATCCGCTTGCAGAACCTGCAGAGTGCCAACCCGATATTCGTAATCGCAGGTAATTTTGAGTAGCACTTCTCCAACCGTGCCAGGGCTCAGCAGGATATCGTCCGCTTCCAGCAGGGATGGATTATTCGACACCAAGTAGGTGATTTTGGAAGCCTTCAGCTGAAATCGTCCGCCCAACGCCCGAGCGCGCCGCCGCAAATCGGAAAGCAGTAGCTCGCTGGAATTCTCGAAAACAATCCGGTCTTCCAGTGTGCCCACCGCAGTCGTTCCCGCTTTCAACTCGATTTCATTGAGCGTGGCGGCTACATTTTTGAGGGCGACCACTTGGACTTTGAGGCCAAACTGCACTTCTAGACAGCTGTCGCGAGTCCTGGCCTTTTCCAGCTGCACTTCGTCGTTTTGAGTAACCGTGACAAAGATGTGTGGAAGCGAAACGTTCTTCTTCGCATTGAAATAGAAGAGAAGATCTTGATGAGTAATGACGTGCTCGCCGATGACGATTCTTTGGCCCGGATAAATCCGGCAGAATTCGCCTGGCGCCAACGCTCGCCCACGAACGACCACCGGCCGCGAGCTCAGATTTTTGAAGAGAATCAGTTCATGATAACGGTACGCCATCAACCGGTCGCCCTCTTTCAGTTCTTTCAGCGGTACGTCGATGGTCGGGCTGTCTCCGAATACGATCGACTCGAGCGGGGACGTTCCTTTTTGATAAACTGAAGGATCGGCCAGATCGGCGGCATTGAGTTGATAGACAATGTCAATCGCTTGGGCGGCCATACCCAATTGCGACATGAACGAATAGTAGGCAATGACCTGCTCCTGCTGCATGCCGGCCTTGGCAATTAAATCGTAGAGCTGAACCCCGAGCATGATCTTGCGATCCTGGCTCAGTTCTTCCGCGAGACGCTTCGCCATCGCGGATAGATCCTGTGGTTCCTTTAAAGCCTTTTGAAACAGTAAGCGAAGCTCGGAGTAAACCGCTTCCGGATAGTCATAGCGCAGGAAACCCAAGCTTGAGTCGATCTCCTCTTCCAGAATCCGTCCGTCCACCTTCGAAAAACCGGCCAGGACTTGGATCAATAGCGGCAAAAGATTCCGGTTGTCCGTCTTGGCCCGCCGGCTCCAAGGAAATCGTCGCAGGGTGTGCGCGGCAAGGTGACGAGCCCTTGCAGTAAACGACCCGTTGCGGGCTCGTGAAACATCTAACGATTCTGGCATTTGCGCTTCCGGAGACTAGTGCACTCTACCATAGGGGTCTGCTATAGGGCTGCAAACGATTTTGGCCCAGCCCGCAATAAGTGCGTGAATCCATATTGCGCGTGAGTTTTGCGGCTGATAGGCGTCTCAATAGCATTCCGCGCAATATGGGTCCACGCACTTATTGCGGGCTAAACAGTTTTCCCTTAAGATAACTATGGTGTAATCAGTCTTTGGGTTATGGCGCTGCTATCGAGCTTTAACGAAGATCGGCCGGTTTCGTACTTTCGGGGCCATCCGATCTACTGTGCTACGATTCTCACAATCGCCTATGCGGTAGGTGTTGTGTTGACAACCCTCCTCGAAGGGTTGATGGCGAACTTCATCTTTTTTCCGAATACGGCTTTCTTCCGCGGCCAAATCTGGCAAATCTTCTTCTGCACGTTTGTCAACAGGCCTTCCTTCTTCATCCTGTTCGGCCTGTTCTTTCTCTATGTCTCTGCGGTCGAAGTGGAAAAATATATCGGTCGATCCCGTTTTCTTGTTCTTTATGCAATTTTGCTCTTCGCTCCGATCTTCACTTTGACCGCATGGATGTTTGCCACTGGCCAATCCGCTCCCTATTTCGGCAATATGGAAGTGGCGATCGGATTTTTCATCGCCTTTTGCACGCTTTACCCAAGCTTGCAGTGGTTCGGAATGTTTCCACTCAAGTGGATTGGCATTATTTCTTACGCCCTCTGGCTGCTCGTTTTATTGAGCCAGCATGATTGGCTTAGCGCATTGGTCTTCACGTTAGTCTGCGCGGCTTCATTCGGATACATCCGATATTTGCAATATGGCGGTGAACTTCCGCGCATCCCCAATCCGTTCGAGTTCTGGCGCCGACCGAAATTTAAAGTCGTTGCTCGGCCCTCCTCATTTACGAAGCAGTCTGCTGCTCGCGATCAACAGACTAGTGATCTCAACGAGATGGATCGGTTGCTGGACAAAATTTCCAGGCATGGTCTAGCCAGTCTCACTTCCAAGGAGCGAGAGAGTCTGGAGCGAGCGCGGGCAAAATTACTGGAGCAGGATGATAAGTGACTTCCTCTATCGATCGCCTACGGGAAATAGTAGCCAAATTGCGAGCGCCAGATGGATGTCCTTGGGACCGCGAGCAGACTCACGCAACGCTCAAGCCCCATTTGCTGGAAGAGTGTTACGAGCTCATCGACGCGATCGATGATCAGGATGACGAAGCTTTTCTCGAGGAACTTGGTGACGTTTTGCTCCAAGTAGTCCTGCACGCACAGATGGCAAGTGAAGAGGGCCGATTTCATTTTGACCAAATCGCCGATCGGATCGCCGATAAGCTTGTGCTCCGGCATCCGCATGTTTTCGGTGAAAACAAGCTTTCCACCAGTGACGCCGTCTTGCGCCAATGGGACGCAATCAAGCGCTCGGAGAAGCAAGAGCGAAAATCGATCATTGATGGAATACCGCGAACACTACCAGCGTTAGCCAAGGCCCAGAAAGTGCAGATGAAAGCGGCGCGCGCCGGCTTTGACTGGCCGGAAGCGGATGACGTGTTGGCGAAGATTCGCGAGGAAATTTCCGAAATGGAAGTGGCGAAGAATAGCGACGAACTTTCGGAAGAATTAGGCGATCTTTTATTTTCGATTGTGAATTTTGCGCGAAAACGAAGCTTGGATACGGAGGATCTCTTGCAAACGGCAACCGAAAAGTTCACTCGAAGATTCCGCGCGATAGAAACGCTCGCGGCAGAAAGGGGTACCCAGCTTTCGGCGCTTTCTTTGTCGGAGCTGGATCGACTTTGGGACGAGGCAAAGCGATCGGAACGGTAGTCCGCGCGGTAGGGACGCGCTCCCCTGCGTCCGTTCGTAATGGCGTAGCCTGATCCTCCTGGCTCAGGAGGCTGGAGCATGAGGCTAGTTTGCGAAAAGTGAACGCGCTGCGGCGCCTTCTACCGCAAAATCTGGGCTAAAGCCGCGATACATTTTGCCGTTGATTGAGCTATGCCTTCGAAGCTGGACAACCAAGCTTGCATCAATGTCCTTTGGGGGGCGCTGGACCCAGAAGACGCCGAACGCCTGGAATTGCACCGACTCATCAACGGACTCAGCCGATATGACTACCTGATGGAGCTCCTCAAGGAGTCGTTGCGTAACCAAACCGATTACGAGCCCTGACCAGGAATAACGCCGGAAACGCCGAGAGCGCGCGGAAACTGAACGAGCAACCGGCGTCGCTTGGTGGAGACAGGAAAACGCCCGCGCGCTGGTTCAGTTCACGGCGATGACGGCGTTGTCGGCATTATTCCCGGTGGTAGGTCGCGACGACCTCCGCCTTGCCCAAGACTTCTTTCTGGAACTCAGCCGCTGCAGTAATCGGGGCGGTCCGTTGATCGATTGGGAGATGTTCTGCCTTAAGCGCGAAGAGTGCAAAGTGGTAGTGATGGAGCTGATGTCCCGGTGGGCAAGGGCCACCATAGCCGGGTTGTCCGTAATCGTTTTTCAACTGTACGGCTCCTGCCGGCGCTAGCCGTTTATCGAGGTTTCCGGCTCCCGCCGACAAACTATGAGCTGAACCCGGGATGTTCACGATCATCCAATGATAGAAACTGCTCGCCTTGGGAACGTCCGAATCCCAAACGGCAAGCGCGAAGCTCTTGGTCTCCGCTGGAGCGCCGCTCCAGCTAATCTCCGGCGATACATTCTTTCCGTAACAGCCAAATTGGTTCAAAGCAAAGTCGTCGGGAATTTGGCCGTTTGGCCCAAGGCCAGAAACCCGAATTTGGAAATTCTCTTTCTGGTCGGCGAAGGCTGCTGTGACGAAGCAAGCAAAGAGCAACGCTGCAAAACGTACGGGTTTGGGGGGGAAGATCGTCATAAATGGAAAGCTAGCCTGGATTCTGCATCCAATGCAAAGGGCTTTGTAATCGGGTTCGGTTATCGGAGAAAGGCCAGATTGCGAAATTCGGATTTCACACTCCGCAATTCGCGTTCCGCAATTGCGGTGAAGGGTATCTTGCGGTGCGAAATCGCTCAGTTTAAGCTAGTCAATGGCAGAAACACCATATCCGTCGCCCGAAGAGCTGCAGAAGAAGATCCAGGAGTTCATGAAGGCGAACTTTGGCGACAAGGTGTCCGTTGCGGCGTTCACCCAGCCGGAGACGACCGAGGAAGAGCCCCCGGTCCAGCCGGCACAGAATTTTGATCCGCTCGAATTTCGTCTCACTCCAAGGCAGGTGAAAGCCCATCTCGACCGCTTCGTTATTCGGCAAGACGATGCGAAAAAGACCCTGGCGATCGCGGTCTGCGATCACTACAACCACGTGAATTTGATTCGCCGCTTGGAAAAAGAGGATCCGAAGGCCGCGGGCGCGATTGAGTATATCAAGAGCAATGTCGTGATCTTAGGGCCTACTGGAGTTGGCAAAACGTATTTGGTCAAACATATCGCCGAGCTGGTCGGTGTTCCGTTCGTCAAGGCCGATGCGACTAAATTCAGCGAGACCGGTTACGTTGGAGGAGACGTGGAGGATTTGGTCCGCGAATTGGTGCAGCGGGCAGATGGTGATCAGGATTTAGCTCAGTACGGAATTATTTATGTCGACGAAATCGACAAACTCGCGACCAGCGGCAGAATGATTGGCCGTGATGTGAGTGGTCGTGGCGTGCAAACGACTCTCCTTAAGTTGATGGAGGAGACGGAAGTTCCGTTGCGCAATCCGATGGACATCCAATCGCAGATTCAGTCGGCTCTGGAATTCCAGAAGAAAGGAAAAACAAGAAAAGAAGTCATTAACACACGACACATTCTTTTCATCTGCAGTGGCGCTTTTGATCGATTGCGGGAACAGGTCGATCGGCGCCTGCGGGCAGCGAGCATCGGGTTTGCTGCGGAACCGGCGCCACGCGACTCCGGACAAATTTTTCGCGCCGCTGAAACGCAAGACTTCATTGAATTCGGATTAGAGCCGGAATTTGTCGGTCGGCTTCCGGTACGCGTAATCTGTGAGGAGCTCGATGCGAATGACTACTTTGCGATTCTAAAGACTTCTGAAGGTAGCGTGATCCGGCAGTATCGGCGAGCCTTTGAAGCTTTTGGCATTCAAGTGGAATTTCAGGACGATGCTTTGCGCGAAATTGCCGCACTGGCCGAGCCGGAGAAGACGGGTGCACGCGCTCTAGTCACGGTTTGTGAGCGTGTGCTCCGCGATTTTAAGTTCGAGCTTCCTGGCACCGGAGTTCGCAATCTGACAGTAGACGCCGCCCTGGTGCGCAATCCGGCAGGTACATTGGAGAGGCTACTCGCCCAGGCCCGAGCCGAAACCGATCAGAACCAAACGAACCAAGTTCTGCAATTCGCGGAGGCCTTTTCTCAAAAGAACGGATTGGAATTTTCGATCGAGCCAAGAGCGGTTTCCGAGATCGTCGCCCGGGCCCGTGCCGCTCAACAGGAGGTCAGCATTTTTTGCTCCGATCTTTTTAAGGATTATCCCTACGGATTGAAACTTCTTCGTGACCGAGATCGTAACTTGCAGTTCCGGTTTCCGGTAAGCGCGCTGGACGATCCGGACAAGTTCTTGAGTGATCGAGTGGTGGAATTTTATCGAACCGAGCGCAGCGAGAAGAACTCTGCGTAGCCGCCGTCTAGCCAGCATAAATGCGTCTTTAAGAAATCCACGCTCAGATCCATGCCCAGAACGGAATATCCCACTCTGTTGCAGGAACTGATCCGGCAACTGCGCCGGATGCCGGGGATTGGTCCGCGCAGCGCCGAGCGGATCGCGCTTTGGATGGTTCAATCACGCGATGCCCGGCCGGATGAGATCGCAGACGCGATTTTGCGATCGATGAAAGGGATCACGAGTTGTCCGGAGTGCGGTTTTTTTTCCGAATCAGGATTGTGTATCATTTGTTCCGATCCGACTCGGGACCGAGGGACTCTGTGCATAGTGGAACAGCCGACTGATGTACTGCCATTGGAAAGGACAGGCGCGTTTCGAGGACTGTACTTCACCTTAGGCGGTAAGTTATCACCACTTGATCATATTGGTCCTGAAGATTTGCGTATTGACGCGTTGATTCAACGGGTCCGGCGTGATTTACCCCGAGAGGTTGTCCTTGCCCTTGGCGCTGATGTCGAAGGGGAAGCCACCACCAACTACTTGGCGGAACATCTGATCCAGCCAGGAATGAAACTTACCAGGATTGCTCAGGGACTGCCCGCCGGTCTCGGCCTTGACAGCGCTGACGACCTGACCATAACGCGCGCTCTGACCGGCAGGACAACCGTGACCGGCACGTAATGGCCTCTTACGGAGAGCAATATCCCCGGCTTCGAAGGGGAGCTGCTTGCTGCTCCCGGCAATAATCCAGCGGGTATCGAGGAAATCGAGTCCGGGGAACTCGCGCGCGTATTGCATCAGAGGCGTCGCAACGCCCCTCCGACCCATGTCGCATTCCGCAATCCGCATTCCGAAATTCATCTCCCCCGATTTGCCAACCGCCAGATTTCCGCGAAATTGCCGACTCGAAAAATGTCAGCTCAAGGTTCAGAGAAGGTGCTGGTTGCAATGTCCGGAGGAGTCGACAGCAGCGTTGCGGCTTTGCTTTTGGAACGTGCGGGTGTTCCAATCGAAGGCGCCTACATGAAGAACTGGATCAATGAGGAAAATATTGTGGGCGACTGTCCCTGGCAGACCGACATCGAAGATGCCCGTGCGGTAGCAGGCACGCTCGGGATACCATTCCGAGTCGTCAATCTCATGCGAGAGTATCGTACCAGAGTCGTTGATTACTTGCTGGCGGGATATCAGTCCGGCGTAACGCCAAACCCCGACGTCGTGTGCAATCGGGAAATGAAATTTGGCGTATTTCTGGAGTACGCACGCCAAAACGGCTTTACCGCGGTAGCGACCGGCCATTACGCGCGTCGGGTTCAGAGGTCGGACGGCAGTTGGGATATCCTGGAAGGAGTCGATAAGAACAAAGACCAATCGTACTTCCTTGCTTTGCTGCGCCAGTCTCAAATCGCCGCGGCCCGCTTTCCAATCGGCGAACTGCAAAAGCCGGCCGTGCGCTCCCTGGCGGCCAAGCACCAGTTTGCCACTGCAGCTAAGAAAGATTCGCAAGGCATCTGTTTCATTGGCGAAGTCAAAATGAGTCATTTCCTGCGGGCATTCGTTCCAGACAACCCCGGATTGATTAGAAATCATTTTGGCAAGGTAGTTGGCGAACATCGTGGACTTCACTTGTATACGTTAGGTCAAAAAAGAGGGGTGGGCGTTCCCTCCAACACCCCTCATGAAGCGTATGTGGTGGTTGAGAAACGCGCGGCAACCAATGAGTTGATTGTGGCGTTTGATCGACCTGATACTGATAGACTTTATTCTACCCGTTGCCGGATCGGTTCTCTGTCATTCACCAATCGTCCTCTGGATCAAAAGGCGATGCTTTTGGCTAAGCCTCGTTATCGGGCGCGGGCCGCAGAAGTCCGGTTTGAGCCGTTCGGAGCGGAGAGGGCGATGTTGGAATTTAGTCAACCGCAGCGGGCATTGACCCCTGGTCAGGTGTGCGCTTTGTACGATGGAGAAACGCTTGTAGGTGGCGGAATTTTTGAAGAGATAGCAGCCCGTTGAAGCAGCATCGCGACGTGATGATTGACTGGAAACCGGCTACTCATTTTTCAACAGCCTTCTCCGATGGTTAGTCGATTTCTGGTCAGAGATTTTCGTTGCTTTACTCAGTTCGAACTCGACCTCCATCCCGCTTTTACCTGTGTGGTTGGTAAGAATGCTTTGGGAAAAACTTCTCTGCTTGAGGCTTTGGCAGTGCTCCTTCGCTTGCAATCGCCCCGTACCAATTCGCTACAACCGGTGATCCGAAGCGGCGCTCGCGGACTAATCGTCGATGGAATCGTCCGCAACTATCACCTGCAATGCTACTATAGCGCCAGCCGCCGCAAGCTAGCTCTCGATTCCGTTGAGCAGAAAGATCCGACCGAGTATCTCAATGTTGGTCGGGTTGTTTTCTTTGCAAACTCCGACATCGATCTAATCCGAGGTTCCAGCGAAGGCCGGCGACGTTTCTTCGACTTTGTTGGCAGTCAACTGTTCCGCAATTATCGAGAGATTCTTCGTTCTTACGAAAAAGCGCTGCGCTCACGTAACGCCTATTTGAAAATGGTGCCGGCCCGGCCCAAAGAGGTTGCTGCCTACACCAAACCCCTATTGAAGTTTGGCCATCAATTGACTGCTCTGCGTGCGTTTCTAGTCGAAAGGCTGGAGCCCTACGTAGTTTCCGCGTTCGCTTCGGTCAGCGACCGCGGAGAGGCCTTCTCGATCAACTATCATCCAGGCGCTACGGACGATTTCGAACGTGCCCTTTCCGAGAGTGGCGCGGAGGAGCGGCGTTTGCGCGCAACGTTGGTCGGGCCTCATCGCGATGATCTCAACTTTTTCGTGCAATCGCAACCGGCCGATCTGTTTGCATCTGAGGGGCAACAGCGGACAATGGCGATCGCATTGAAGCTGGGTCAGGCGCGCGTCCTACAGGCGGAGTGGCGCCAACCCCCTCTTCTGTTAGTCGACGACGTTTTTGGCGAATTGGATGGGGCTCGTCGCAACCGGCTACTGGCGAGCTTGCCGGCCGATAGCCAGCGAGTTGTGACGTCCACCAGCATTTCATGGCTCGCTGACGCGCCGATTGGCAAGCTGTATGAAATCACTGAGGACAAACAGCTCGGCCGGTCCCTGCGTTTGGTCAGGTAGCCCGCCAAACAATGACTGGGCGAAACCCGACTCCGTCCGGCGGCTGCCCATGCGGGTCAACATAAGATGGAGTCCGAGGCTGAAGGGGTGCATGATTTTGATAGCAGTCTGGCGAGGGCGGAGGTAGGGGGGTGTCTCTCCGAGACCGCCGGATCGCGGATGTAGCTGTACCCTGTTAGGCCAAGAACCGTTGCTAGAGTTGGCCCACAACTAGCGAAGCAGATGATGGCAAAAGCATTGGGTCTAACGGGGCGATGGTTTGCCGGTGATCCGGCGGTCAACACGGAGAGACGCGCCCTACCCGCGCGGTCGCCAGACCGCCACTTTATGTTGACGCGCATGGGCGGCTGCCGGATCGCGGCCGGTCTTGTGATTTTCTTCGACCGCACGGCTAGGGCGTGCCACAGCGCAGCGACGGCGGCACGTCATTGAGCGACAGCGAGGTCCGACGTGTGAGCCAACAACCGAGGCCTCACAATCGGTCTGCGCGAGAAAACTGTGTCGTGTTGAACTGAATCTCCCTGTTCTGCCGTGGCGGGCAAAGGTGCGATGAAAAGTGTAACCTCCGTATTCAATCGCGGGCCGAGACCCTCTCCGCTAAAAGCTCGTTCCGCAGCTCGCTTTCGGCGCGGATCCAATCACTGTGCTCGTCGCCTGCGATACTTAGGTTCCGCCGCTGTTCTGAAATGAAGTACGCACGAAGCTGGATTTGCTCAAAAGTCGGCTTTGGCTGACTTTGGCTCGGTTCACTTCCTTTTAACGCGATGAGCTTCGGTTTTCTCTTGGCCTTCTTTTTCGTCGCCTCCGGCCGCGCTGAAACGCTGATTGAATCTTTCTTTTTCCGAGAGCCGCGTTTCTCTACACGTTTCTTTTTTGTTTTTTCGTCCATTGTTACAACTCTTATTGCGAATCTAGGTTGTCTCCGCAGTGATTGTAATCGGCTTGTGAATTCAGTAAACTGGAAAACCTGAGAAATGAGGAAAAATCTTGGAAGACTCACAATCTGAAGCCTCAGTGATAGGGAGGCCTAACCGGCTTGTTCCTCGCTTTCTGAGCGGAACGCGCGATAGCGCGCCATTTGTTAAGATCTGTGGAATCACGAATCCGTTCGACGCAGAAATAGCAATTGAGAGCGGAGCCGATGCGCTGGGATTCAACGTTTTTCCAGACAGTCAAAGATTCATCGATCTGAGTAGGGCTCGATCCTGGATCAAGACTTTACCGGCCGACGTCGCTAGAGTTCTGATCGGAGTCAATCCGTCACTCACGCAAGCGCTGGAATGGATTGCGGACCAGACATTTCACGCGGTTCAACTGCATGGTGAAATGTGGCATCCTTTTGTTTCGCGATTGGTGGAAGCCCGCGCATTAATTGCGGCGATTTCGGTGCAAAATGAGCGCAGCGTTTCTGATCTCGGTTGGTTCAGTGGTTTTGCTTTTCTTTTTGACGGCTATCGAGCCGGCGATTTTGGAGGAACCGGCGAAAGCTTTTCTTGGGAAATCCTTCATGGGCGCCAAATTGCTAAGCCGGTCATCCTGGCCGGAGGACTCACTTCCGAGAATATCGCCAGTGCGATCCGAACCGTTGACCCGTACGCTGTTGATGTAGCTTCAGGAGTCGAATCCAAACCCGGAAAAAAGGATCGAAATAAACTTCGCGATTTTATTGCCGCAGCAAAGAACCGGTAGGGACGCGCTCTCGCGCGTCCGATAGAACCGGGGTATGAGATAATCTCGATACCGTCGAATTTCCGTCGGACTGCCGACCGGAAACACCGCAAGAAGGAAAATAGCCGCAAAAGAACGCGGAGACCGCAAGAAATAGGAGGTCTCGAATTGCCGGTTACTTAATTTTATTCTTCTTTTCTTTGCGATCTTTGCGTTCTTTGTGGCTATTATTTTCGGTCGGTCTGCAGTGCCGGTTGAGCAGACACCGGTCCAAACAAAGCAAAAGTCCTGAGTTTTATGACCCAAAAACTTTCTATCGCGGTGCTCGCCGGTGACGGAATCGGGCCCGAAGTAATGGCCCAAGCAGTCGAAGTTTTGCATGCTGTGGGTAACGGCCTGACCTTGGAAATCCGAGAAGCATTGGTGGGAGGCGCTGCCATTGACGCTACTGGTCAGGCGCTGCCAAAAGAAACGCTGCAGATTTGTGAGTCGAGCGATGCAATCCTTTTCGGCTCAGTCGGTGGTCCCAAGTGGGAGGGACTGCCGCCCAATGAGCAACCAGAGCGCGCCGCGCTTCTTCCGCTGCGCAAACACTTTGAACTTTTTGCCAATTTACGCCCTGCCATCTGCTTCCCGGAACTCACCGCCGCCTCCCCACTTCGACCCGATTTGGTGGAAGGTGGATTTGATATTTTGTGTATTCGCGAATTGACCGGAGGATTGTACTTCGGTCAGCCGAAAGGAAGCCGGGAAGAGAACGGCGAACGCGTTGCCATCGATACGATGGTCTATCGTGCATCGGAGGTGGAACGCATTGGCCGCCTGGCCTTCGAAATCGCCCGAACTCGCAAACGAAAGGTGACGTCCGTTGATAAAATGAACGTTTTGGAGAACGGTTTACTCTGGCGATCGGTGATGAAAGAACTCGCCGCAGATTATATGGAGGTGGAACTCAGTCATCTGCTGGTCGATAACGCGGCCATGCAGTTTATTCGAAATCCGCGCTCGTTTGATCTGGTCGTCACCGAGAACACCTTTGGCGATATTCTGAGCGATGAATTAGCCATGCTGACTGGCTCCATCGGGATGCTGCCGAGCGCCAGCCTCGGTACTCGTCGGAGCGGGGATTTTCGTTTCGGTTTGTATGAGCCAAGCGGCGGCTCGGCTCCCGATATTGCCGGCAAGGGTGTTGCCAATCCGATTGCCCAGATACTCTCTGCCGCCATGATGTTGCAATATTCCTTCGGGCTCGACGCATTAGCCCAGCGAATCGATCACGCAGTTCGCCGGACCATTAATCAACGGTTCCGTACTCGCGACATCTTCTCCGAAGGCCACAAACTCGTGGGGACTGCAGAGATGGGGGCAAAGATTTTGGAGAATCTGGACTAGTAGGGATGCGGCACTAGGCTCTGCGACTTTCAAGTCCAGAGTAGACGATCTCTGCCACGCGCGGATCAGCAGACCGGTGAAACCAGGGCTCGGAAAACTCCAGAAAGCTCCACTCTCCGAATTCTAGTTTCTGGATTCAAGATTCCTCAATTTTTTGGCCCCGAAATTCTGCGTACGCCGCATTTGTGCTTGAGGAGTACAATGTGATCAAAGATCGACACCTCAAGAAATGCAAAACTCAGCAACGAGGTTTGACCCTTGTCGAGCTTCTCGTGGTTTTGACCATAATCGCAACGCTCGCTGCGATTATCTATCCCGCCATCATCGACTCCATGAAAAAATCACAAGCGGCGATGATCGCCGACCGCCTGGATGCGATCCAGAAAGCGAAAGTACAATATCAGCTCGATGCCGAGGCGGCGGTTTCACCGTCACCAACGCCCTTTCCTGACTCGCATAGCGTCGATTTTCCTACTTTGCAGAAGTACCTATTGCGTTTTGGTCAACAGCTCCAGTCTCAGGGCGATCTTGATCAAGGTACGGGAGGAACGTTCCAGCTCGATACTTGGGGCGGAAGTCCTTGGTTTAAGCCCGACGACGGGACGAATAATCCTTATATAGCGAAATATAAGATTCCCACCAGCGCTCCTTCCCCTGCGCCCTAGCGTCAGTTTTCGGTCGGTAACTCAGAATCCTCAGCGCTGGAGAATGGCTCGCTACGAGTACGTCACGCAAAAGGCAAAGGGCGCGCCCTACGTAACGTCAAGCATAGACGCTGCGTCGGCGGCCGAATTGAACCTTCGCCTTATCAACCTGAATCAGCCGGTACTTCACATCGCGCCTTTCGAGAAGCCGAAGACAAAGAATCGAGAGATCCGAATGCCGCTCCGGACGAAGCTAACTTTTATCGAGCAAATGGAGACAAGCGCCTATCTGGGAATGGATTTCCGTACGGCGCTCACGATCTGTCTGAACACCACCTCGCAACGAACAAAAGTTAGCCGGCGCATGGCATCGGTGATCGCCGAACTCCGGGATCGAGTCTCACGAGGATCCGGCTTTTCGCAGGCGATAAGATTCTATCCTCGAATATTTGATGATATTGCGATTGGCTTGATAGCGGCGGGAGAGGAGGGAGGGACTCTCAGCGAAGCGCTGACAAATGTGCGCAAGATCTGGGCGCGTAACGACGATCTACAGCATCGCTTGCTCATGATGCTGATTTATCCGGCCATCGTTTTATTGGCGGCCTGCGGTGTCGTCTGGCTCTTGATGACGAAAGTGGTGCCGCAGTTCATTCATGTTCTCTCGGAAATGCATGCGGAGCTCCCCCTTCCAACCCGAATCTTGCTACAGATTTCTCAATTTAGTTCACAGCATCCGATCGTTCTGTTGTTCGGAGTTACGGTAGCCGCGATTGCGATCCTGCGCCTGCCAGCGCTCGTGCAGCGGACGCCGCGCGCTCATGGCTTCGTGTTGCGCCTTCCCATATTTGGTAAACTTCTATTGTTACTCATTCGGGCAAACTTCAGCCGCACGTTTGCGCAACTCAAAATGGCTCGAGCAAAAACGACGCAGGCACTGCTGCTCTGTCGGGACCTCTCCTGGAATTATGAATATCGATCTGCGGTGGCTCGCACCCTGGTGCGAGTACATCGAGGAGAGTCGCTCGCTGCTGCACTTCGCGATGATGTGGAGATCTTTGGCGATTTAGTGGTAAATGGGTTGACCTTCATGGAGGCCTCCGGTGCTGGCAGCGAAGGTCTATTTAGACTCACGGAATTGCTTGAGCGACAACTTGATGGCTACCTTGGTGCGGTTCGGCAAATCCTGGATCCACTTCTGATTATCATTCTGGGTGTAGTGGTCGGCGGGATTGTATTCGCGACTTTTCTTCCAGCCGTGCAAATCTTGCAAAGTATCTAAAACTAACATAAAAAATGTTGTGAGAAGAAATGACTTCTGCTAATAACCAGCCGTCATGAATTACTCCCTCGTTCATTATCTTCGGAATTTACCGCTACGCTATTACCTGGCCGGCGGTTTGCTTTCCCGAGATGAACCGGGCGTCTTATTTTTCCTGGCATCCGACTCCGCAGCAGTACTAGTCATTCGACGTCATCGGTCGGTAGCCTACGAAGATAAAATCGGTGAAATTGCTGATCATCCGCCCATACCAGGAGTTCCCGGTGGGTCGACTCCAATCGCAAAAACGTTTACCGCCAAATTATTCACGAGAAATCGGCTCCACGGATCGCCGAAAATCGTTCTCGTCCCGGACTTTGGCATCGAGGATCTCTACTGCAACATTCACAATACTAAGAATCTCCGTGACCGTTCGGTCGAAAGTCTTCTGGAGAGTCTCCACGAAGAACCCCGGCAGGTCATCGGTGTCTGGGACGACACGCGGGAGTTCCGCTGGTCGGTTCTAGGTTCCGGTCTTCAAGCGGTGAGCGGACGGATAGATCGTTATCATAGTCATTTGATGATTCTGGGGATTCCAGGAGAGTACTGCAGGGAATGCGAGACGTGGGCCGAGACTCAACAGGGATCATTACTCGGAATCATACCTGCCCCGATAGCGTGTTTGCGTTGGCTTGTGGAGAAAATCCCTCTCGACCAGCACACGGGGTTCTTTGTGCTCCAGTTAAAGCAAACCATAGTCGTTGCAGCAGTTCAAAACCAGGCGCTGACATTAATTCGGCAGTACGAAAATGATGTCGATTTTGTAGAAAAGGAACTGACCGCGATTGCTGCGGAATTCGACACCATTCAGCAACCGTATATCTGCGTCTGGTCCTCCGCTGGGTCGCCGAGACTCCTAGCGACGCGATTAGGCGGCTTAGCGCTGGACGAGGAAGCCTTGGAGAAGATTCACGATTCGGAATTGGCGGTCCGCAACACCGGCGGAGCGCGACACGAGGCTAGAGACGCTAGGGCGTACCTATTGATGTGGTTGGAAGGCAAAGTTATATGAAGCACCTCTTTGTCTCTCCGGAGAAAATCCTACGGCAACGATATAAGCATGACCGAGGGTTTCGGGCCGCTGGATTTTTGCTGATTGCGATGGCGTTTTTGCAATTACCTCTAGGCGTTCTTGGATGCTTTCTCTGGAACCGTTTCCAAGAGCAGTCAGCGATCCAATCACAAAACCGGATCCGAGCAGTAGATTTGCAAAGCCGGAACGCGAATCTTCACGATGTACGCCAAAAGCTCGGTCAAATCCGGCAATGGGAACCGATTTTACGAAGTCGTATCCCCAGCGGTGCGATTCTCTCGGCCATCCAAAAAGGAATCCCTCCGGATGTCGTACTTGACTCCGTCGCTATTGAGACTGGCGACTATCAGGTAGTGCCGGTTACTGGTGGTACCTATCGCGTACCTAAAGATTATATGTTGCTCCTGCAAGCAACCGCTAAGACAGACAGCGCGAGTGCGATTGACCGCTTCAAGGATAGCCTGGCGAAGATACTCCCGCCGGGTACAGAACTTTTGCGGACCTCGCACCTCGATAAGCGGTCAGACGGACTAATTCCTATTCAAATGCAATACTCGATCAAACCAACGGGCAACTACTTGAGTCTAGGGCTCACTAAGATCTCTGAACCTGATTCCTTGTGAGTCGTATTTAACGATGAAATCCGCTCACCACATAGTTGTCTTGCTCGGCTTTTTAGTGGTTTTCCTGTTGACCGGAGAGGTCTTTTTTCTCGTCCGAGGTTGGTCTGATCTCGAAGACCTAAGGGTGACTAATCAGCTTCAGATCCAAGCGAATGGTAGGCTAGAAGCAGAGATTGATGGCCTAAAGTTAAGTCAGCCGCGAATCAACGCTCTCTTCGCCCGCTTGAACGAATCGGTCGCGAGGACGAGGAGTTTGGAACTGAACCAGAGCTCGACCAATCGCTCTCCCGCTGCCAATCGAGAAGCGATCGAGCAGGAGCCGTTCGTCATTAGTCGCCTGGCAGAGATGGGCGTCGTAACTCAACCGTCTCGTGTGCCGAACGGTGAGATCGCCACAATCTATATCGCCGGGTTTTCGACTCTCGAGTTCACTAGAGCAGCTTCCCTAATCGCAGAGCTGGAAAACTCAAATGCATTTCTCTACTTCGATAAGGTCGTTCTGAACCGGCCTGCCGCGGTTCCTGCTTTCTCTACCGCACCGACGTATCTTGATGGCCGATTCACAGTGCGATTGCTGAGCGGAAAATGAAGGCTTACTTCACATTTTTGATAGTCGTTTTGGCCTGTTCTGCTGAATCCGCCAGGTCAGGCGATGTAATCCGGCCAAGGTTACCAGACCTGTATGTCTTTCGTTACGTGCCGCAAAGCCGGGATCCCTTTATAAGTGCTGAAGCCAAGCAAACTCTGGTCAGTGGTGGGACCGATCCAGGTGCATCATTTACAACGAAAGCCGCCCAGCAGTATTTGGACACAATTATCCAAGCCATTAAAAAGGAACTCTTCGTTGAGGGAGTTAGCACTGGTGATGCGGCGACTCGGGGCATCGCACTGATTAATGGTGTTCCATTTACTCAAGGAGAGAAAATCCCTCTTTCAATCGGTCAGAACGAACTTGTGCAATTGGAAGAACTCGCTAAAACATATGGGCTCCCCCTGGAAAAGACGGGTGGACGGACAGAGAGCATCTTTGTTGAGGTAGGCGAGATTCAAAGCACTGGCGTCACGCTTCTACTTCCAGGATTCAAGTCTGCACTCTGCAAGCTTCCTTACCTCGGTGATTATGTCTCGGGACCGATCCAGTTAGAACGAAGGAAACCTTCGGTGGAACACGATGAATAGAATCCTTTTTCTTGCCGCTTTACTACCGGCGCTCGTCTTGGGT
>Ga0070698_100001945_pt1 | contig 22939 bp, 25 predicted proteins | sample KBSK1502metaG_FD_65477 | JGI IMG/M metagenome (GOLD analysis project Ga0070698, IMG submission 65477) | Corn, switchgrass and miscanthus rhizosphere microbial communities from Kellogg Biological Station, Michigan, USA - KBS K1-50-2 metaG | ecosystem: Host-associated > Plants > Roots >...
AACCCAAAGACAAACAGGTATCCGGTTCCAAATGCCGCATATGCGAGTACCTGTAAGTCTCTCCGGGACGACTCACAAAAACACTGCCTGGGCCGAGTACCGTCTCCCCTCTGCCAAACCCAAGTTGAAACCAACCGCGCTCAACGATGTTGATTTGGTATCGTTCGGCGGCTTGCTCCTCTGTATCGGTCAGCGCCCTTCCAGATGGATGATCAAACCTCGCTAGCGATACATAATCCGTCTCATCCAGCGTTCGAACCCGAAATGGCGCCTCGTCTAACATCACAAGTAACCAAGGCTAGTTAAGCAAAAATCTCGATGTCAACTCAGCTCTCTAGGGCTCGGCCCCTATCTCTTTACCGCACAAATACTTATATTCGCAAGAAAACGCAACTGCAAGTAATCGACCCGTCCAGGGAACATGTCTACCGTTGATTAAAGCCCCTGAATGGGAAAACTTGCAAGAAATAGCAAGCGTCGCCCAATGGCTGTCTTTACGATCAATATCCGATCCCATATAGGGGACGTCGAAATCCAATGATCGCACGCATATGGCACGGCTACACGACATCTGCTCACGCCGATGAATACGAAGCCACTTTGAGAGCCGAGATTCTCCCTGGCATCAGCGAAGTACGAGGATACATTGGCAGCTATCTGCTTCGCCGCCCGGACGGCGAGGAAGTTGAATTTGTTACTGTTTTACTCTGGGAATCGCTAGACGCACTCCGTGATTTCGCAGGACCAGGTTACGAACGGGCGATCGTGCCAGCGGAGCGCCGCAAGTTCTTGTCCCATTACGACGAGAACGCGGTGCATTACGAAGTGCTCGCGCAGCCGATATATGAGCGGGCATGAGCGGACAAGAAGGACTACGGCGGAAATCGAGGATCGGAGCCGTTTCTTGCAGTTGAGGCGCAGGCGCATCATCTTGTTGCAATTGCTGGCAGTCGTACTGCTGGTCAAGACCCCTCTCTTTGGTCAGACTCAGGCACCGTACCAAGTAGTGGTCAGCAAGGACGTAATGGTGCCGATGCGTGACGGCGTGAGCCTGGCAACCGATATATATCGACCTGCACGGAATGGCGTTGCCGTTGGAGGCAAATTCCCGGTAATCATGGAACGCACGCCGTATGACAAGAATCTCTCCACGTATCTTCTACCGTTCGTTAGCGACGGCTATATCGTGGTCGCGCAAGATACGCGTGGTCGATACAAATCGGAGGGGCGCTGGACCTTTTTGCGTGACGACGTAAATGACGGATTCGATTCAGCCAAGTGGATCGGTGCTCAGCCCTGGTGCAGTTGCAAGATTGGTACAGTCGGCGGCTCCTACCCAGGCGGTACGCAGCATGCCATCGCTCTCTCCAATGCGCCATTGCTTGCCGCCATGGTACCCGTCGATGCGGTAGCGAATCCTGGCTATTTCGGCTTGCGTCACAATGGCGCCTTTGAGCTGCGATTCCTTAACTGGGTCTTCATCTTTGGAGCGCGCGACGGTAGCCACGAGGCACTGTCGAACCCAAGTACGAAAGAAGCGCTCGACCAGGCCTCACAACACGTCCGCGATTACGTTAAGAGTTTGCCGCTGCGTCCGGGAACCACACCGCTGAAGTTAACCCCCGATTACGAAGCCTGGCTCGTCGAAGCGATGGATACTGGAGATTTGAATGCTTTCTGGAAGAACTCTGGTGTCAGTGTGGTGGACCACATCGCAGAATACAAGGACATTCCCGTTTATCACGTTGGCGGTTGGTACGATTCATGGGCCGGCCCGACGGCCAACATGACATTCGTCGCGTTGGCGAAAACGAAACATAACCAACGGCTGATCATGGGCCCGTGGACGCACGGTGGCGCCGAAGACAGCTTTGCCGGTGAAGCGGATTTCGGGCCTGAAGCAAAGATTAGTTACTACGGCCTTGAGAAACATTGGTTTGATCATTGGCTGAAGGGAGTCTCGAACGGCGTCGAAGGCGAGTTTCCTGTTCGGATTTTTGTAATGGGAGGAGGTGATGGTCACAAGACCGCCGAAGGGCGGATTTTTGTGGGTGGCCATTGGCGCGATGAGCAGTCATGGCCCCTGACGCGCGCCATCAAAACAACATATTACCTGCACGGTGACGGCACACTTTCGACTGAGCGGCCCGCACCGTCCCGGCCGACCCAGTACCTTTTCGATCCGAAGCACCCTGTTCCTACATTGGGAGGAAACACCAGTTCATCGGGAATCCTCATGGTGAACGGCGCGCTCGATCAACGTTGCCGCTCCGACTATTGGGCCTGTGAAGGCGATACGAGGCCGTTATCCTCGCGTGAGGATGTGCTCGTCTTCCAGACCTCTCCCCTGAATCGGGATATCGAAATCACCGGCAGATTGATTGTGAAACTCTGGGCCTCTTCCAGCGCGCCTGATACCGATTTTACCGCTAAGCTCATCGATGTCTATCCCACGAACAATGACTTTCCCTCTGGCATCCAACTGAACATCGCAGATTCGATCATTCGTGCACGCTACCGCACGTCACGAGAACAATCGGAGCTAATGACACCAGGACGGGTGTACGAGTTCATCATTGAGATGTACCCAACTTCTCTGATCTTCAAGAAGGGGCATCGCATCCGTGTCGATATTTCGAGCAGCAATTTCCCGCGCTTCGATGTGAACCCCAACACTGGCGAGCCTCTTAATCGCAATCGACGATGGGCGGTGGCAACGAATTCTATCTACCACGATCCGCAACACCCATCTCGTATCGAATTGCCCGAAATTCCGCAAAGTGGCAGTCAGAGAATGGAAGGTGGCGCTGGGTTGCCATCACGTTGCATCCATCACGTTACACCTGTGCCCGAGAAGCCTGCATCAGATGATCACTAACTCATTCTGAATACGGCCTGTGACCTCAGCCGAGCCCTTCCGCACCAGCACGTTGATCTCGCTGCGCACGCCGAATTCCGGTAGATAGATTCCCGGTTCCACCGAGAAACAGGAATTAGGAATGATCTCGCGGTCGTCTTTGGTTTCGAGGTTGTCCATGTTGGCGCCGTTGGCATGGATGCTGGTTCCAATCGAGTGTCCGGTGCGGTGGACGAAATATTCGCCATAGCCTTTCCTGGCAACATAGTCACGCACCGCCCGATCTACTTCCCAACCGGCAATCTTCTTCCCCGACGAGATCGCGGACTGCACGGTTTCAACACCTTCGTCACGTGCGGTTTTAACAATCTCGAAGATCTCGCGCTGGCGGGAGGATGGGGTGCCGATGCATCCCGTCCAGGTGACGTCGTAAAAGACCGCGTCTGACGTATTCTCCTTCGCCCAGATGTCGAGAAGGATGAAATCGCCCTCGTGAATTGAAGCAGAATGTTCTGCAGACGGAGTGTAATGGGGGTTGCTGCTATTTTGATTCACCGCAACAACAGGTTTGTCATCGCCAGCGGTGAGGTCCTCGCGACGGAACGCTTCCATGATCCATTGCTGAATCTTGTACTCAGTTGTGCCGCCGTCGCGCACGCGTCGACCGATTTCCTGAAAGGCTGTGGCTGTAATGGCGTCGATCTTGTCACGAGCACTGAAATGAGTGCGGATCTGTTCTTCGCTCAAAGCGGCTTCGAAATAGGCGACCAGGTTACCAGAGCTGACGATCTCATGTCCGAAGCTGCGAACCAACTCTACGGTGCCTGCATCCACCAGCTCAATGTAAAAAACGACATTATTGGGGGAATACTGCATAGCGACACGTCGAGAAGACGCAAGCATCGTTCTCAGGCCGTCAGACAGTTCCTGCCAGCCTGAATACGCTTGCTTTGTACCAGGTAGAGAATCCAAGTGTCCCGATTCGACGCGATGCACCAGTTTCTGTGGTGAACCATGTGCAGGAATAACGTAGAACCAGCGGCGACTGACCGATAACGTTTCTGGCAATCCGAGGACACGATAGGCAATAGGGTCGCGATGATGATGATCGTAAAAGAGCCACGCGTCGAAACTACGTTCGGCCAAGGCTGACTGGATACGTTTTACGTTCACGGATGGGTCCCCTCCCATCTGAGCGATTCGTTCTAGTATCAGGGTCGACGTGGATCGAATCAAGTTGACGGCCATCCAAGGGCGGTTATTTCTTTCGCGCGTAATGAAAGATGGTCGTTCCTGGCTTTCCCTTATAGAGATAAGTCCATCGCTGCGTTATATGGTCTTTGTCATCTTGCGTCAATGTCAGCCCTGTATTGTGCCAGGCGTCGGGCGTTTTCATTCCGGTCACACGTACCAGCGAAAAGGTCAAAGGCTTTTCGGGATCGACGATGGTGCCTGTTTCCATTTGAGGCTGGTTTCTGGCGCTACAGTAGTGAGTGGCAATCAGGTGTTCGCCGTCCACGGTGAACATCGTAATCATTACTGGCTCATTTCCCGGCTTCGTTTCTACCATAAGCGCGCTTCCGTTTGCGGTGAGGGTGTACGTCTCCTTAATCGGCACGCCATCCTGGACTCCTTCCCAGTTGCCCACCAGGGATGCCAGTCGCTTAAATGCAGCCTCGCTTCTGGTACTTTCCAGCGGCCGGGTTTGCCCCGGCAACTCAATCGCGGTAAACAGGACCACGAGAACGGGCAGTAGAAACTTAGTAGTGCTTCTCATCATGATGACTCTCCCACAGCGTCGTCGCAGTCCGTGTGCGGTCACATTCTGAAAACGGAAGGGCATGCCTTACTTGCGGTTTCTTGCCTTTCTTGGAAAGCGACCCAATGCGCTCAATAACTGCAGGGCGACAACATCAAGAGCTGCGGACCAATCAGAGCGACACATGACGCGCTGAAATTGGCAGATAAATACCGACAGAAACAACATCCGATGAGCAAACTTCTCGGCTCATAAGCGTCGTTTCATGTGGTGATCTTCTTCGAGTTTCCAAGTTTTTCCTCCGTCATGAGATTTTTCACCCTGCCAGTGAAACGAATTGCGCTTCATTTCACTGAAAGTCCAACGTATCGGCAGGCCGTCGGTATCAAGACCACGCATGACGATACGGTCGCCCTCACGTCCGCCTTGCGCGCTGACGACGTAGTTGAATTGCGGATTTATGAAAACCACACGCCACTGCTTGAGTGCCGTATCGAAGAACCGAATCGTCGTTCCAATCGAGCGCTCCTTCTGGGGTTCCGTCGGATAACCGATCCAGAGGTCCTGTATCGCGTGACCATCCAGGGTCCAGCCGAACAGTAGTTCTCCCTTTTTTTGGAAGACGGTTCCGTCATCACGGTGGAACGTAAACTCGGCATCCCAAGTGCCGACGAGACGGTCAAAGGTTTGGGCCTCGTCCCCCATCGAGGGATTTGGATTCGCCGATGCAAGGGCCGTGATCATTGCGTCTCGCCGAGTTGCGTGATGGGTCGACCCGCCCTTGGCAGGATCGTCCGCCAGCAACAGCGTTCTATCGCTAGACGCGACGCTACTCGCGGTTACAAATGACATCGCGAGAACAAGACAGATGCCTAACCGCGTTTTTTCGAATGTGGTATTCATGCCGAAGGCACTCCTCTCCTCTTCGTGATCAAACGTAATCATTCTCCAATCCAAGACTGATCGTCGACTTGCGTTTTCTTGCTCATCGGGCTAGGGAAAGTGCCCCACTTGCCTCATCACGGAAGGTGCAAGAAAATGCAAGCCAGGACCGGTCACCCAGTTCTGCAATGGAGCACGAGATGGATTGGAGCCAAATAAGGGCGCTGTTTCCCGCTGCCGAACGGTACACGTATCTCAATACGGCGGCTGCGCCGCCCATCTCCCTTCTCGCTGCGCGTGAAGGAAAGCGCTATTACGATGAAATGGCGGAGCATGCCGACGTCCCATGGGATCGTTGGCTCTCACAAGTGGAAGATGTGCGAGAGAAGCTCGCGAAGTTCCTGCACGCCGAGCCCCGAAGCATCGCATTCACATACAGCACCGCACACGGGATGAACCTGATTGCGGGAATCCTCCAGCACTGTGGAGACGTGTTATGTCCAGCGGATGAATTTCCAAGTTGCACGTTGCCCTGGCTTCAGCAGCGATATCGTCTTCACTTCGTGCGCTCACAAGACCGAGGCGTTATCGATCTCGAGGACGTTGAACGAAGCATTACTCCGGAGACACGCATCCTCGTCGCCAGCTATGTGCAATTCTCGACCGGCTTCCGACAGGATCTGGTGTCAATGGGCCGGTTGTGTCGTGAGCGGAAACTCATCTTTGTGGTCGATGCCACACAAGGCATGGGCGTATTTCCTATCGACGTGGTCGGCAGCAACATCGATTTCCTGGTTTTCAGCGGATACAAGTGGGCCCAGGCTGGTTATGGCGTCGGCGGCTTATACGTCGCGCCACGATTCCTCAACACCAATTCCTTGCCAGTTGCAGGCTGGTGGAGTGCGCGCGATCCAGAAGCCGTAATCAATGATCGTTTGGATTTGAAGGAAACTGCTGCCGCGCTTGAGGTCGGTTGTCCTCATTTCGCTGGTATCTTCGCGCTGGGCGGCGCACTCGCGCTGTTCGAAGAAATTGGCGGAGTTCAAATCGAAGAGCGCATCCACCAGCTGACGGACTACTTACATCAGCGGCTTGACAAGGAAGGGTTGAAAATCGCGTCGCCTCGAGTACGCGATCAGCGATCCGGCATTACGATCATCGAAATGCGCAACGCATCGGAGGTTGTGAAATCTCTGGCGGAGAAAAAGATTATTGTTTCTGCGAGAGGCAAGGGCTTGCGCGTGTCCGTGCATGTCTTCAACAACTTTGATGACATCGACCACCTCGTAGCCGCATTGCCGGGAGTTACCGTTCTGGGTCACCGCGCAAGAAAGGTGAGGCAATTATGAAGAGCGACTTGTCCCAACTAACGATCGCTTTAATCAGCGATGTCTTCATACACGCCAATGATGGCGCACGCCTCGGCGAGTCGCTGAAGCACGCGCGATCGCGAGGGGCGGAGCTGGCGGTGTTGCCGGAACTTCCCCTCAACCCCTGGTCCCCCGCAACCCAGACACCGCATGAACACGACGCAGAGGAGCCAGGTGGCCCGCGGCATCAAGCGTTGAGCGACGCTGCACACGCCGCAGGCCTTGGCGTGATTTGGCGGCGCGATTGTCCGAGATCCGAAATCCGGACGGCGCCATAACACTGCCCTGGTGTTCGATCGAACAGGCGCGCTCGCGGCTTCCTACCGCAAGCTGTACCTACCGGAAGAGAACGGTTTCTGGGAGACGCGTCATTACGAGCCAGGTGATGCTCTACCGTCTGTCATTGGCGTCTTTGGGATGAGCATCGGTCTCCAAGTTTGCTCGGATATTAACCGCCCGGAAGGATCGCTGCTCCTTGGTGCACTCGGAGCAGAGGTAATCGTCAATCCTCGCGCAACCGAAGCGGCAACGTTTGAACGTTGGAAGACGATCTTCATCGCCAACGCGATTACGAGCTGCACGTACGTCCTGTCCGTCGCCCGCCCGCGTGCCGAATTGGGCGTGCCGCTTGGCGGGCCATCTTTCGCGGTCTCACCAATGGGGGAGGTTCTCGTCGAGACTACCGAGACGATTGCACTCGTAACGCTTCATCGGACGGTCATCGAAGAGGCACGACGCCGATATCCAGGCTACCTCGCAACAAGAGCCGACTTGTACGCGCGAGGATGGAAGCGGGTGAGAACCACGACGCTCCCACATGAAAACGCCGAGTAATAGTTTTCTGAATGTCGATATCGTTGCTTGTACACTTTGCACGGCCGGAGTATCTGCTTAGAGTTCGAGTGTGCCCTGCAGATACAATCGTGCCTGGCCAGCGATTCTCACGCGATCATCAGCGACCTCGCAACGCATATCACCGCCTCGCGCACTCAGTTGTTGCAGACGCAACCTCGTCTTACCCAGCCGCCCGGCCCAGTATGGAGCGAGCGTGCAGTTTATAGATCCCGTAACCGGATCCTCATCGATGCCGACCGACGGGGGGAACAACCTGGTCACATAATCCACCTCTCCCTTGCCAGGAGCGGTAACAATCGTTCCCCCCTATCCCGATATCGAGTCTGGCAAGCGCACGAATATCGGGGAAAAGTGCTCGCACTTGCTCAGCATGGTCAACAATAACGAGGTAGTCACGCGCTTTCATTACCTGTGCGTTCTCGAGCCCGAGAGCCGGCAAGAGCTCGGCTGGCGCTATACACGGTTGCGGCGGCCAGGCGGGAAAGTCCATTTCAAAGCTGTGCTGATTGTGGGTCACGGTCAACATACCACTGCAGGTATGGAAGCGAACCGGCCACTTGCTGTGTTTCCAAAGCGCGAGCACATAGGCGGATGCCAAGGTTGCGTGTCCGCATAGATCGTCTTCGACCTGGGGCGTGAACCAGCGCGAATCGAAATCGCCATCGAGACGAGGGACAACAAAGGCGGTTTCGCTGTGTCTATTTTCGGCCGCAATCTTTTGCAGGGCTTTGTCCGTGAGGAAGGAGGAAAGGATGCAGACGCCAGCCGGGTTGCCTCCAGAAAGCTCTCCCGTGAACGCATCAACGTGGTAATACGGAATTGACATATCGCGTCCTCAGTAAAGATGACGATATGAATATCGAGCACTCGCTTGGCGAGCGTCGTCAAGTAATACGAACGATATGCCGCAATGCAGTCGCTAGCTGCTTAACCGCTTCACTGATTTGGTCTGATGTAAAAGCGGCGTAGCCGAGGAGCAGTCCACCGCGCTTTGGCTTCCCAATGCAGCAAGATGAAAAAGGGGAAGCGTAAACGTCGCATGAGCGGAGGCGCTGCGATGCCGTGATGTCGCTCACTCCCCGAGGAAGCCAACCCATAAGATGCATGCCACCTTCACTAGCATTCACCTCCAACAGCCCCGATAGATTGCGCTGTGCCGCTCCCATGAGCACCGATTGCCGCTCCTGGTACAGCGTGCGCATCCGCCGGATGTGTCGGGCAAAATGGCCTTCGGATATGAAATCCGCCAACACAGCTTGATAGGGCACGGGCGAATGACCATCGACCACGGCGCGTGCTCGACGAAACGGTTCCACGAGCCTTTCTGGAAGTACCAGGAACCCAAGCCGCAAGGAAGGCAGCATCGTCTTGCTGAAGCTGCCCATATAGATTACCTGGCCTGAATTGTCGAGACCCTGCAGCGAAGGCAAGGGCTTTCCGCGATAGCGATAATCGCTATCGTAGTCATCCTCCAGAATCCATGCGCCGTGCTGGCGTGCCCACTCAAGCAGGCTAAGACGTCGGGGTAGCGTCATGGTGACGCCCAGCGGATATTGATGTGACGGCGTGACGAAGGCGAGGCGTATTTTGGCTCGTCGCGTTCGTACCCGACGAATGTTCGCTCCTTCCGCATCGACCGGCAATCTGACCAACGTCGCTCCCGCTGCCGTCAGCGCCGCGCGTGCTCCCGGATAACCGGGATCTTCGACCAGAGCAGCGTCGCCCGGATCAATCAGCAATCGTGCGATCAGATCAATTGCTTGTTGCGATCCGGTTACCACGACGACTTGTTCGGCCTCGCATCGGACAGCGCGAGCGGTTCTCACGTACGACGCGATGGCCTGTCTGAGAGGTCGATATCCCGCAGGATCACCGTAGACCAACAACTCATCAGATTGGCGGCGCCACCGTCTGCCGGTCAGGCGGATCCAAGTCTTGATTGGGAATGCAGCAACGTCGGGATGTCCCGAAGCGAATGGCCGTGGCGTTCCTGGCACGCTGAGCAAACGGACTGGGCGGTTTGCCAGGATTCGGCCTCGCCGGGACAGACCTCCTCGCGAAGCCTGCGAACCAGGAAAGACTGCGGGCGTCCTTACGCAGAGCATCTCATCGGGCAGCGAAGATGCCACACAAGTGCCCGATCCGCTCTTCGCCTCAAGATAACCCTCGACGAGTAGCTGCTCGTACGCGCCTAGAACAGTGTTCCGCGAGACATTAAGGTCCGCAGATAAACCTCTCGTCGATGGCAATCGAGAACCTGCCCGAAACCGTCCTGCTAGGATCGCGCTGCGCAATGCGCCGTATAGCTGTTGACCAAGCGGCTTGCGAGTGATGCGATCCAGGTCGATTCCTGGAATAACCGTGTGCAACGCCTGCTTGGTCATCGGACTTGGCCCAAAGTGGCACCATATAATAACAACAAAGTGGTTCTTGTGGGCGACCACTGGACCCGTTATCGTTTTCACGGGAACTAGAGGATCGGCAACCGATTGCCGTATTGGTTCCCAAGGAGTGATTGGCTGAGGAAAACTTCCCATGGACCACCCGGTGGCAATCCGTGAAGTGACAATTGAAGACCTGCCACACGTTCTGCGTCACCGCCGATTGATGTTTGAAGAAATGGGCTATTCCGATCCGGCGGCCCTGGATGCAATGCAGGCATCCTCAGAAACCTATTTCAGGTTCGCTGTAGGCGACGGATCTTACCGAGGTTGGCTCGCCGAGATTAAAAGTAAGGTAGTTTCCGGGGGCGGTATCGTCATCTCGGCTTGGCCGGGCCTCCCCAGCAGCCCGCAGCCGAGAAGGGCCATGATCTTGAATATGTATACCGAGCGGGCCTTCCGGCGTCGAGGCATCGCACGAACCTTGATGACCACTATGATGAATTGGCTTCAACAAGAAGGGTTCTGCAATGTCAGCCTGCATGCGAGTCAATTCGGCCGGCCGCTATATGAAAGTTTGGGATTTCGGCCGACCAACGAGCTGCGTTTGGAACTGAACGGAGACAAAGAGTCCCGCCCCTTTACGGTACGCAAAGCGACACCAGCCGACGCCGAAGGGATTCTGGCTTGTCTGGCTGCCGCATTCGAGACCTATCGCAATGAATACACGCCCGAAGGTTTCCGTGACACAGTGCTCACGAGAGACACAATACGGCGCCGCTTGTCTTCAATGTGCGTATTCGTTGCAGTTTCCGCGGGCAAGGTTGTCGGCACGATAGGTTGCAACACTGTCAGCGCCAGCGAAGGCCATTTGCGTGGGATGGCGGTCTGGCCGGAGTGGCAAGGATCGGAGGTAGCACAAGCGCTTCTGCAAGCGGCGGAAACAGAGCTTCGCAACAGGCAATGCAAACGCGTGACTCTTGACACCACTGAACCTCTGAAGCGTGCGGTCCGTTTTTATGAGAAACATGGATTTAGCGCATCGGGCCGAGTGTCTGATTTCTTCGGAATGCCCCTTTACGAATTCGTGAAGCCACTGTGATCAATTATTGGATGTGCAGATGAGTGCTTTCGTTCACGTAAGTACGGCGCACCGGGTTGTGCGAGGGTTCACTGCGGAATTCGAATAATGCAGCCGGCACATTAGGAGGTCCAGTTGCGAAACGTCGGTATCGTTGTTTTCGATGACGCAGAAGAGCTTGACTTTGTCGGGCCCTGGGAGGTTCTCGCCTATGCAGCCAAGTTGACCGGTCGCGATCGACTACTGCTGGTTGGCGAGAGATTACGACCAATACGGTGTGCAAAGGGGATGCAAGTCGTACCAGACATCTTATTCTCGGATACACCGCCACTCGATGTCCTGCTGGTTCCTGGCGGGAAGGGCGCACGCCGCGACCCACCCGATGCAGTGCTCATCGAATGGCTTCGCAGCGCCGGGGCTTCGGCCAGGTGGGTGACCAGCGTATGCACCGGCGCCTTGCTATTGTATGAGGCCGGATTGGCACGTGGGCGACGCGTGACAACGCACTTTAGACACATTGAAAAACTCCGAGCTCGTGGCGATGTAACTGTGCTCGACCGCGTTCGCTATGTGCAGGATGGCAATCTCGTTACCGCTGCTGGGGTCTCAGCCGGAATTGACATGGCTCTTTGGCTGGTCGGCCAGCGTGATGGAATTGCGACTGCACGCCAGGTGCAACGCGAAATTCAGTACGAGCCCGCGCCGCCGTATGTAGATGCAGATGTTGAAGCGACACAGTGATGCAACTATTCACATAGCCATGCCAACTCGCGTCCCTTTCGCAACCAACGCCGCGATCTGCTCGCGCAGTCACCAATTCGAAATCCATTCTTGCTCTTCCTATACATCAAGCATGAAATACTTTCGAAATCCTGCCTTGCCGACTGGCGTCAATCGCAGCGCGCGTTCATGGGGAAGCCTTGCTATCCAACGATTATTGAGCATGCTTTGCAAGAATGCCGCACCCAGGGACCCGCCGATGTGTGGCCTCTTTTCACTCCAGTCAAGGCATTTTGGGGCAAATTTTCGTCGGCTGTTGCGAAGTAATGCCAGATTAATGCCGAGATCCCGAAGCAGAGCTTCGGCGGAATGTGTGAGTATCAATTCTTGGCGGCCGGCCTCAAGTACTCTTCTCTCGAGGAGAGAGGACGCGAGTTTAACGGCCACCGCCCCTGCGAGGTGGTCGTAACAACTTCGTACGTAGAGAAATGGAGTCAGGCCACCGGGCTGAACAGGATGTTCTTGCGGAATAGCCGCTAGAAAACGCTCCAAACCAACTGCAACGTGCCGTCCTGCCAATCGATAGAGCCTTCTGCGGCCATCAACAGTGACGGAGGGGAAGCGGCCTTTCAGCAATTTTGAAAGGTGACCGCTGGCGCTTTGTGGTGAGATCCGAGCTTTGACGGCAAGATCACCCGCGGTATGAGAGCTGCCGTCGAGAAGAGAATCCAAGATCGACGCACGCGCGGGGTCACCGATCAATCTGCCAAGAAAGGACAAATGACGAGCGGACTCCATATTTCATTCTAGCGTGAAACGTTGCACTTAGGAACCATGGCAGCATCTTTTGTAGAACGCATGTGCAGCTAAGGATGTCCACAGGCACAAGGTAAGCAATCTAAGGAGGCTGTATGAAAACCCCAGGCACGGTGATTCTGGCTTTGATCATGGTAGGCAATCTCTCATTCGGCCAGCATGACCATCACACGGCGACAGCAACTCACCAGAGCAGCAGTCATTCTGAGCCAATACCCGACGACATGAAGGGTGAGCCTGGTGTAATCGTTGGTTTTGTTAGAGACATCGCGTGTGTCCTGAGGAACAAAAAAGCGACTGTGATCACTGACGACGAAAGTAGGAAATGCGTGGCAGAATGCGCGCGTGGCGGTTCACCGCTGGCAATTCTCACCAAATCAGGCGAACTGTATCTTCCCATATCGGCTGAAATTCCGGATGAGAACGCGCGGTCACGTCTCGTTCCGTACGCCGGCAAATATGTTCGAGCTTCCGGTCGACTTTTCGAGCGTGGCGGAACGCACGCGATTGAAATCAATAGGATTGAAGTGGTAAACGGCTGGTAGGGATGGCCAAAGCAGCCGAATCCTGATTCGGTTGACAGCTATTGGAAGAAATCTATCTTCGACAGCCCTGATCCTCTTCGGATGGCCTTAGGGAAAGACAACGTGATCGCTGCCTGGGCCGACTTAGACCTCACCGCAGATAACGGCATTAGGAGCGACGTACGCCAGGTTGTCAATCTGAGGCGTCCGGCTTCGGTGCTCGATAATCATAATCCGTCGCATCCTTTCGTGGCAGCGCCTACATGCCTGCCCTCATCAATATCAATGCCTCTTCAAAACTGCGAATTTTTCGGATCCTCGGGAGCAATCGGGTCGTCAGAGTTAAACTTCGAAGGAGAGTCCATAGTCACCCTGCAAGGTGGTGAGCAGTGGGATCAATGGCAGCGAGCAGACCCAACCCAATCAGAGTTACGGCACTTGCGTACCGCGCCGAGTTCCGGAAGCGATCACTGTGCGTGAATAGGCGACTGACCTTTCCTGCCATGGCGCCGTAGATGAAGTTCGTGAGGAAACCCAGACTGACGAAAGCACAACCGAACAGAAGTATCTGAAACCAGGCTGGTCCGGCATTTTGATCGATAAATTGAGGAAATAACGCGAGGAAGAACAAACCAGTCTTCGGATTGAGAGCGAAAAATGCTCGCATTACGAGTGATCGGGACGAGGTCTTTGGGGCTTCATCTCCAGTGGGGTCTGATTTGCACGTATCCTTCCCAAAGAGTCTGAGTAAGCCCAACATAATGAGGTAGGCGGCGCCTGCATACTTTAGAGCAAAGAACAGTGTGCTAGATGAGCCCATCAGTACAGATATCCCTGCGGCGGTGCATAACACCTGCAACAGATCTCCTAGCGCCAAGCCGGCGGAAGAAAGCACAGCGCCTCGATAACCGTGATAGATGCCCTGCGTAAGAACATAAATGACAGATGGACCCGGAATAAGAAGCAAGACAACCGTCGCCCCAAGAAATAAACTACAGTGCGCAAAGTCAGGCATTATTTCCTCACAAATCTCCGCAATATTTAGTGTTTCCATAACGCTCGAAAAAAAGAGTGCGAGATGGTGGGAGCCTGCCGGGATATTTGCTGTCTTCGCCCTGCAACTGACCTACTGCTAACAAAAAAAATACGCGAACATGCTGTGGAATCCCCAATACCCCCCGAACTTGATCTTCATAGAACCCCTCCATTGGACCGGTATCGTAACCCAGAGCTTCGGCCATCCACATCATAGTCGTGGCTGCAATCATCGTCTGCTTGGCGACCCACATTTCAATGTTGTGATGTGAGCCCAAATCCTGCATCACATTCTTCCGTTTCCTCTCGATTCGTGTTTCGTCATCGAAACCATGCTGACGGCCAATGCGAAGAACTTCCTCCAGATCCTCGCGCCATCCCGCTGTGTCGCCGCACGCAACAATTACTACCGGAGCTTGCTCTACTTGCTCTTGGTTCATTGCCGCCACTCGCAGCTTTTTTCGCTGTTCGGCATCGCGTACCAATACAAAACGCCATGGCTGTAGGTTGTAGCTGCTTGGCGCTTCGAGTCCTGCTCGCAAGATCATTTCCAGATGCTTCTGCGGCACAGGAGACGGTGAAAACGCGGCTGTGGCCCGTCGTTCCCACACAATTTTTGTGAACTTCTTTTCGCTCATACGGTAGTGACCATAGTTAATTTCTATCTAACCGCAGCCAGTCGCTGCACAATTAAGAAGTTCTGATTCGCTTCACAGCCGCTGTAATGACGGCGGAAGCCGCGATCCCAGCGAATATCTGCCCGGGCCTGCCAATAGGAGCGCAGTCGCAATCAACAATTGCGTTAAGGCAAACTCCACGCCACCCTGCGTGACATCAAAGCCATTCGCAAGATGCACGAGAAAAATTGCGCCAAGCATGACAATAATCAGGCATCCCGCAGCAATCCGAGTGAAGATGCCGGTCAGAACTGCTAAGGCTCACACGACCTGCGCCAGTCCGACCAAATATCCGACAACAATGGGGAATCTGTGGTTCACAGCGAATTCGCGCGGCCCAGGCCCCCCGAAAGCGCCAAAAAGAATGGCACTGCCGTGATAAAGGAATACCACGGAGCTCGCAATGCGAAGGATGAGAAGCGCCGCGTCATGCGATGCCGTCTTTGTTGTGGGAGTTCCCATGCCGCCGGTCCTTTCTTCAATTTGATTTTCATTTAACCAGTGGTATCGTTGCAAGAGCCATTTGGAGGAGTTTAGAGATACCATTATGTTTTTCGTTTGCATTGCGGGATGTGATCCTAGGATGAAAGCGCGACGATACCGCTTGAGACCCGCTGCCGCTCCTCGTCAAGTGGGCCTTGTAATGGGCTATGGCGCAATCTCTGAGGATATGATCATCAGGGCCTTCGCGTAATGCGAAGTTGTCTTTTGGCCTCAAGATAGCCCCTTGTTCTCCAGGCGGACGACGGGACAGGAGCAGCGCCGGGCCGGATGGGAGTAATCATATGGTGAAGCGCGCGGGTAACGTCATGCTCGAAGTTGCGATGAATTCTTCAGCGAATATACCGCTGCATCGACAGCTTTATATGGCGATTAAGGGTCTTATTTTGGATGGTCGGTTGCGGCCCGGCTCTCGTCTACCTTCAACTCGAACGATTGCCGACGATCTAAAACTGTCCCGTACAACCGTGTTGAACGCATTTGAACAGCTCTCCTTAGAAGGATATCTGGAAGGCAAGGTGGGTTCAGGGACTCAAGTAGCAAGATCTATCCCCGGGGATTTGGAACGGTTCACGAAACAAGGGAAAGCCCGGTTGCCGGACTCGCGGCGCAAACCTAGAATTTCGTGGCGGGCACGCCAGTATTCACCGGCGGATCTTACTTTCTTGCACACCCCGCCGCGACCTTTGCGTCCCGGAGTTCCGGACATGGGACTTTTCCCTTTGAAGCTATGGTCACGTCTGGCAGCCAAGCATTGGCGTCAAGCCAGGGACCACTTCGCGCAATTTGCAGATCCCTCAGGCTACGGGCCATTGAGAGAAGCCATCTGCGACTACGTTTCGAGAATGCGTGCGGTGCGTTGCGAGCCAGCGCAGGTTCTGATCGTCGAGGGGGCTCAACAGGCACTATATCTTTGCGCTCATGCTTTGCTCGATTCGGATGAATCGGTTTGGATGGAAGATCCTGGATACCCACGCGCTCGCGCCGCCTTTGTGGGTGCTGGGCTCAAAATCATTCCGGTTCCAGTAGATTCAGAGGGCCTGGTAGTGTCCGCAGGAAAGAAGAAGGAACCGAACCCGAAACTCGTTTACGTCACTCCTTCATTTCAGTGCCCATTGGGTATCATGATGAGCTTGGCGCGCCGATTCGAATTGTTACGACTAGCGAAGCAGGAAAACACCTGGATTTTAGAAGACGACTATTTTAGTGAGTACCGCTATGGCAGCAATCCCGCAGCCAGCTTGCAGAGTCTGGATCGAAGTGAACGCGTGATTTACATCGGGAACTTCAGCAAGAGTATCGTCCCGTTTCTGAGAATTGGCTTCATGATTGTTCCATCCGCGCTCATCAATGTCTTTAAGAGGACTCGCTCAATGATGAGTAGGCAACCGCCGGGGGTAGACCAAGCCGCCTTGGCCGAATTCATCGGTGAGGGACATTTGGAGAGACACGTCAGAGTGACACTGGAACTGTACCGGGAGCGGCAAGAAACACTGGTCGACGCAATTCACGACAAAGCCAACGGAATACTTGAAGCCTCACCTGAAGGAACAGGTATGTATCTCGTTGCTTGGCTGAAGCCTGGAGTAAACGATCGGGCTGTGGCAAAGGTCGCGTCTGCGCATGGTGTGGATGTGGTCCCGCTTTCCGCATTCGCAATGAGGCATCTAAAGCGGGAAGGGTTGTTAATGGGATACAGCGCTTATAACCCAAATAGTATTCGGGCGGCAGTCGAACGGTTATGTGCTTCAATCTCGAGGAAGCAGTTTGTGCGGGTGACATCGGAACGATATTGAAGGAATTACGCATCTTACACGAGGATTCGCGGTCACCGTTTTTTCAAAGAATTGTGACTCAACGCGAGCACGAATCGTCGGATAGCTGAGGTAGAGCGGCTTCAACTGAGTTCGCTCCAACGACGATCGCGGTGACCGCGGGTGTCGATCTCGACGGCGGTCGGTACGGAGGTGCGGCTCTGAAGGATATACGCCATGCGCGTCCTCGTCCGAAGTGTTCAGAAGGCACGCAGTCTCGTGACTGGTGATCTCTGGTTCTGGCTTGGTGGGATACTCTTTACATGTGCGACGAAAAAATTCCCGTGAAAAAGGCGCCAAGAACTTTGCAGTAGTCTTGCAGTAGCCATTTCAACCTACACAATCCACACAACTTAAGCGCGAGCGCCAGTTGCAGAGACCGCCAATCCAAGTTGATGCTCGTCGCTAGAGGCCTTTATAAGTACTTTTGTTATGTGTGAGATAAGTTTTCGGAAATGCGGTTTGCCCCAAAGTGACAACCGTTCGGGTTGCTTGCTGTAGCTTTGCCGTCGGAATGGGGGACTCGGCGCTTCCGGTAAGCATTCTTTTCCGAAAAACGCTAAGCCGGGTGGGGGAGCCCCCAGCCGTAGCTGTCGCAGCTGACGCGCCTTGGCGCAGCATAGAGCATATTCGCTTTACGTTCGCCATGCAGGAGGATGGATCGCTTAATCGTGTGTTCAGTATTCCTTGTTGTTCACGGTACGTGAACTTTGCAATAAAATGAACACTGCCAAAATTTATATCTAGATAATTGATAATAAACAGCTTAGTAACTAGTGTTCATATTTCTATTCCGTTCACGGTACGTGTACAATACAAATAGTTGAACATTCTCCATGGGCGAAGCCACAACCGAACACGCGACTCTCGAACTCGTTCTGGAGGCGATCGGCCGAGAAACCGGTCTAACCGCAAAAGTGTTGCAGTGGCAACCTCAGCTCAATTGGCACACCCCGGTACGTCCCGACGCTCTGATTGAGATCGACATTAACCCCGTCCCCGAGCAGTATGCGGTGGAAATAAAGAACGTCGATCGGTTCGAGACCCTGCACCAGCTTCGAGCGTTGTGGCCGCGACAGGCAAAGCCTGCTTTGCTCGTAGCAGCTCCCTACATAACAACGAAGGTAGCGGAACAATGCCGCGAGATGGATTTGTATTTCGCCGACGCCGCCGGCAATATGTACGTAAAAGCGCCCGGACTACACCTATACGTCACCGGGAGGCACAAACCGCTAGACATCAAGGCGGCTGACGAAGGCGGCAAGATCACCAATCCAGCGGGGCTCAGAGTGGTCTTTGCCTTACTGTGCAGGCCGGATTTGTTGAACAAGACTTATCGAGAGATCGCAGCCGCTGCCCGGGTTGCACTGGGAACGGTCGGCCCTGTCATCAAAGAATTGGAAACTCGCAGGCACATCACACCACTGCCCGACGGCGGGCGAACGCTGCCCCGTAAATTCTTAGACCCGCGACGACTCGTACAGGAGTGGGTGGCGGTTTACCCAACCGTTCTAAGACCGAAGCTCAATATTAGGAGATTTCGAGCGCCGCGAACCGATTGGACGGAAGGTTTGGATCTTCAGCCATACCATGCATTCTGGGGCGGCGAGGTTGCGGCCAATAGGTTGACGCACCATCTTAAACCACAAACCGCGACGATATACGCGCGGGACACACAAAAGCAGATCATTGCGGAGCAACGGATGAGGGCTGATGTAAATGGAGATGTCGAGATTCTCGACGCCTTCTGGAATCCGAATCATGTACGAACAATTCGAGATGTGGTGCCGCCAATTCTGGCGTATGCCGACCTCACGACAACGACAGACGGAAGGAATCTCGAGGCCGCAAAAATGATTTATGACGAATACATTGATCCCGCCTTTAGAAATCAGGCATGACCAGATCGATCCTGCGGTTCTCGATGTCATCAGAAAGATCGATGACATCGCAGGCAAGCTGGAAACGAAGTACTTTCTTGCAGGAGCGACGGCACGGGAAGTCATTCTCAGGCACGTTTTTGGCAGACCGCCGGGCCGGCGCTCTCTGGATATTGATTTCGGCATAGCCGTGCGAGACTGGGACCATTTCAAAACACTGAAATCGGCCTTAGTCGACCAAGCTCGTTTCACCGCCCACCCTCGCATGATCCACCGGCTCATCTATAACTCAACGCCTGACGTGATCGTTGATCTGATTCCCTTCGGAGGCGTGGAAGGGACTGATCGGACCATTTCTTGGCCGCCAGAAGAAGACATTGTGATGAGGGTTGCAGGGTTTAGTGACGGACTCGAGGCTGCTGTCCTGGTGCGCCTCGATGCGACCTTGGTCATTCCCGTCGTCAGTATTCCGGTGCTACTCGTCCTAAAGCTCTTTGCCTGGGTGGATAGAAAGTACGAAAGACGGGACGCTGCCGACATACTCACGTTGTTGAAGGAGTACGGTGACGCAGGCAATGAGGATCGCCTGTATGGTGAAGAACTAAATGTCCTGGAAGCTGAAGACTATGATGTTGAACTTGCGGGAGCACGGTTAATCGGTCACGACGCTGCCCGCGTAATCTCGGAAGACACGAGAAAGCGTGCTCGGTACATCCTGGAGTCTGATTCGCAGATGGAAGAACTCACCAATCAAATTATCGTTTCGTCAATGCGTAGCGATTCAGAACACGTCCGCAGGTGCGAACTTTTGGTAGCGAAACTGCGGGAAGGCTTTCTGCAGGCGCCATAGCTCGACGCCGTTTTCGCCTGCCGATGTAACCATGTTGTGATATCTAGCGACATGTGACTCACCATTGGCTGTTTAATTTCACTGTAAGTGAATCCTCGAGATCATCACGCAAAGGCTGAGGTTAAGTTATAGGATCCTCTTCAGGAGACAAAAAATGTGGGCGGAAATGTCGTGGCCTGAAGTGTCACAGCGCGCAATGTCCGCTTCGCTTCATCTCAAGGCTGTTGTACCTATCGTCCTGTCAATCATCGCTTTGTGGGTCAGTCTTCGCGACAGGAGACCGCGACTTACGCCCCGGCAGAGAAAAGGCGAGTGGTGCAAATTGAAACCGACGCTCAACCAAGCTCAAGTGATATTCATGGGAGTTGTGGAGGTATATAACGTAAGCGCCAGGGCCAATGCGATTCGCGACTATGAGTTTTGGGAGAAAAGAGTGCGTAGCAATTGGGTAAAGATGGAAAGCGGATTCTATCAGCAGTCAATAAGCAACGAGGACATTAAGAAAGCCAACGTCACGCCTCTGACTCTTGAGCCGTATTCCGGCTGCGAAATAGACGTGATGGCATTTACGAAAATGCCTCAGCCATACGAGATGCAGGTTCGAGTCAGAGTCCAGGATCTATTCGGAAACTGGTTTCAGGTTGAAGTTAAGGCGACTTCTTAGGTAAGTGAAGGGTAAGTCAAGGCCGAGGGTCAGGCGGACGGTTTACCTCTTCCTGACATAAACAACATCTTCAGGTGGTTTGTCGGGCAGATTGATTTTGCGAACCCGCGCTTGTTGGTTGCTTCCGCAACCGATTCTAATGGGGTCGCAGCTTACACACTGATTGAACCCACGTGGATATTGAGCGGGTTCGCACCCCGTCCAAATTTGACAGCAAAGGCCGCACAAAGAGCGGGAGATGAGATGGATTCCACCATCGTACGTGAGGCACAGCTTCAAGGCATTGAAAGATTGCTTATCGTGCTTCCGCCTAACGCACCATCGGAACCTGATGAGGTACTTTTGAGGGTGGTTGTTCGCAAGGTTCCACAGAACGCAACCGTCCCAACCAACAACAGAGACATAGCAATTAACTCAACATTCATCAACTAAAAGGAAACAACATGGATTCACCAAACGCAGATCAACAATCAATTTCAAACCTAGGTGCAGTGGCAGGGAGTGATCTAACACAGAATTACCCCGCCTCGCCAGATCAAGGCGGGCCGGTGCCTTCCGGTGGTCAACCATCGCCTGCTGCACCTGCTGCACAGCCAAAGAGCCGCCTTTTGGCAATCATCGAGGCTGTTGCTAAGGTCGGTAGCACAGCAATGGCCGGAATACCAGACCAAGGCCGTCCTTCGTTCGTAACAGGGTTGGGTCAGGGAGCAAGAGCAGAGCAGGCCACAAGTTTCGAGACTTCGACTCACAGACTGGACAACCGTGCACTAGCCAACTCGTTGGGCATTGACTATGACACTCTCCCAAGCACCGGCCCTGCGGTTTTGGATCATCTAACTGCACAAACCGCTGCACAAGGAAGTGCATCAGTACCATCCGGCACCCATTTGTCAGGTGATGGGGAAACTATCAACGTCCCGAAGGATACGCAAGCAACACGTGACGGTCAGAAACAGATGTATGGAATGCTTGCGCCTGCTTTTGGTCTTCCCCCCATACCACCGGGTAGGGATTTTGTACCCCCACAGTTGATGAACATGCTAACCAACAAAATCCACGGTTACGGTCAAGATGGGAAGCCAATTAACCACGACCAATTGCCCGGAGCTATTGCGTCCGATCAAACACTGCGTGACCAACTTGCTCAGAGTGGTAAGGCTTCACCGGAGCAGTTGAAGGCTCTTGATAATAGAATTGGAGTTCTTCAAGCCAACCTCGATGCGTTGGATGAGCATAAAACTGATGTACTGAAGCAGAATGAACAGGCGAAGTTGGATGTAACCAACAATCCAAAGAATCAGGCTGCTGCCGCGCGTGGTGCAGGAATGAAGGCCAACGCTGAACTCCCATCAAAGCTTGCGTTGCAGCAATGCAAAGAGCAGCGGTGAATTGAATGCTGTTGCTTTCGATCCGAACTACCAAAACGCCGATGGTACCAAGGGTGCCAACGTGGTTATGAATAGGGATGAGGCTCAAGCAAAAGGTTTAACCCATTACAAAGCCGATGCGAACAAACTGAACACCGTAGTTGCGGGTATGAACGATGTTCAGAACAAGCTGAACCAACTTGCTGATGTGGTGACAGACCCCAACCGATTTGGTCAGGTTCAACCGGGAATTGCTGCACAGATGTTGGCTCACGGCCACGGTTTATCATTAACGTTGGGTGGGCACGGTGGTGGGGCTTCAGGTGGGATTGGTGTTGATACTTCAGCGATAAACGAGAAAGGGTATCAACTTGCAGTTAGTCAAGCCAACCAAGCAACTAAAGATTACGTCACTGCCATGGTTGGAGCACACGAAGCAGTAACACAGCTTCCGCGTTTGCAGACCTTCGGGCAATCTAACCGCATGACTGAGAAGCAAATGGAAGCTGCTCAGAACTTGTTACCACACCCCGGTGATGGGACTATGGCCGGTCAGAAGATGGTTTCATTGCAGGGAATGCTTGATCCTTTGCGTAAGCAAATTCCTCGCATGCCGGGTGCAGAAAGCATCCCATCATTCTTGGAGAAGAAGGAACAGCAGAGACAAAACCCATCTGGCAGCAACTTGGGTCGGACGGTGATGCAAAATCCAAATGACTTAATCAACAGGTTAGTGCCTAACAACTAGAATCGTCAAAGATAGGCGAACAAACGGCGCAAGCTGGTGCAATCGCCTGTTCTATAAGAGGGGAAGTCAAGAACATTTTTCTCCCTACGCCGGAGGCGCGGATATTCTCCGCGACGTCCAGCCCCCGAGCTATAAGAGACGCTCGGTTCGGGTACTGT
>Ga0070698_100001946_pt1 | contig 22933 bp, 21 predicted proteins | sample KBSK1502metaG_FD_65477 | JGI IMG/M metagenome (GOLD analysis project Ga0070698, IMG submission 65477) | Corn, switchgrass and miscanthus rhizosphere microbial communities from Kellogg Biological Station, Michigan, USA - KBS K1-50-2 metaG | ecosystem: Host-associated > Plants > Roots >...
CCGTACGGGCTCGTCGGCCGCATCGGCGTTTCTTCCGTCTGCGGCGATTCGCTTGCGTTACCAAATATTTCCGACGTCGATGCATGATAAAATCTGACCTTTGGCGATTGATCGCGCACGATCTCGAGCAAGCGCAGCGTTGCCATTCCCGCTTCGTCGCAGGTTGATTCCGGAATCTCGAAACTCAGCCCGACGTGGCTTTGCCCGGCCAGGTGGTAAAGCTCGCTCGGCCCGACTTCGCGAAAAATCCGGCGTAACGTCGTCGTGTCCGAGAGATCGCCGTAGTGCAGAAACAAGTTCTTGCCGTAAATCTTGTCGTCCCGCCGCAAATGTTCGATCCGCGACCGCAACAGATTGCTCGTCCGCCGCACGATCCCGTGAACCGCGTAACCCTTTTGCAAAAGCAGCTCGGTCAAATACGAGCCGTCCTGCCCGGTGATGCCGGTGATAAGGGCAGTCTTGCGGTTGCTCACGGCGTTGATTTAACCACGGAACCGGAAGTTGAAAAGTTGAGATGCTGGCCACGCCGGAGTTGACGGAGGCGGGTCGAGTTGTTGATGTCCGAGGTGCGAGCCGCACTGGCGTTAGACTGGCATTGTTGAGATGTTGAGCGGAGACTGAAGTCAGAATGAAGCTCGCCGATGTCGAAGCAATCCTTCGCTCACTCAACGATGCGAATGTCCGCTATCTCATCGTTGGTGGTCTCGCCGTGGTGGCTCATGGATACGTACGGGCAACGGTCGATCTCGACATTGTCCTTCAGCTTAAGGGCGCTAACGCGCTGAAGGCGATGGAAGCTCTCAAAGAAATTGGCTACGAGCCGTTGATCCCAGTCGATGCCGCAGACTTTGCTGACGAGAAAAAACGCCAGGTTTGGCGCGACGAAAAGCACATGATCGTTTTTCAAATGCGCCATCCGCGGCCTGAAAGCACCCGTCTCGACATCTTTGTCGAAGAGCCCTTTTCATTCGATGAGGAATACAAGCGCGCCTTTTGGGACACAGTCGCTAACGTGCGCGCACCGTTTTTGCGGTACGACGAACTCATTCGTTTAAAGCGTGCATCTGGACGCCCGCAGGATTTAGCCGATATTGCCGAGCTCGAGTTGATCGAGAAAAATCGCAAAGCGTGAACAAAGCCTCATCCAAATTGTCACCAGCAGAGGAAAAGGAAGCGTGGCGGCGGCATCATATTGAGAGCCTTTTGGAATGGGCTGATTTGCCGCTCACGAAAAAAATCCAGATGCTCGAGGAAATGGAACAAGTGGCCCGCTCGATTCATGGCGGCAAACTCCCGCCTTCCCCCGACGAGCACGAAGAGCGCACAACATTGTAGCGACATGCGCATTATCTGCGCACCGTTTTACCGCTCACCTCCTCAACGTCTCAACTTCCTTGCCACGCCGAAACAATGTGAAAGCGGGTCACGCCGTAGTCTCTTTGCGTAGGTGGATCAACTGCTCAACTTCTCAACTTTAGATGAAATTACTTCGCAAGGCCGTTCGATCGATTCAGAGGCGCGCTGTCAAAGTCGTCCTTCCGAATCCGCGCGCTGGCCACGGCGAATACTCCATGATCTACGACACGCTCAACACCTGGGGCGGTCCAAGCGATTATCTGATCGATCTTGCTTTGCGTGCCGCACAGGAAGCGTGGCGGACAGAGTTACCGGACCTGAGTCGGCGCGTCGATGCCGACAGCAACGATTTCACGCGGATTTGGCCGGGCGAACATTACCGATTGCTCGCCGCATTGGTGAAATTGTTGCAACCGAAACAGGTCGTCGAAATCGGGACATTTCGCGGAATGTCGGCACTTGCGCTCAAAAAATTTCTGCCCTCCGCCGGCACAATCACCACCTTCGACATTGTTCCATGGGAGTCAGTGCCAGATACTTTTCTGCGGCCGGAGGATTTCGAGGATGATCGGCTGCGACAGCAAATTAGTGACCTGTCGAACGCGGCGGTGTTCGAGTTAAACCGCAGCCTGATTCAACAAACGGAACTGCTGTTTGTGGACGGACCGAAAGACGGCATCTTCGAACGCAAATTGCTCCAGCAGTTGGAAACCGTCGATTTTCATAAACCGCTTCTCCTAGTCATGGACGACATTCGCTTTTGGAACATGCTCGCCATTTGGCAGGACATCGCACGACCGAAACTCGATCTGACCTCGTTCGGCCACTGGTCGGGAACGGGTCTGGTGGAATGGTGCGCGCCACGTCAGTTGAGCCATTGAGTGGTTGAGATGGTTGGATCTATTCTAGAATCGATCGTTCATGTCTGCCGCTAAGATTTGGGTTTGGTTCTGTGCGTATCTTAACTGCGCAGGTTGGGCGCTGTCAGCAATTCATCAACTGAACGCGGGCGGTTATGCGGGGGCACTAGCGATTTGGTTTGTCGTGCTGATTATATGGCGCAAGAAAGAGCGGGGATACATTCTGCCGTGCCTCCGCTGGCGAAAGATTTGCAGCCGTTTCCGAAAACCGTTTCCCCTCGCATTCGCAATCTTAGCAGCGATGGCCTTTCTCGGCGGCACAATTTACGCGCCTAACAACTATGATGCCTTGGCTTATCGCATTCCACGGGTCTTGCATTGGCTGGCAGCCGGCCAATGGCATTGGGTTCACACGATTTTCCCGCGCATCAACACTCGCTCTTGCGGCATTGAATGGGTTTCCGCGCCATTCATTGCCTTGTTCAAGACCGACCGTTTCTTGTTCTTGATCAGTTTCATTTCATTGTTGCCCTTACCGGGTCTTATCTTCAGCGTATTTACACGATTGGGAGTGCGTCGTCGCGTCGCATGGCATTGGATGTGGATCGTTCCAACAGGTTATTGCTTTTTGCTTCAGGCGGGCGGCAGCGGTAACGACTTGTTCGGCGCGCCGTTTGCTCTGGCGGCGATCGATTTTGCGCTCCGGGCAAAGGATTCGGGCTCGTCGCGCGATTTTTTTACATCAGTCGTTGCCACCGCTATGATGACTAGCGCAAAGACGAGTAACTTGCCGCTGCTATTGCCCTGGGCGATCGCAATTCTTCCGTCCCTTCGACTTCTCTCTCGGTGGCCACTGAAGACTCTTGCCGTCTGCGCAATCGCCGTTCTCTCGTCCGTAGCACCCACAATTTTTTTTAATGCGCGATTTTCGAACGAATGGTCCGGAGCTGATTTACATCGTGGAACAACTGGGACTGACGTCTTTCTGCGCACGGCCGCGAATAGTGTGTTCATCTCGCTGGAAAATTTTGCGCCGCCAGTTTTTTTTCCAGCAAGAGCGGTGAACGAAATGATCTCACGATCGGTCCCGGCGGGACTCAGTATGCGTTTGCGGGAAGTAATGACTGGGAAACAGGCAGCCGAATTTACTGTGCCGGAAATGCAAACTGAGGAGAACTCCGGGTTAGGCTTTGGCGTTTCAACGCTACTGGTGATCAGCTTCGTCGCCGCACAGCGTTATCGCGATAGACGACATAATGATCCTTCAAATTGGCGAAGATGGATTCGTTGGTCTTCGTTTATCGCGTTGCTGGCCTTGACGACGCAATACGGCTTGACCGTCTTCTGCCGAATTCTGACACCATATTACGCGCTCTTGATTCCCGTCGTACTGGAAAGCTCCGGTCAGGAAAGACTAGTAAGTAAAAGGTGGTGGCGCGCGGCGGCGTTCGCGGTTTTTTTCATAGCGGCGGCACTCTTGATAGTAGCTCCAGCGCGCCCGCTTTTTCCGATTATGACGATCTTATCGAAAACGCGGACAACGCCTGCTCGTATTCGCGAAGTTTATTCAATTTACCATAGTCGTAATGATGCCTTCGCGCCCGTGCGACAAATTCTGCCGCCAGAGTTGAAAGTCCTGGGACTAATTACTTCTGACGACCCTGAGACATCTTTGTGGCGACCGTTTGGATCGCGCCGTGTTATCCATGTTTGTCCCGAAGATAAGGCGGCGGATTTGAAAGTGGGCGGAATTGAATATGTGCTGGTGAAGACGGAAGAATTCGAATTTATGTTCGCTTGTTCGCTCGATGACTGGGTCAAACGGATGAACGCCGAAGTCATTCGAGTGATTCCGCTCGATCTGCGGGCTTCAGTCGGCCCACGCGATTGGTATCTCGTTAAATTTCGAGAGAATTCTAGGCCATCGCAAACTGCATCAGATTAGATTCGTAGGATTCTCCACCTTGCTTCTCCCGTGCAGCCTCGACCATCAACTGGTTCATGTGCCGCTTCCCGAAAATAAACACCAACGAGTGTCTGTCCTTCTCCTCGATTCCGGCGTCTGGCAGAAAGCGCGATAAATAATGCCGCTTGCAGACTTCAAGAAATCTAACACCATCAATCAAACTTGGGTGCACGACTTCATCCATTAGCAGAATATCCGCTTCAAGACACGAAGCGACTGCCGCCTTGTTCGTTCCCACGTTCTGACCGCACCTATCTCACTGCGTTGATGATTGAAGCCTCATTGATGCACTGCCGGGAATTTGTCAGAGGCAAAGTGCTCGACGTTGGTTGCGGGCGAAAACCCTACAAGAACACCTATTTCGCCGGAGCTGAATCTTATATTGGCCTTGATTTTGCCACGCCCAATAGCGAACCAGATGTGGTCGGTTCTGCACTGGATCTTCCTTTCGAAAATCAGAGCTTCGATACTGTCGTGTCAACCGAACTCCTGGAACATGTGCCAGACCCCTTGCGAGCGTTACGCGAAATGCATCGGGTGTTGCGTCCCGGAGGGTACATCATTCTTACAACCCCGATGTACTGGCCGCGACACGGAGTACCGCATGATTACTTCCGTTATCCGTATGACGGTTTGCTCCACCTGATTAGTGAAAGCCAATTTGAACTTGTCCGGATGTTCAACCGCGGAAATGCCTACGCATTTCTTGGACAGGTCATCCAGCACGCTTTACCTGTTTTCATGCGGCCTAAATTCCTCATCGCGCTGGCGAATCGCTTTTTTCTTCTCTGCGACCGCCAGCACGCATTTGATGCCGTGACACTCGGTTGGACTATTCTGGCGAAACGTAATGCTTGAACGTCACGAACCAAGCGAGACGTCCAATGTTCGTCTCCGGCGTTTTTTCCACGCAACAGCATCCGGCTATGTGCAATTGGCCGCCAACACACTCTATGTCCTGGCGTCCGTCCCGCTCGCCCTTCACTTTCTTCAAAAGAGAGAATTCGGCCTGTGGATGCTTGCGATGCAGTTGTCCGGTTATCTGCAGTTAATCGACTTTGGAATGTCCGCATCCGTTTCTCGTCACCTCGTCGACCACAAAGATGAACGCACCAGCGGCAACTATGGAAGCACACTCCAAACTGGCGCACTAGTGCTGCTGACTCAAGGGTTTCTTGTTTTACTTGGCGGCGCCGCTCTCGTGTTCTTTGGAACACCCTTTTTACATCTTGATTCCGACCTGGAGCGCAGCTTCAAGATTGTAATGCTTGTCCAGTGCGCGATCGTGGCCATGGATTTTCCAGCGCGGCTTTTTGGACAACTCCTCGTCGCCCATCAGCGTAATGATATATTCAACTACGCCCAGACCAGCGTGTTCTTTGTAACCTATGCCGCTTTGTGGTTCTGCTTAGCACATGGCTTAAGTGTCTTCAGTCTCGTTTGGGCCAATCTCGCCGGATGGTTGGTTATCATTATTAGTAATGCCGGCGCCTGTTACTTACTGGATTTTTTTCCGTCTCGCGACACATGGGGTAAAGCGACATGGTCCCGCTTTCGCGACCTGTTCGCCTACGGAAAGGATGTCTTCTGGATCGCGCTCGGGACACAGATGATTAATGCCAGTCAGGCAATCGTCGTGACGCGGGCACTCGGATTAAATGCGGCCGCCATTTGGTCTGTTTGCACACGCACTTATACGCTTGCCAGCCAACTCGTCTGGCGCCCGTTTGATTCCTCGTCTCCCGCGTTGTCTGAAATGGTGGCGCGGGGTGAAAAAGGCCAGTTACTCCATAGATTTAGGGGTCTGGTTGTCTTTAGTACCTCTTTAAGCGTGGTGGCTGCAGCATTGTTCGCGCTGTGTAACGGCCCGTTCGTGGCTGTATGGACACATGGCAAGATTGGTTGGGGTTTCGAAAACAACCTACTGCTTGCGATCTGGTTAATCATCTTAACGCTTGTGCATTGCCACTGCAGTCTTCCTTTGATCACTAAGCAAATCGGATTCATGCGTTACATTTATTTCCTTGAAGGCTCGGTGTTTGTTGTCGTCGGAAGCTTTGCGGCGGCCCGGGCTGGATTCAGCGGCTTGTTGGCAACGTCCATTTTTTCCAGCCTTGTGTTCACCTTTAGCTATGGCATTTGGCGAACGATACGCGAATTCGATCTCAGCTTGACCGAAGTGCTCTTTCGCTGGCTCGTTCCGTCCACCCGTTTTTTGCTATCCATCACCGTTTTGGCAGTGTTTGTATATTGGCTGGCGCGGAACCTCTCCGCCCAAGCTCAGTTGTCCCTATATGTTCCAATTGTAGGAGCCGTTGGAGCATTTTTCCTTATCCGGATCGGCCTTGGTCCCGAGCTTCGGGCGGAATTTCGTGAACGTGCTCCGGCTCCCGTTGGCCGTTTGCTGGCAAGGTTATTCTTAATCTGATGACGCAATGCCAAGTGTCGACGCCAAAATGTTTTCTCGGTTGTGCGTCGCAGTCGAGAGTTGTGCAGACACTAACGCGGGAAGAGCTCCTAACTGTTTGGCGACTTACCGGCGTCGCGTTTAGCTATGAAGCTCTCGGAAAACTGATCACCGTTGCTCAGGTGCATCTCTATGCCTGTTCGGGCTGCGGCTTCGAGTTTTTTGATCCGCGGCTGGCCGGTGGCGATCAGTTTTATTCGGAGCTACACAAAAAACTTCCTGGTTACTACGCGCCGGCTCGACCCGAGAATGAACGGAACGCACGTTTCGCACAGGAACATAAATTTGGGACTATTCTGGATCTAGGTTGTGGAACGGGCTTGGCGCTGGACGTCGCACGTAAGCGGGGTTTGGAGACTTTTGGACTGGAGTTCAATCACAGCGCCGCTGAAGAGGCGCGTTCGCGCGGTCACACCGTGTTCGCGATCCCGATTCAAGAACTCGATTCGAGATGGGACGGCTATTTCGATCTCATTTCTTTGAATCAACTCCTGGAGCACGTGCCCGACCCAATCTCATTGATCAAGAACTGCATCCGGTTGTTAAGTCCGCGGGGGGTCATCGCGATTGCCGTGCCAGGCGCCGAAGGAGTGTTACGATGGCATCCGTGGATGGCTCTGAACTGGCCACCCCATCATGTCTCGCGCTGGCGTCGAAAAGATCTCCAGCTTCTCAGTGAACGGTGCGGATTGACCGTTGCAAGAAGTGGCGGCAACCAGTTACTCGGTAGCGAATTGGAGGAAACTCTATTCGCCAATAGGAGCCACTGGCTTGCATTAGGCAAAATGTATCGCGGACCAAACCCCGCCGTCATTAAGATCCTCGGTTTTTTATATCGCAAAACTGGAATGAAATATATTTTCCGCTCGCAAGGACACAGTATCTTCTCTTTCCTTAAACGTAAGACATAGTGCTTCATTTTCGGCAACGGTGAGAATGTCGGAAAGGTCAATGCGGTAAAAGACGCTCGCTCATGATTTTAGCCGCTCTCCGAAGCGGACGAACTGGTCGCGCGTACCACCATTGCGAAGCCATAATGGGACCGCGAACACGAAATTTGCTCGGCCATTCGATCCTCCGGCTCGGCGCTCGCGTGAGCAGCTCTAACCACCGATCGGCCATGACCTCGACCGAAAACCCGACGCGGACCCGCTCTCGAGCCGCTATGGACTTGGCCTCCAGCTCATCGCCATGCTTGTGCAAATGAACGATCGCCCGTGCGTAACCATTCACATCATCCACCGGCACGAGAATACCTGAATTTATATCAACAAGCTCGCGAACACCGCTTTCCAAGTCACTCACAACTGGAACGAGACCGTGGCTCATCGCTTCCAGCAAACTAACCGGTAAACCCTCCGCGTCGGAAGCCAACAAAAGGATGTCATGAGAATCGAGTAGACTTGGGACGTCTTGATAATTAATTGCTCCAAGAAAACGGACGGCCGCGGATACTGAAGTCATTTTGGCTTCCAACCACGCCCGCTCCGGGCCGTCACCGGCAATCGTCCAATAAAAAGGTATGCCAGCGGCGTTCAGTTCGCCCAAAATATGTGGGAAAAGGTGAACTCGTTTCTGGGGACGACATAGTCGGCCGAGATACAGGATTCTGATCGGATCATGCCGGTTGCGCATAGACCCGTTTTGATTTTGGGGAAGCTGGACGCCGCAATGCAAAAAGTATGACGGCACGCGACCAAAAATTGGATGAGCGCGCAGATTCGCCTGGATCTGTCGGGAAACTCCCGCCATTGCATCGACAAACGAAATGTAGGGCTCGAAGGGAGGATAATTCTCTGGAAAATCTGATTGTATCAGCCCGAGGCGCGTTACTCCCGGCGGAACGTAGCGCAGGATTTCATAACTGACTGGCCCCAGACAAGCAACGACGGCCGTTGGTTCAAACCCCCGAATGGCACGCAGCGCAGACAGAATACGGTCCTCGAAAATGTTTCGGCGTTCGTCTTCCACATGCAACGGAATGTGCGACTCCGCGAAATCGCTGGCATGCGGATTGTCGTGCTCAAGGCTGATAACAAGTACTGGGACCTGGCGCCGAACTAGTTCTCCCCCCAGATTGAGAAGGAACGTCGTTGCACCACCGGTGCCAATTCCGCCCGATACCAGCACGATGCGATGACTTTGCACGGGCTAGTTTACTTGACGGGCCTTAGTAGCGGGAGAATAAACCGCGCAGGTCGTGCCGCACACACGAAACAATGGCCTTTCTGCGCGGAAAAATTCTAAGGCTTCTGGAACCCGAAGTTCAGGGGCAAAGTACCCTGTCCGCCGGTAATCGTGCCAAATTATGATGCCCGCTGGATCGACAATCTCGAACGCCAGCCTGCTATCATCGCATACCGACTGGAGGTCGTGCGCACCATCGATGAAAATAAAATCGAATGGTTTCTCCCTTCGTAGCGCAGCTGCTGATGCACTGAAGGATGCATGGCGTAGCTCGACGCGCGCGACTCTTCCCAGTTCCGTCCGATAGGGGGATGATAAAATTTGAATATCGTAACTTACGATGTCTGCGTCGGGACAGTTCAAGTGAAAAGCAAATGCCGATCGGCCGCGATAGGTACCTACTTCGAGAATCCGCCGGGCGCGGCGAGCCTTAGCCGCAGCGAGCAGGAAAAGAAGATCCATCAATGGAGTATCTTCACCGGCAAGCAAGGGATGGAACGCCGGTACCTCGATCGATTCAACACTCGGCACTAACGCTTCGGGTTCGATCTCAGGCAGGGTTAATCTTCGCCGCTCGAAAACTTTCTTGTGCAGGGCCATCACTAACGGATCTCGCCGGGAAAAATCTCGGAGCGCGCGACCGGCACTTCGCAACGGCGGAATGACGTGTACTATTCTGCGGACCGCCTGACTCATGCTCCTCGCAGAAAGCGACATTGGTTTGCGTCTGAAAATCCTTTGTTCAAAGTAACGTTAGATTTCTCGATGAGAATGACTGAACGAACAAAAACTCGCAGGATCGTTCTGTTAAGCAACAGTTTTGATGAGCAATATGACAGCGTTCGCGGCGAAGAGATCCCTCCAACCCTCGCCATCGAAAAGCGCCGGCGCCTGCTGCAATGTTTGGAGCTCGCAACTGGCTGCCCAATTATCGTTCTCTCATCGCCGCCAAAGGCCTCCAAAAGGAGGCTCCCGCGCTGGTTACCGCCGGTGGAAACACGTTTCGACAACTATCCGCAATTTATTTGTGCGAACTGGGACATCCCGAAACTGCGTGTTCCGCTTTCCTGGTTGTTCTATGCGCTTCACGTTGTGCGACACACGCGCGATGACGACATCATTTTGATCGACAACTACGAAATCCTGTACGTGATTGCGGTTTGGGCTGTACGATTTCGGCGCAGGGTTCGCTTTGTCCTGGATTACGAAGACGGGAGGCATTTAATCGACAAAGGAGTTTACTTCGTGATGTCTCGGCAGGCTGAAGTGCTTGGCCGACCGCTGCTGACGGCAGCACTCGTAGCGGCGCCAGCTTTGCAAAAGAGGCTACCTCCGCAGCTGCCGGTCGAACTTGTGCCCGGCTTCTACGTTCCCCTATCCGATTCTAATCGAAGTCATCCAAGTAATAACGGACTACGTTTTCTTTACTCTGGGTCTTTGGATAAGACCCGCGGCGTCGATCTGCTTCTGGCTGCCGTCGAGTTGTTACCGCCGTCTGGCTGGCAGTTGCATATAACCGGTGCGGGTGAATTGGAGGAACAGGTGCGCAAATCCGCGCAGAATTCGACTCAGCGTGTTTTGTTTCATGGGAAGCTTCCGGCGAAACGCTACGAGCAATTGTTATGCGAATGCCATGTCGGCCTGAATTGCCAGCGAACCAGCGACCCCATCTCTGAGGTCACGTTCCCATCAAAGATCTTTAGCTACCTTGGATCAGGCCTCGTCGTACTAAGCAGCCGTGCCAGCAGCGTACCGTCGATCTGCGCCGAGGCCTGTTTCTATTACGACGAAGAAACGCCGTCCAATTTGGCCCGCGCGATGCGGCAACTCATGGAAGACTTTCCGAATCTTCAAGAAAAGGCAAAGCAGCGAGCGGCAATCATGGACAAATACAGCTTGGCTGGAACGAGCTCGAGACTGCGCAGCCTATTCCGTAGAGCCAAGCTGGCATGAGCAAGCCTTCCGCCACCCGGCCACGGGTTCTTCTCGCTTCATGTGGCGCTTGGCACCTTCCGCATACGGCGAAGGCGTTTTCGGAGCGCGGAGCGCTTGCCGGCCTTTGGATCTCACTCGGAAATCACGTTGGAATTCCCCGGGACAAGTATCAACGTGCTTGGCCCTTTCATATAGCGATGCTGCCATTTTATTTTTGTGCTCCACAAATCGTGACCGAAAAGGCGTTTTATGCACTCTTTCCGTTATGGAAAGCCTGGCTTGCACTCCAACATTTTCCAACATGCAAGGTGGTGCAAGCGATCATGGGTTATGGAACAGAACCGTTTGCTCACGGAAAAAAGGCCGGCGCCCTAAAGGTAATAGACTGTCCGAATAGCCATCCACGGAATCTTCGAAGCTTGTGGCAACGCGAATGTGACATCTGGTGTCCGGGAGAAAAACTTCCAATACCGGATTGGATGTTTGCGCGAATGGAACGGGAACTGAGCCAGGCGGATGTAATTTTATGCCCATCAATTTTTGTGCGCGAGAGCATGATTGATAATGGATTGCCCGAAGAAAAGTGCTTTGTCAGTCCGTTTGGCGTGGACACGTCGATCTTCCGGCCACGTCCCCAGGTGCCGTCGCGACCACGTTTCATCGCGGTCGGCACTATCTGTCTGCGAAAAGGCTATCAATATCTTTTTCGAGCCTTCGAACAAGTGCGGCGCGAAATTCCCGAAGCCGAATTGATTTGCGTGGGCGCTTACAAGACAGACTTCCGCTTCGAGCGAAAGCGATGGGAAGGAACTTTTACGCATTTTCCAGCCGTATCTCATCCTGATCTTGCAAAGCTTCTCCAAACATGTTCCGCATTTGTCATTCCCTCAGTGGAAGAAGGATTTGCTCGCGTGATTTCTGAAGCGATGAGCGTTGGACTACCAATCATCGGCACCCATGAAAGCGGAAGTACGACTCAAGTTACGAATGGTATTGAAGGCTTAATCGTACCGGTGTGCAATCCTGAAAAACTCGCCGAAGCAATGATTCTATTGGCGCGTGACGCCGAGCTCAATAATGCCATGGGCATCGCGGCCCTTAAGAGGGGGGCGAGGACGAACAGTTGGCAGGATTATGGTGATCGTTTGCTGCGTGAATATGAAAATAGGTTAGCCGACACGTATCCGCCGGAGTCTCGCGGGTTCGCTTGTGTATCTTGAAGATCGCTTTTCTAACTACAGACAATCGTGAGCATTATCGCCGCTATGATCTAGCAGAACCTTATTTCGGAACGGCGCCGGAGGCGCTGCTGCAAGGTTTTACCGACACACCGGACTTGGAGGTACACGTGGTTTCATGCGCGCAACGACGGATGAAATCTCCAGAGAAATTGGCCGACAACATTTGGTTTCACAGCCTGCTCGTGCCAAAGATCGGTTGGCTGCGTACCGGGTATCAAGGGTGCATCCGGGCCACAAGAAAATTCCTGCGCAAATTACAACCGGACCTCGTCCATGGCCAGGGAACGGAACGCGACTGCGGCGTTAGTGCGGTATTTTCCGGTTTTCCAAACGTGATCACATTGCACGGCATCATGCGGGAGCAAGCGCGATTACTTGGGGCCCGCCCGGCGACATTTTACTGGATGGCTAAGCAGCTTGAACGATTTACGCTGCCGCGAACGCTCGGTGTGTTTTGCAATTCAAAGTACACCGAGTCGATTGTGCAACGTCGTGCTCGCCAAACCTGGCGCGTACCGAATGCTTTGCGTCGCGAATTCTTCGAACCCCCTCTACCTGCGGCGGCTTCGGCGCCAAAACCAATTCTTTTAAACGTTGGTGCTGTTGGATTACGAAAGCGGCAATACGAGGTGCTTGAAGTAGCTGAGCAGTTGCACAGCAGTGGCCATTCCTTCGAGCTGCAGTTCATTGGTGAAGCAGATGCCGGCGACAGGTATGGCGCCGCGTTTCTTGATCGAATCAAAGCAGTAGAGCGCAATGATTTCGCGCGATATCTTGGAACAAAATCGCTAACTAATTTGATCAGCTCCTTCGACACTGCATCCGCTCTAGTGCACGTGCCGTCTGAGGAAGCATTTGGACTTGTGGTTGCCGAAGCGCTCGCGCGCAACCTCAAAGTCTTTGCAACCAATGTAGGTGGCATTCGTGACATTGCTTCCGGTATCGACGGCGCGGATTTATTGGAGTTGGATGATCGACAATCGCTCGTTAGCGCGATTACGGATTGGCTTAGGCACGGCTGCGCACAGCCGCAAACGGCGGCTGCAGAGATGCGCGCGCGCTATCATCCCGAAGTGATCGCCAGACAACATCTGGATATCTATAAAGAAGTGCTGAGCACATCCTCATAGATCTTTTTCAGGCGCCGGCCGACTTCTATCCAACTCAAAGGCTTTGCTGGTCGAATGAGACTCGGCGCCGCTTCGTAAAACTGTCGCAACTCTTTTGCGGTCAAATTTATATCTCCAATTCGGCAATACATTGCGGTGTCCTTGAAAACAGTCCGCGCCCATCGCAAGTCGCTCAGAAGCAAAGGGCATTTACACCCAGCAGCTTCTAAGGCCGCGAGACTGAAGCTCTCCTGCGTACTGAGCAGAACGAACCCCCGCGCCTGCCGGTACGCCCGCACGAGTTGATATCGATCCTGGATTGGGCCCTCGTAACGAATGATATCCGAATGCTGGTTTGCGAGCGCGAAGAATTTCTGAGCGTAAGGGTCGGTTTCGCTGTAAGGCCTGCCAATTACCCAGAGAGGCGTTCTTGCCTCGATGGCAGCAAGAACAGTCTCAACAATTCGCTTTCGCTCTGTAATCGTGGCAACGCACACCAGGTATTTCCCGCGGTGCGGCTCCGGTCCGCCGTTTGCCAGAAATTCCTCGCTGACACCAATTGGAACTACGGCAAGCCGCTCGGCAGGCGCACGGAACACGCGCTGCATCAGCTCCGATTCCCAGGTGGTCCCCGCGATGATCCGATCGGCTTTTGAATACGCATCCCACCCCATCTTCGCCCAGTAAGCGGCAGGGAAACAGGCTCGAGTAAGATCAATTATTATTTTCTGCACCGCGATTTCTGCCTGCGACCTCGAGCCAAGGCCAGTCAGCAACTCGGACATGACCACGCGAATATTTTTTTTATGGGCAAAATCAACATACGCTCCGCCCGCCCGCCCGAAAAAATGAATGATATCTCCCTGTTGATCCGCGTCCCACCAACGCAGAAACTCGACTTCGACGCCCACTTCTTCCAACGCCTGTTTCGTTTGTTCGATTTGGACCTGGAATCCGCCGTGTGCCAAGAGGAACGGACTGGAATGATCAAAAAGTATTTTCATTCGGCGCGAACTCGACGGTGCGAGAACCGGCGATGATTACGATTAGGCACAATTTTAGAAATGTTATAAGCTGCTGCCAGCTTTCACAAGATACGCTAATAGGGCTCCATGCTTAACCCCGCTGTCGCACAAAAACTCCAGATATTCGCGCTGTGTCTCGGCGGTTTGTTGCTAGCGGTGTTTCTCGGTACCCAGATCGGCGAGTCGAAGTACGGGCCGCTGCTTCTCGGGGCGCTGGTTGTCGTAGTTGCTTCAGTTTCGCTTTTCTCCGGCGGTTTCTTTTGGGTCCTCACCATCGCCTCATCTTTCCTTGGTGGAACGTTCCCAATTCTCGGCGGCTCGTTCACTCCATTTCAAATTCTGATGGCGATCGGCGTGGCGAAATTTGTCGTTACAGATACCGTGTTGAAACGAACGCGCATCCAGCGGCCGGCACGCGCCGATCTGCTCATGATCATCGCCTTCATGGCTATAATTACGTTACACGGTGTGCACGACCGTTTCGGAATGAAGTTCCTGGGCTCAAGCGTTTGGGGCGGCCGAAACTATATAAACGTTTACGTTGGACTGGCGGCATTTTTCATTATCCAAAGTGTTCCAATGAAACCGAAGCTCTGGTCTAAACTACCCTACGTAGTTCTCGCGGTGACCATATTCGATGTCGCGGTTGCTGTCGTTACGACAATATTCCCCGCATCAATCTATAAAATCTATCCGTTCTACTCCGCGGTATCTACGATCGCTTTTGAAGAGATCACCACCGGAAGCCCTAGTGAAACGGACCGGATTGGCGGGTTTGGCAGCCTTGGGTTCATACTGGTAATTCTTGTGCTCGCATCCGTTCCTTTATATCAGATCTTAAGCCTCCAGAACCTTAAGCGTTCCTTCATTTTCATTGCCGGATCTATAGCCGTTCTATATTCAGGTTTTCGTTCCGCGGTCTTCAATACCTCGCTCGCTATTCTCTCGGCTGGAATTCGGGACCTGAAATGGGGGGTATTGGTCCTCGCTCCAATTATTGCGGTGTTGCTCTTTGGACTTTCATTTATCAATTCAGAAGTAGTCACCCTTCCAAAACAGGTTCAGCGTGCGCTGGCGTTTTTACCTGGAAAGTGGGATCCCCTGATGGCGCGCGATGCAGCTTCCTCGAATCAGTTCCGAGAGCTGGTGTGGACTACATGGACTCGAGAATATTTTCCTGTGCATCCCTGGCTAGGAAGAGGATTCGGCTTCAACAGCCGCTGGGGAGAGAGACCCGTTTACAAAAACGATCCCTATGCAACTATCCAGACGATCGAAACTGGTAACATCCACAACGGATTCCTTGCTAGCTTGGATACTTTCGGAATCGTTGGAACCATTTTCTTTGTTATTTGGAACCTGCGGCTGCTTGGTCAGGCCCTACAAGTACCATTCCGCAGGAAACATCCCGAAGACATGGCGTTGCGTTTTGTTGCACTGTATCTGGCAGTCGCGATTGTTTCCTATTGGATTGGCGCGCAACACGTCGGTACATTTTTGCCGCAACAATTTGCCTTAGCGGGCGTTTTTCTTCGCTTGCGAAAGACGCTTGAGTCAGACTCTATTGCCGCCCCATCGTCGACACCCACGCTTGATCACAGGCTTCCACAAAAACCGGCCCGAGCGTGAATCAGTCGCCGAGTTCTTCCCAATCCCGTCAAGACCGCCTTAAATGATCTCGATCATAACGCCTAGTTTCCGACAACCCGACTGGTTGCATCTATGCGCTAGGTCCGTTGCTGATCAAGAAGGCGTTCAATACGAGCATATCGTTCAAGAAGGGAGCGATGATGCCAGGGTCGAATCCTCCGTGTCACAATTTCCAAAACTAAGATTCTATCGCGAACAGGATTCAGGAATGTACGACGCGATCAATCGCGGACTGAAACGCGCGCACGGCACAATCTGTTCCTATTTGAATTGCGATGAACAGTTGCTGCCAAACGCTCTCGGCCAGGTGGCCGCATTTTTTGATAAAAATCCGGAGATCGATGTTCTTTTCGGCGACTCGATACTGATCAGCAAAGACGGGGAGGCGTTGTCGTATCGACGTACTGTTGTTCCGATTCTTTCTTATGTGCAGCACGTCCAGCTGAACGCCCCGACCTGTGCAACTTTTTTTCGGCGAAGCATCATCGATCGCGGATTACTGTTTGATCCGCAGTGGAAGGTGATCGGTGACCAGGTCTGGATCGAGGACCTCATTCGTGCGGGTGTCCGAATGGCAACATTGCGCAAACCGTTAGCCGTTTTTACTTTTACGGGCGAAAATTTGAGCTCAACCGCTATATCGCAACAGGAAGGCGCAGTGCATCGTAGTTCGCTACCGAGAGCGACAGGCTTACAAAAACCTGTCGCAGTAATCTGGCATCGCGTGCGAAAATTATTCGCTGGGGCTTACCGATCTCGAAAAATCGAAGTCGCGATCTACACCGCTAACTCTCCTTCCAGGCGCGAGCGTAAGCAGGCGCGCGTCGGCTTTTTCTGGCCGAAGAAGTTATAACATGCTGGTGCACGTCAACACTCGGCTACTTGGCGAGTCGACTGGTCTCACTCCGCCTCCGTTTCGCTGATCGAGCTTTGATCACTGCTATCGGATTGCGGGACTGAATTGAAGCGCCGGAGAACTTGCGGTTATTGCGCTGGGCAAAATTCACCACGTCGCCGCTAATGGTAAACGAAGCGTTTTCGGCCCAACGGTTGTTGCGCAGTTGCCCTCCCTCAATCGCGTGCAGTCGCACGCCTTCCATTCCGGTGTTGCTTCCGCTTCCGCTCCCGTCGTAATGAAAGTCGTTGTTCACGATAGAGACGTTGGTCGACCGGGCGTTGCCGAACCATATCGGCACGTTCGCGTTGTTCCCGTTCCGGTTCTGGACAAAGATTTTGTTACCGGCGATGAGTATGTTCTTCTTCGTCCAAGCGCCCGCGCCGTCCATCACGAACCAAACGCCGCCGCTGGCACGAATGGCAGTGTTGTTGACGATGCGAATTCCATCGGACGCGTCCGTGTCCTGGTAATAGACGCCAAAGCAGTCGACGAAAGTGTTGTCCAGGATTTCGCAGTCTTTCAATCCCCCTGCGTTCACGCCTCCAGTGTTGAACCCAATGTTTCCATTGCCGGTGTTTCGACCGCGCGCGCGACATCGAACGACTTTTGAATCGCGGAGCGGATGCCCGCCAACGAGATCGCCCGCGATATAATACGGTGCTCCGTAATTGCCCAGGAACTGTTCAACCGCGCAATCTTCGATCACGTCGTTGCTCGCATCCAGGTGCGACCCGATCACGCGAAACGACGTAAGACCGAGGACGAACGCTTCTTGACCGTTCGCCAGCGAGCCGTAAGCGTTGACGCAGCGCACCCGTGTCAGCCTATTGTTGCTGCCTGTGATGTTGGTCCCGGTAATTTTCACGTTTTTTTCACCGCCGATGGTGATGGAAGCAGAGTTGTTCGTCGCAGTCGCGTTGGCCGACATCACGATCTGTGTCAAGGTCGTGACCTGGTTGTTAACAGAGATTTTTCCTGCGCCTCCGGTGCAACCGGTAAACGATGTCGATGTTTTGCCGCTATAAGCGATCGTTTGAAACGAGTCGTCGACGACGATGACGCCAAACGTTCCGGCCATGGCAAAATTGGTCGTGTCCGCGACGTTGATGATCGCCTGCGGGAGCGATACGTCATCGGAAGCGGCGGCAACCGTCGTGCTCGGAATCCGAAGAATCGTGGTGTTCGCCGGGATACCCGCGCCGGTTACGCTCCGGCTCAAATGTGAAACGTCGAAGCCGAGAGCATGGTCGGCGGACGCGGAAGTCAGGATTGCCGAGCCATTAGTGATGTGCGCGTCGTTGACTGTGTAGGAGCCGGCTCCGGCGTCTGCGGTCGGTGCAAGCACAGTCCAGTGGCAGTCGAGCGTCAAATCTTTGATCGTGATCCCATTTACCGCGTTGTTGAAATCGCTCTTGATGATTTCCAGATCGTAGTGAACTCCGGCCAAATTTGCCGGGGCGGCTTGAAGAACCGTCGTGCCAATTCCGGCGCCCTCGATCGTCCACCCGTTGCGCGGGTGCCATCCGTTCTCGGGCGACACTCTTGTTTGGAAGGCCCCTGGGCCGAGATGAACATGGAGATTCTCGGTTCCCGCCGTGTAGTAGCTGTTGAGAAGCTTGTCTAGTTTTGTTGGAGTGCTGCCGTCGAACGGATCGACTTGCGTTCCTTTACCTTTTCCGTCCCCGCGAGCGGCCGAAACCCAAATCTCGTTCGGCGCACGATTGTGGATGTTGTCCACCGCCTTGGTATGCAGATCAATCGAAACTTTCTTTGACGATGCCTGTAATGCCAAAAACGCTGCTGTCATCGCGCTTATGGAGACCAGTCGAAGTTTCATGGGGTTGATTCACCTCTCGTGATTTTGCCATCAAGGTGGTTCGGCGATGGTTGCGATTGCATTCTGAAAATTGCCTACAAACCGTTCTACGCGATAGCCCTCCAAGAAAACCTTCCGACTGCTTATTGCAGTGTCGATCATCGCCAGCTCTTCCAACGAATCTGCAACACTGCTCGGGTCCTGGTTATCAATGAGACGCGCTTCCGAGCCCGCCAGAAGTTCAGGAATCCCTCGCCAGCGCGTCGCAACAATGGACAGTCCAAAAGCGAGTGCTTCGAGAATCGTCACCGGTTGCCCTTCGGCCGCGTAGCGAGTCGGAAAACATAAGCAATCTGCTTTCCGAAACAGGTTATTCTTCGCCTCACCTACGACGAAACCCTTGTACGAAACGCGTTCCCTACTTGGCACGCCATTCAAATCCGCTTGACGAATCCGATCTTGAAATTGCTCTCGCTCTTCCGGCGATGTGAAATCACCCGCGACGATTAGCCGGGCGGTAATTAAAGATCTTCGCTTACTCAAGCGTTGATTGAGCATTGCAACGGCGTCTAAGGTCGCGAAAAGTCCTTTTGCGGCAGTGGACGCGCCAAAGAACAAAATCGTAAAATCTGTCGCTCTTCCTTCGCTGCGCTCCCTTAAACGTCTCCGCCGATCGGGCAAAATCGATTCTTCAAAATCCGGGCAAGGATCTGGGATTCCATTCGGGACGATGTCAATCTTTCGCGGAGATAACTTCATCGCATCGCTGCGAGCAAACTCAGATAAAACGATACTGAGATCTGCCTGATCGAGAAGCCAGTGCGTCAGCCGTTTTTCCAATTGCCTGGCCTCCTGTTCGAGCCATTCGCCAAGTCCAACCGCGTGCCAATGGAAAATGAGCTTCTTAAAGACAGGCCGGCAAAAAAACATCACGATCCAATCGCGATACAGCGCGTTCCGCGTTCCGGGCGCTGGAATGTAATAGAAGATTTCGGCTCGATGAACGAACCGATAAAAATAAGCTCTCGCGCAATATTTCAGAAGGAGAAAAACTTTTGACCATTGAAATTTACCGACCGCTTCAAGATTGGAAGAAAGTTTCGCGTCCACATGAAAGAGTTGTAGATGGCGCGCCTGGTCTCTTTTTTCGGACTCTCGAAATCCGTCGAGCATGAGTTTGACCATGTAGCTCTGCCCGTGAAAAGGCGGCGGCGTATGCGCAAAGACGACGACTTTCATTAAGTTCTGCTCCGCTCAATCGATCTGAACGTGCATCCTGTTCAGGGAGTTTTCTGTAGTTTCGGAACTAGCTCAGCAATGAAAGCCTGAATCAAGTTGTCAGTCTCTTTTTCAGTTCGCCCAAATATCTTAAAATCCTTGGTTACCACGCCAACTACAGTCACATAAGCCCATTGCTGGTTGCGTCCCTTAAGCAAGCGATCTCGAATGTCGATCCAGGTTCGCTCCAAATGCGAGGAGGTCTCGTCTATGTGTCCGACGAACCAATAATAATCGAGACTGTAAATGGTGATAGCGCGATCCGAGCTCAGTCGCTCGTTTCGCATATTATGCAGTCGAGTCACATTCAAAGGTCCCGCCGGAGTGGATAGCACAACCTGCCGCGTATCCGCGACCGTCCAGCCTTGTGCCGGAAGACATCGCTCAGGGCGGTGGATACTCGTGTTCATGTCTGGCCCCGAAAAGACGATCGACACAAATAGTTCGTCTCCGCGTGGATTCCGATAGACCTTCCGTGCAAATTGCGTATCCTGGCCTAACACATCCCGTTCAAATTGAGTGATGGCCTGGTCGGTTCCGTTCCAGTCGCCAACGTCCTCCGGAAGCGAAGAATTCACTGCTGCTGGCTCAAAGGCCACGTCACGTGGCACAAGAAAGACCGATCCCAAACCTCCCAGCAAAACGATCTGCAGAGCAGCGAGCCGCTTAATAGTCATATTCAACCTTCGGCCCAAACCATTGACGCCACCGCGTATTGATCAGTTTGCTAAATCCGAGCATTGCCAGCAGCGCGATCGGGAAAAAGACGTAGCCCGAATAGTCATGATAAATTCCCGATGCGAGTTTCGGATCGATAAACTTCGCGACTAAGACGACTGTAAAGAGTCGCCCGATGTTTCCGACGATCGCGAACAAGATCGAAAAGGCAAGAATCACGAACTTTTTCCAAAGCCTGTCCTGGGTGAGATGCACGTAGATCGCCGTAAGCATTGTCATGGCGGTAAGCGAGCGAACACCGCTGCAACCCTCGGCGATTTGAAAATTGAAGTCCCCGTTGATCGCGGTCAGCGTTGTGCCGATAGCATCGATCTTGATCCCAACTAAATTACTTAAGAAACCGATCGCACTGGTAATGACGAACTGCAGGCGAAATGTCGCCTGTTCGATTGCGCCGAAGGGGATTAAGAAAATCAAAAAGGCGCACGGAAAAAGAAGGATACGGGCAACTTGCTTGCCCCAAAGATAAAGAACGCCACCATAAATCAGGAACGGCAACGATCCGAGCGCCAGACGTGGTTGTAAGCATCGCGCGGCTAACAGAAATAAGACAATTCCAAAGGCGACAAAGATCAATCCTTTGTTCGAGCCAAGCTTGACCGCGTTCTTGATTTCCTTTCGATGGTACCAGACTAGGCCGAGAGAAATAAGTGGCACGAGACGGGAGTGCTCTTGGTTCCCTGCTGGACCGGAAGTCCACGCTTGCCATGCCCAAGCTGCGACCGAACCCGTCCCACTGATGAAAATTCCTCTAATAAATAGTGGAGCAACGCCGAAAAAATAAACGAAAGTAGCGACGATGGTCGCCAGTAACAATGCACTAAAAGGCGTGCGCCGGACTGATTCAGCTATGCGCTGAAACCACATCGGACTTGTCGCTTCATTCATCGCTAAAGTTGCCAGGTCGCGAGAACTTTAGTCGAAGAAGACAATTTCAACGAGCGGTATTGCGGCCAGGGACAGCAAACCACCGCAAGATCGACATCGTCGCGTTTGCTCAGGGAATCCAAATCGGAAACGAACTCGAACTCGCGCAAAGCTGGGTTGTTGGTGGAATTCGCGGCGAAATCGTGAATGAGCACGCGGTAACCTTTCGCTTTCAGATTCTGCGCGAGGTGAAGGCCGGCGGATTCTTCCGTGATGTAGGTGTCCGGCTTGTACGACATTCCCAAGACAAGTACCGTTGCGCTGCTTGGAGCCAATTTGGTCACTCGCTCAAGCAAATTTTCGTTCGTCAACTCGTTCACGCGATCGGACGCTTCGGCCAACGGCGCTTGTAATCCAGTTTCCCGAGCAGTGTAGGCCAGCAAGCGATTGTCGCGTGGAAAACATGGCCCGCCGAAACTCAAACCCGCGCGCAGATACTTCTTTCCGATCCGCGTGTCGGTGCCGATCGCATCCAAGATCACGTTGATGTCAGCCTTCGGAAATTGCTCAGCGATCATCCGAAGCTGGTTCGTGAAGCTAATCTTCATCGTGATGTAGCTGTTCACCGAAATCTTCGTCAGCTCGGCACTGATGATCGACATCCTCGCGATCCGGCATTTGTTTCGCGTGTACTTTCGATAGAGTTCCTCGAGGGCGGCGCCGCTTTCCTGGTCGCTCTGGCCGATCAGCACCAGGTCGGGCTCGAGCAGTCCGTTAATCACATTTCCGAGCGCGATGAACTCCGGATTGTAGCAAACGCTAAACTCCGAGCCGCATTTCCAGCCGGTTTCTTTCTCCAACATCGGAATCAAGACCGAATCGACTGCGCCCGGCGTAGTGGTCGAGCTGCAAACGAAAATGTGACCTTTCTTTCCCGCGGCGCGAATTGCTTTGGCGACCGGTTGCATCGCTTTCAACAAATATTCCGTGGAAAAGCTCCCATCGGGAAGACCTGGCGATGGCGGAATAAAGAACGACGCATCCGTCGCTACAGTCTCTGACGGATCATCCGTCGCGCGCAGACGTTCGCGACCTTCCTTTATCGTTTCAGCGAGTAACGGTTCGTCGACCGGCGCTAGTCCGACATTCACCTTGCGGATTTTCTCGGGATCAATATCAACACCAACGACCGAAAATCCGCGCGCGGCGAAGGTTGCAGCCATGCAAGCGCCAAGTTTGCCCAGACCGCAAACCGAAACAGACTTGATCGATTTCATGCCATCGCGGGCTGCTGACTGTGCGCTGGAGTATTAATGAATCGCTTGCGCACTTGCCGCCAACTTCGCCGATCGCGGCGCCATTTGATCATAGATCCAGCGATAGGTGCGCTCGAGACCATCGCGCAAGCGCGTGGACGGTTCCCATCCAAAAACTTTTTTGATGAGTGTGTTGTCGCTGTTCCGGCCGTTCACGCCTTTCGGCGCCGACAAATTGTAACGGCGCTCCAGCTTCAATCCGGCAATGTCTTCCACGATGTCGA
>Ga0070698_100001947_pt1 | contig 22931 bp, 29 predicted proteins | sample KBSK1502metaG_FD_65477 | JGI IMG/M metagenome (GOLD analysis project Ga0070698, IMG submission 65477) | Corn, switchgrass and miscanthus rhizosphere microbial communities from Kellogg Biological Station, Michigan, USA - KBS K1-50-2 metaG | ecosystem: Host-associated > Plants > Roots >...
ACACGCTGCCCTCTCAAGGCAGAGATCACGGGTTCGAGTCCCGTATGCGCTACCAATTCCTGCTCGACCAGACCTCGCACCTGTTGTCACTGGAAGGAATACTTTGCCGCCGCGGCAACTTATTGCTTCCAAAAGCTCGCGGCAATAAACTGCTTCTGATTCGAAAAGGAACTAACAACATGAAAGAATTGAAGCTCACCCGGAAAATCACTCCAGTCTTATTCGCCACCATTGTCTTTTGTCTGTTCATGCCGCAGACGGTTTTCTGCCAGACCGAGAAACTCGACATTGTTGAATACACGCCGCCGAAGGGCTGGACTAAAACACCGAAGGAAGGGGCGGTAACGTATAGCTACGTCAATCAAAACAGGACGGGGTTTTGCGTCATCACCGTGTATGCAAGCACCGCAAGCGCGGGCAGTCCGGCAAAAGATTTTAGCGAGGCGTGGAACGAACTAGTCGTAAAATCTCTCAAGGCTGAAGCCAATCCCAAAACGGAAATGCAATCCTCCGACGGTTGGCAAGCAATTGCTGGCGGGTCGGCATTTGAAGCGGAAGGAGCCAAAGCTTATGCGATTCTGACTGTTTTTAGCGGATTCGGAAAGGCAGCGAGCGTGCTCGCCGTTTTCAATGACGAGTCTTTGGGGGCTCAACTGGAAGCCTTTACGCAAAGCATAAAGCTGGACAAAACCGCTGTCGCAGTTAATCCAGCGCAGCGTGCCGCCGTCAATTCAGAACGCCAGGTAGTTTCAACAGACAATAAGCTAGTGGGTAGTTGGGCCACAAGCGCGAGCGGCACGAGAGGACTGGATCAGTCGGGCAATGTACTCGACTCGGGCTATTACAAAAGGCAATACACCTTTAATCGAGATGGCTCTTACACTTTTAAGGCGGAGAGATGGTTGGGTTATATGAAGGCCAACGAGTATTGGATGACGGAAGAACAGGGTGGTTATACCATCGCTGGCGACGTGCTAACGGTGATCCCCAGGAGAAGTATTACAACAGTCAAAAACCGCGAAGGAGCCGTCGTAAGAACTCAAAAAAATGCACTGGAAACAACGGCCTATCGTTGGACCCTTTACTATTTCGCCGGTCTTCAGGAAACTCAATTGGTCTTACAGACTCGTGCAGAAACAAATCGAGATGGAGCTTTCGCCAGCAACGATCTCTTTCCCAACTCCTATCTATTGGGTCAAAAGTATAAGCCCGAATGGAAATTTGATTAATTGATTTATTTGCTCAGCGGTGCAGAGTTATCTACGTTAATTGTCTTGCCGTAAGCCGCGGAGTTATAGTAATCCGCAGACAACCTATCAATCCTCAGAAAGGTGCATGCGATGGCGTCCAAAAAATCCTCCGCACAATCCGGAACGTCTGCCGAGCAAACCAAACAGTTACGCGACCTTACGGTTGAAGCAGCTCGCGTCCAACTCGCGGCGATCACCTCTATGGTCAAGTTCTGGGCTGGCTGGGCCCAATCTGCTGACAAATACACGCAAGGGATCAGTGAAGAACTGGCACGCATCAGCGAGGGAGGCGCAGATTCTGACAGCGTGATTACCTGTCTGGGAGATCTCACGCGCGAGTATCTACGAGAGTTGGGAAAACTTCCCAGCGCGGCAGCGGAACAGTTCGGTGGCGAGATCGAGAAGCTTTCAAAGTCGAAAGGCCGACGCACCAGGGCCGCCAGAGCTAAAGATTGATCCGCAACCGAGCACGGATTAGGTTCGAGAGAGAGCTCGCGTATGCTGGATCAGGGCAATCAGGCGTTCCGGAGATCTGGCATTTGCCAGCGCCTCCGTCTCTGCCTCCGCGGCAATTTTGTCCAGATAGTTTTCAGCTTCAGGCAGGGCCAGCATAAGTTGCTCGGTGATTTCCGACGCATTTTCCAGGGATGCGTTTCGGAAAAGCAAAGCTGTGTTTAAGTCCCTGGTCGCAATTGCCGCTGGAAGTGTCAGGATGCCATCGACGACGTCTTCCTTCTTGCCTCCGCCGAGCGCGGCGCAACCGCGCACATCCGCTACATCATCGCAGCCGTGATAGAGCGTGCCCAGCAAATACCCAAACTTTTGCAGGCGATCGTCGCGTGTGGCTAGTCTCGCGCAGGTTTCAAACATTACGCCAGTGTCTTCACCTGCGATCTGACGCCAGTCTTCCACACCCAACGGTTGCCTGCGCAAACGCCATTGCAGGCATTCCGCCACGCCCAGTCTCTGCATTAGCTCGCTCAGCAGACGCACGCTATAGCTGTCAGCAGAGACCAGCTTGAAGGCACCACAGTTTATATAGCCCGCCGTCATCAGCGCGGGTAGAAATCCGAAACGACAGTGCAGCGATAGGTTCCCCCGCCGAAAACGCGAGCGGTCAAGAATGTCATCGACGATCAGACTTACGTTATGAATTAACTCCAGAGCGGCTGCGGACAACAATAGACTGCGGGAAATCGGCTGATCGGAGACTGCTCGATGGCAGGCAAAGATAGTGACGGGTCGAAAATACTTCGCTCTCGCGGACATCTGCCGGCGCACAATCTCGCGTACCTCTGTTTCGCACTGATCTGACCAGTCGCTTATCATCTTTTTCAGTCGATCAATGTCTGAAACGAGATCGAGCGTTTCTGGTAACTCCCAGACGGAAGTTTCTACGGCGGAAATTCCGTTGCCCAACTCTGCTCTCCTACTGTGGGTGAGTATCAGCTAAGTGAAAAGCTTGACCGGCCAATCACATTTGTTAACGTTAGAAAGATAATCGGATAGTCTTTGTCGGGAGCGAGCAACTAAGCTTTAGCTGCACAATTTCTGGATTTCCCCGGCGACGAGTTTTTACCGGACCTGGTATTTGTCAGGAAGTCTACGTCGACGCCCACGGTTGGCTCCTTCCGTTAGGTGAAGAAAATTATTACTGAGGGAAGCAGCACCGTAATACTACCGGCTCAGCGGATTGTCAAGAATCTTAAGTCTGACCTCAATGTAGTCTTTGATCCTCTTTCTTGTGGCTTGATTCAGCCGCCCGGCCGGAAGCGCAGTCCTTGGCCTGATCGGAGTGGCGGGCTTAGAATTAGCGCTCTCACGTTTCGCGATCAAGTAATCGAGACCTGACGGCGACTAACAGCGGCTGGCACATGGCAGTGAGAAATGTCCGGCTACCTTTTGATCTTCTACTCACAACTGAAGCCGACTACTAAACTATCCAACCTGCACCTCGGATTTAGAGTTGGCTAACACTTTAGGAGGTGATTTCATGAGCTCGGTCCCAAAAAACGCGGATGCTTCCAGCACGAACGGCAACCCGGAAGATGTCGCTATCGATAACAAACTTAGAGATCTCTTTACAGACGGTTCAGGTATTGTCAGAGGAGTATGTTCAACCAGGAATATTCCCGGTAGAGACACGCACTGTCAGCTTGCCGATGGCACAGTTCATACTTTCCATGTGTATGCTGATGAGAATGCCTCGACAAGGACGAATCTTTATGTTCCCAAGAGCTTTTCAAAGATAGAACGTGTTGGCAAAAGCACGGTGGTGGCCACAAATCCAACTACCAAGGAAGCAATTAATTTCTATCACGTTCGAAAAACAGCAGAGCAGCTACCGCCGAACGCCCTGGGGTCCAGATACATTGGTCAAATTGGCGGGATGGGAGCCGAGAGGCCGGGAGATATCCACGTCCATGCAACACTCTTCAAAAGCAGAGCGTCTCGCGATCAGGTAGAAGCCTTTCGGATGGAACCTACGAAAATAGTCGTAGCTAACGTTCCTGGCTTCCCAAGGGACATTAATAGTGAGGTAGCTGAACATGTCAGAGATATACGGACACTGGTCTGACGGCGGTAAGGACTTAATCCATTCAGGGGTGACATTATGAATTTGATCTTAGCCTGTTTAGGAATCAGCTTCGCAATTATCTCGGCCTCAATCGTGAGTCACGAGCCTGAAGTTCAAGTCACGCTTGCCGGCCATTACGGAGACTATTCGCGTTTCCGAATTGAGCAGAAGGGCCAAGAGCAAACTCCAAAGTCTTTGGACCAATGGCCGATGGAGTGTGAAGGTGCGGCGGAGCGTTTGGATTTCGCGGTAGTGAACACCAGGAAATTAGAAGGAGCTTATTTAATTCTCATAGCCCGACTGGGCTCCGGTGAGTTTTCTCGCAGTCTCAATCAGGCTCGTCTCTCGATTGTGGAGGAGTATGTGCTGAGAAGAGGTTCTGATCTGAAGTATGTGTTAGCGCAAGGGAGCAGAGTTAAGGGCCTTGGCCGATTGGAGGTTTATGTCGGGGGACAGCTCGCGGATATTATGCCGCTACGAAAAAACGCTAAAGGATACTGTATCCCTGGACGAGACGGCGGTTGACGACAAGTGTTTTCAGAGTCGCTAGTGAACAAGAACTGATACCAGAATCGCGCGTGTGCCGGGCAGGAACTGATCTAACAGGTCATCAAGCTGGTCCGGTTCGTAAGGCTTCTCCATATGAGCTACACAACCGGCTGCGAGCGCAAGATCACGGTGTGAGGTTGGTCGATCCAAAGACGTGGCAATGATTGGCATGTTCTTCATGCCGAGCTCCCGAAGCTTTCGAATCACACGGATGCCGCTCACCAGGGGCAGTTTCAGATCAATCAAAAGTAACGCCGGCTTCTTTTCAACAGCCAGCACGTAAGCTTCCTCGCCGTCTATGGCTTCCAGGACATCAAAACCCTTCAGCGCCAGCACGGCCCTGACGAGGCTGCGGTTGTCATCGTCACTGTCCGCAACCAGTATTGTGGTAGGTGGTTCGTAACAAATGGTCTGCATATTTGATCTTCGTAAACGCCGCCGTGGACTGACGAATCTTAACGGTGCCGGTATGTGATTCGGCCGCGAGAAAGATCGTATGGAGACATCTCAACTGACACGCGGTCGCCGAGCAGAATGCGAATCGAATTCCTTCTAATCTTGCCTGACACCTGCGCCAGAACTTCGTGTTCGCCGGCTTCAAGGCGAACCTTGAACAACGCATTCGGCAGCTTGTCGACCACTGTTCCTTCGGCGGGTATGGAGTCTTCCTTCGACATGATGAACGGTTATTGCGTGATTAGAGAGCGCGGCCTTAAATAATGGGAAGGCACTTACGTCAGAAAGTGCCTTCCCTAACCCCCTTGAATGGGCAGTTCCTGAACTACAGTCTGCATTATTGTCGCCCCGGTGCTAACTTCGCTTGACCACGATCCTAAATCTTAGTTAACAGCTGATAGCCGCCCTAACTATCCAGCGGTTTACATAGTGTTCATAAACAGATAACGCTTCGTTAACCGCCGCCAACTACCCTCACGGTTCGCAGACGAAATTTCCCAAACAACTAACCTGAAGGGAGTAATACGCATGATACGTATCCTGGGTACGGCTCTGGCCATACTTGCTGTTACCTCTTGCGCCTTTTCTGTTCCTGTTACACCGAGACCTGCAATCCCCGGAATTACGCTGATAGGCAAAGGCCTGGTCGACGCCTCGGCACTCGACAAGTCTGGTCTCAACGGAAACATCTGTCAGCAAGGTGCGCCCACCAACTGCGTCTCAAAGGCGATTTTCGGTGGCTTTGGCTCTGACCTTACTTATACCGGACACGACAACGTCTTTATCGCTGCGCCGGATCGTGGGCCATTCGATGGCTTGACCGATGTACCGTACCTGGACCGTTTTCATTTTTTACACATCACAACGGACCTGGGCGCGCCGTTTCCCAACATTCGAACAATACTGTTGGATACCCGCTTCCTAAAAAATGAACTTGGACAATCATTTGTTGGCGCCGCCGGAGCTTTCGTTACCAATGATGCACTAGCTACGCTCCGGTTTGATCCGGAGGGCATTCGCGTTGCACCGGACGGAACGTTCTACGTTTCTGATGAATACGGGCCAAATGTTTTCCAGTTTGATCGCCAGGGTCAGCTGCTGCGCCGTATTACGTTGCCGTCCAGGTTTGCTATTGCTAATCCGAGTTCTGACCCCAACGTCGAGTTGCTTGGCAATACATCCGGACGACAGGCGAATCGCGGCATGGAAGGTCTGGCAATCAGCCCCGACGGCACTACGCTCTTCGGAATGATGCAAAATGCCTTGCTTCAGGATCACGGACTCAATCCGGGAACGACGGACCGACTTGGTCTGAACAACCGTATCCTTAAGATCGATTTGTTAACTGGCGAGACGCATGAATATGTGTACGTATTGGAGGCCATCAATCGCGGCCAGGGGACGTGCGAAATTCTGGCAATCAACGACCATGAGTTTCTGGTATTGGAACGAGACAACAGATCCAATCTGCAATCGCCACCGCAAGCGCCGACGAGAAAGAAGATTTACAAGATCGACCTCAATGGCGCCACTGATGTCTCCGCAAATGAAAGTCTTCCTGCAGGCGCATTGCCGGCGACGATTGTTCCGGTCGCTAAGTCATTGTTCATTGATTTACTCGACCCGGCCTTCAACCTGACGCCGACACTTGCCGAGAAGATTGAAGGACTCGCCTGGGGCCCGGATTTGGAGGACGGCAGGCATGTGCTCTACGTCGTCAGCGACAACGACTTAAACCCGAGCCTCGCAACTCAGATTTATTCTTTCGCCATCGATGCATCGCTGTTGAACTTTGAAGAGCAGCTGCTGCCTGGACCTTTGTATCCGCCCGGACAGGTCAAGAAGGCGCTTGATGGAAACGGAAATCCGCATTAGACGGCTAATAGCTGAAGGGTTTGTAGTCCGTGAAGCGGTTGGTTGAATGATAGCGCTCAAATCTCCCGCTCTTTTCAGCCGACCGCGTCACGGATTTCAACTCGCGTTCCCGCCAGTCCAACCCGCCAACTCGGGGGCGGCTATTTTCAAATCGTCCGCTAACGCGGACTCAGAAGCCTCATATCTGTAGAAAGCGATATTCAACTCCAGCCATCTTATCTTCTGCGCGATTATCGTTTTCAGTTCTGTATCGTTTTAGTATTGTCCAAAGCCCAACGGACGCATGCTCGTCAATATCCCCTCACTAAAATCATCCTGCAGCAAGACTTTCCAACATTCAGCGACTCCGTCTTTCAGGCACGCTAATTGTAATACCGCGCAAGGTGAAGCCAATCCTATTGCTCGGGAACGGAGGAATTACAAATGTTTCCAATTGGTGATGACGACACCAGCCGCCGGACGACGCCGTTAGTGACCTATGCGTTGATTGCGCTCAACCTGCTCTTCTTTTTTGTAGAGTTGAGCGGTGGTGACTCTTTTATTCAGCAATGGTCGGTGGTTCCGCGGCGCCTGCTCGGGAATCCCGCAGCTGACTTTCCCACCATCTTCACCTCAATGTTCATGCATGCCGGTTGGCTGCACCTCGGTGGCAACATGCTCTACTTGTGGATCTTTGGCGATAACGTCGAAGACAGTTTTGGCCATCTCAAGTTTCTCGTTTTTTATCTGCTTTGCGGCGTTGCTGCGACAGCTGCGCAACTCGCCTTCAGTGCCGGCTCGAATGTACCGAACCTCGGGGCTTCGGGAGCAATCGCCGGTGTGCTTGGCGCTTACATTTTGCTTTTCCCGCGAGGACAGGTGAGAGTCTTGATGGGCAGAGGTGTCATCCCAATGCCTGCATTGGTTGTAATCGGCTTGTGGATTGTCTTGCAGTTCGTCAGTGGAATTGGATCGATCAGCAATACTGCAGAAACGGGCGGCGTTGCCTATATGGCGCACATCGGCGGGTTCGTTGCCGGGTTCGTGCTGACGTTTTTGTTCCGAGCTACCGGAGTGAGACAGGAAACCGTTTGAACGGCGTCAGCGGAATCTAGAACTTAGCTGAGCAATTGAGCACTCGATCATCGCAGACAAAATCAGAACTGGGAGCGAGAGCGACCAGCCAGGGCCGCAACTGACGAAGAATTGCAGCCTAACGGTTTCAACCCTATTCTTTCTTTCTTCTGCTCATCTGCCTACCGCCGTTCCTTAAATGTGATTGAAGACTGCCTCATAAATTGGTTCTTTTCGAGCCTGTGAGTGAAGCGACAGAAACAGATCAAACTCTCCGAGTGACGGATGGCTTACCTTAAAGATAGAGGTAAACTCTGGCAGCGCTCGAGCGGCTTTGAACATCAGCGAGAAACTGTCGGTCTCGATGGGTGTTCCTTTTGGGATACTGGTTGTGGTCGCGGATTTGTATGCGGTCGCGCTCAGCAGGGTCAGGCTAATCAGCCGTCCTCGTGCATCCGGTGTTTGAAAGATGCCGCCGATGTAGGGCACGAACGTTGAACGTGTAAACATGTATGTCGACTGTTGCTGGGCCGTAAGAGGAATTTGCAGGCCTTGCGAAGTCCCCGTCTCGGCGAACGTCAGGGTTTGGGCTTTTAGGGCGAAGGCCGCGGCGATCGCGGTCAACGTGCCAGACTTAAGAAAAAAGCGGCGTGAAATGGGCATTTCAGTAATGGTCTCCTCACAAAAATTCAGGTGGGCCGTTCGGACATTTGATTTGGTGGACAGATTTTTACCAGGGTCGGTGAGGCGGCGTAATGTATTTGAAATCATCGGATACTTCCAACGTATTACTCCAAGAGAAGGAATACTACGGACAGCTAAAACAATCATTAGCCTTACATTTCCAATTTCGGTAGCCAGGTCAAGGGGAAGGGCTCGCGATAAGACACTCACAGCCATTAAACGGTGTTGAGAAAGCGAGCACTCTTCGCATTTTCAGGACTCCGGTCGCTAGCGCTTCCGGTTCTGATTTCGCTACTAATCGAATGAAGTTCGAGTCAAACTGCATCAGTACCGGCCTGCTTACCATCTTTCACTTTCCTTGCAACCTGTAATAAAGTCTTCCTAAACAAATCTAAAATAACACTATGAAAAAGTCGCTAACCGAAGAATCGCTGGCAGATCTCTCTGCCAAACTTCAGCACGCCAACAACGATTTCGCTCAAATCTATTCAGGTGAAACCGGGAATCGCCAGCCGGTTCACACAGTTTATGGCGGCGCGCACCTTTTTAAATCTGATTCGGCGGGGCGACTCGGGGCGTTGGCGCGACGGTCGCTCGATCAGTTTGCTCCGGATTTTTTGAGCTTTGCTAAAGCGATCGAACTGGCGGGCGCGGAGGGGCTTCCGGATTCAATCGAAGACGACAGCGGGCTGCTAAACCGGTTGGAGACCAATAGCGAACAAGTGCGCCGGGAAAACAGATCAGCCTGGTTTGCCCATGCGATCTACAACCGTGTCAGCGAAAAACTACGCCGCGAACCGGTCGAGGATTTTCGCATCGACTTTGAAGACGGTTACGGCAATCGTCCCGATGACGAGGAAGATGGACATGCGGCCTCAGCCGCGCTGGAAGTGGCTGCGGGAATGGAAAACGGTACGCTGCCGCCCTTCATTGGCATCCGCATCAAGCCATTCACAGAAGAGCTGCGTGCCCGCAGCATGCGCACTCTCGACATTTTTGTTTCGACTTTGGTCGAGAAGTCAGGCGGACGTTTGCCGGAAAACTTTGTCGTTACGCAACCGAAGATTACGATCCCGGAACAAGTTAGTGCGCTGGCTGATCTCTTCGAGTTGCTTGAAAACAAAACCGGCTTGACGTCGGGCTCTCTCAAACTCGAGATGATGATTGAGACTACGCAGTCCATAATCAACGCTCGCGGTGAGATCAACCTGCCGCTATTGTTGGCAGCCGCCCGCGGTCGTTGCGTGGCCGCGCACTTCGGCACCTACGACTACACGGCGAGTTGCAACATCACGGCGGCGCACCAGCACATGATGCATCCCGCCTGCGACTTTGCTAAACACATGATGCAGGTTTCATTCGCTGGCACCGGAATATGGCTTTCCGACGGGGCCACAAACATTATGCCCGTAGCGCCGCATCGTTTCAGCGAGGGTGGAACACCGCTGACGCCGGAACAGATTACCGAGAATCGTGATGTCGTTCATCGCGCCTGGAGGCTGCATTACGGTCATATCCAACACTCTCTCGAGAATGCTTTCTATCAGGGTTGGGACTTGCATCCAGCGCAACTGCCAACGCGATACGCCGCCGTCTATGCCTTCTTCCTCGAGAGTCTCGATGCGGCCTCGGAGCGTTTGAAGAATTTCGTAGACAAAGCGGCGAAGGCTACGTTGGTTGGCGACGTGTTTGACGATGCGGCTACGGGCCAGGGCCTGCTCAACTATTTTCTGCGTGCGATAAACTGCGGCGCGCTGACTGAGGCAGAGGCGGTTGAACGTTCAGGGTTGACGGTTGCGGAATTGCGCTCGGGGTCGTTTGTGAAGATCCTAAATAATCGGCAGAGTCTGTAGTGACATCCAATGCTGTGCCGCGTAGCGGCAACATGACTTTAGCCCGGCGTTTCAACGCCGGGAAAGAGAAGTGGAGTTACATTCTTTCGTCGCCTGGCGACGGTTGAATGGTGATCTTCAGGCGTCGCTACGCGACGTAAGGGACATTGGCCGGCCTTTCCCGGCGTTGAAACGCCGGGCTAAAGTCATGGCGACGCTACGCGTCGCAAGAACCTTGTCAGAGATTTAGAGATATCTACCTTACCTTCTTAAGTGCTTGGAGGATGGAATGAGAATAATTGTTAGCCTGCTGCTTCTGATGACACTTTTGCTGGCAAATATTTCCGGCATGCAAAACCGGGGTGGCAAGAAGCCGGCTGGTGATCCGGTACTGGCAAAAAAGATCAGCCGGTTCGCTCCCACTACGTTGACGGCCAACACCGCCCGACTTAGCGCCGGCGATCGCAAGGCCCTGAACAAGATCATCGAAGCGGCGAAATTGCTTGACCCTTTGTTTCTGCGTCAGGTGTGGAACGGCAACGACGAACTACACAAGAAGCTCGAGTCGGACAAAAGTGTTGTTGGCCGCCAGCGTTTGCATTATTTCCTGATCAACGACGGCCCCTGGTCGCGGCTCGACGAAAACGAGCCCTTCATCGAAGGCGTGCCACCCCAGAAACCGTCTCAAGCAAATTTTTACCCCGATGACATAACCAAAGATGAGTTCAATTCTTGGCTGGCTGGCTTGCCAGATTCCGAGAAGGAGAAGGCTACCGGTTACTTCTATACGATCCGGCGCGATGCCGGCGGCAAGCTGATGAGTGTGCCTTATAACGAAGAGTATCGGGAATTTCTTGAACCCGCCGCCAAATTGCTGCGCCAGGCCTCAGCGCTAGCGACGAATCAAACGCTGAAAGATTTCCTGAGCAAACGCGCCGATGCTTTCAGCTCAAACGACTACTACGCGAGCGATGTTGCCTGGATGGACCTTAAGGGACCGATAGACGTAACCATCGGTCCTTACGAAACCTACGAAGATGAACTCTTCGGATACAAGGCCGCGTTCGAAGCTTACGTCACGCTGACTGACTCCGTCGAAAGCGCCAAGCTGCAAAAATTTAGCCAGCACCTGCAGGAACTGGAAAACAATCTGCCGATGGACGCAGGTTATCGTAATCCAAAGCTGGGAGCGGCCTCGCCGATGCGCGTCGTGAATGAAGTTTTCGCTTCCGGCGAGGGAAACAATGGCGTTCAGACTGCGGCTTTCAACCTTCCCAATGACGAAAGAGTAGTTAAGGAAAAAGGTTCAGCGCGGATCATGCTGAAGAATGTTCAGGACGCGAAGTTCAACAAGGTCCTGATTCCGATCACGCGAGTTGTGCTGACTACGACCCAACAACGTGCCGTCGCCTTCGACTCGTTTTTCACCCACATACTCATGCACGAGCTGATGCACGGACTGGGACCACACAACATTACCGTCAATGGTCAGGCAACAACGGTCCGCTTGCAACTCAAGGAATTGTATTCGTCGATAGAAGAAGCGAAGGCCGATGTTACCGGTCTGTGGGCATTGCAGTACTTGATCGACAAAGGTGTGATCGGCAAACAGATGCAGCGCACGCTCTACACAACCTACCTCGCGAGCATGTTTCGCTCGGTGCGCTTCGGGCTTACCGAATCACACGCGCGTGGCGTTGCCATGCAGTTCAACTACTTCACGGACGAAGGCGCGATCAAGTTTGACGCAAAGACAGGCAAGTTCAGCGCTGACGACGCAAAGATGAAGGATGCGGTGCGGAAGCTAACGCACGATCTGCTGACGATTGAGGCTGAGGGCTCTTACGACAAGGCCAAGGCAATACTCGACAAGTATTCGCTCATTCGGCCGGAGATGAAGGGCGCGTTGGATCGTTTGATCGAAGTGCCGGTGGATATCGAGCCGATCTTTCCGCTGGCGAAATAAGGATGTCTGCCTTGGTAGCGAGTCTTGACCCAGGGCTTTTCCTGATGTACAGTATTCCTGTACAGGAATGGAGACTCGAAGTAATGGCTCATCGAACAAGTTATACGGACGCGCGTGCTAACTTTGCCACCCTTTGCAATCGCGCAATAAACAACCGCGAAGTCATCATGATTAACAGGCGAGGCACCGAGGATGTTGCCCTCCTGGCAGCCGATGAATTGTCCAGCATACTTGAAACCGCTCATTTGTTAAGATCACCCAAAAATGCGAGACGCTTACTCGCAGCCCTCGATCGTGCAAAGGCGAGGAAGGGTCGACCCGAACCGCTAACAAAGCTGCGTCGGGAGCTGGGGCTTGACTCAACCCAAAAATAAAGTCAATAAACAACGACTGCGCGAAGCCGTATTTCAGCCTGAATTTCGGGAGGATTTGCGCTACTGGATTCGCACGGATCGGAAGACTGCCTTGAGGGCTCTGGACATTATTGAGGCGGTTATGCGCGATCCGTTCATGGGAATCGGGAAACCAGAGCCACTAAAGTATCTTATGGCAGGCGCCTGGTCGAGACGCCTAACCGAAGAACATCGTGTCGTTTACCTGGTCAGCAATGATCGGATAGATTTTTTGCAGGCTCGCTACCATTACTAACTAGAGCCTCACGCTCTGCGGATAAATTTAGCCGCGACCCAGCCCAGCAATATCAATCCAGCCAGAACAGCCCAGTTGTACTGGTCGCCGTAAGCGACGCCGGGAAAGTGGTTGCTGATCATTATGAACACGACCGGCACGGCCATGAACGTGTTTTGTTTTGAGCGCAGCTTTGCCTGGGCACTCAAAGCGTCATCCGGTTTCTGCCCGGCGTTGAGCGCAGCAATCATTTTTTTCTGCGCCGGCAGTATTCGCATCCAGACGTTCGCCGCCATGATTGTGCCAAACAATGCGCCCACGTGAATGTAAGCCGCGCGCCCGCTGAAGACCCGGGTTAAGCCATAAGTCAGTCCGACAATCAGCAGATAAGCGATTACCGCAAAGGCCTTCTCGTTCTTTCTGAGCGGCGAGAGCATCATCAAATCGTAGACAATCCAACCTACAATCATGACTCCGATTCCTATGCCGATTGCCGCACTCACGCTAATGTCGGCAACGTCAGTGTCAACCAAAGCGCCGCCGCCTATGTAGTAGACGAGAACCAGCAGCGCAAACCCGCTAAGCCAGGTGGTACCGGCTTCCCAGCGAAACCAATGCAGCGTACGGGAAACGAGATCCGGCACTTTACGTTTCTCGACCACGTAAAAACCGCCGCTGTGCACCATCCAAATTTGGGCCGTCTCTCCGGTATTGGCAACTGCTTTCTCTTCTTCGCTGAGGCGAGCATCAAGCCAGGTGAAATAGTAAGTCGTGCCCACCCACATAATGCCGGCGAACACATGAATCCACCGCAGGATCAAGTTGAGCCATTCACTTAGAGTTGGATTGATACTCATTTTTGGAGTGCGCCGGCAAGCGAAGCGGCGACGGCGCTTTGGATTTCAAATCGTTCCAGTCAGCAAATAAAAAGCGGTGTCGCGCTGCGCTTGCACCGCGCAGTTAGCTGCCGCGATATGTGGAGTAGCCATACGGACTGATCAAGAGCGGCACATGATAGTGTTGGGCCGCGTCATCGATTTTGAATACGACTGTAACCTGCGGATAAAAATACTCAATGTTGAGTTCGCTGAAATAGTGTTCGGTATCGAAAACGAGGCGGTAGGTTCCACCTGACAGCGGTTCTTCCACGAGAAAGAACGGTTTCACCCGGCCATCCTCATCGGTCCAGGCGTGACTCAGCTCGGTCCACGTTTCATCCGTGTTCTGGAAATCGAGATGGACGGCGACTCCGCCGGCGGGCGCGCCGCGAGAGACGTCGAGTATGTGCGTTGAGATGGTGCTCATTTCAGCGTCTGGAGTCTACATTCTGGGGTGGAAAGTCAACAAGAGCGAATTTAGTTTTGAACTCAACAGATACTGGCTAGTGGGCATCAGCCCGGAGGGCTGGCAGATAGTAGCCGGTGGTTGAAGCGAAGCGAAAACCACCGGAACAAATCAGAAAGGATTTTGCACCCTGGAGGGGTGCAAGAATCTCAAACAGTATCTCTTACATACTCTTCTCATCTGGCACCCCGTCGGGGTGCGATCTTTCTTGCCTGGTTCAACCGGTGGTCTTCGCTAGGCTGCGACCACCGGCTACTTTCTCGCAACCCTTCGGGTTGCATCGTTGCCTTTTATAACTTGAATCGCGAAGAACAATGCTCAAAATGACGCGACAACCCTCGGCGTACAAACGATCGCTCATGCTGTTGGTCTCAGCCGGCGAGGAGCTTTCTCAGTCTAAGTTCCGTAATCTTTGCCTGCTCGGCCGCGGCAACGCGCAACTCGGCGTCCGCGTTGTTCTCCAAACGGGCGCGCAGGATTGCCAGCATCTCCTCGGAACTCTTTCCCGAAGCGCAAACAATGAAGATGTAACCAAACTTCTCTTCATACGTTTGGTTCAACTTTGCCAGAGCGTCGAGCGTCTGCTGAGCTGAATCTCGAATGCCCGATTGCTCGTCTTCGGACCATCGCTGCGCTTCGACGGCAGTCGGCGCTGCTGCTTTCTTCTCTCCGATTTTCGGATGACTGTGAAATGCTTCGAGCCAATCTTCGGAGTCTAGCGACCACCAGATGTGATCGGCTTTGGTAATTAATTCATCGAGGCCAGGGTAAGGGCGCGCGGCGGTCATCCGTTGCGCCCAGTTCCTTGAGCCGCAGCATTTTAGAAACTCTGCCTCGGCCTGGCTCGGTGACAATGAATTCAACGAAGCCAACTCAAGATCCAATTCGGAAACGATCCTAGGCGAGCTTTCCATAAACACGTAACCGGCTCACGCCGCCGTCTGGAAAAATATTGAAGCGAAGGTGTGAAACGATTCCAGCGTCCGATAGCTCGCTTTCAAAAAAGTGCCTGGTGTGGGCTTGTAGTTTGGTACGCGGCAAAACGGTTTGCCAGACTAAGGATAAGTCAGTCAGATTCTCTTCCGGCAAATGGGGCGCATTGGTTGCTTCCAGAGCGCAACTCTCAGGAAAATTTCCTTTAAACCACGCGGTGTCAACCTCAAGACGACGAATTAGACCCGGCCTGCCAAGCTTGATGATTGTCCAATCATGACCGGGACCGCGGCGGCGTTTTGTTTCCCAACCATCACTCATGTTCGCGGCCCGACCGGGCATGATCAAGTTGTGCCGGTGACCAAAAAACATATCGCTGCATGCGAGCACGATTCCGCCATTCTCAACCGCCGCGAGATCGATGTCGCCGCCAGGGCGTTCAATCCGATCCCAGTCGGGAACGACCTCGCCAAAAACTCTCAGCCGCGCCACGCCGCCATCAGGGTAAATTTTGAATCGCAGGTGCGTGAAGCGTTGTTCGCTTTCAATGGCGAAAGGAGTCTGCGTGTCTCCCGAGAGCGGCAACTGCGGCAGAATCTGGGTCCACTGAATGGATTCGCTCAACAATTCTTCAGTCGTCGGCAAACCATCCAGCGTGCAGGCCTCGAGTGAACAATGCTCCGGATAATTGCCGCGGAAAAAACTGGTATCGACCACCACGCCCCGAATTTTTCCCGGCAGACCAAGCCGGATGATGCACCAGTCAAAGCCCGGCGTACGGCGTCTGCGCGACTCCCACCCGTCCATCCACTTTCCCAAATCGGTGTACTTGCCTTCGATAAAAATCGGAGCGGCGGCCTTAAGAAGATTTTCTTTGGGCGCAAAAAAATCATCGTTGGCGAAGAGCACGGCGCCGCCCAGACCCTCCGCCGCCAAATCGATTAACTCTTTGAAGTCAGCAATCATACCGTCATCTTTGGAACATGAGCTTAGTGCAAGGTTATTTGGTATTTGGGTTGCTTGTTCCCCAAAACATCCGAGTACTCAATTTCTATTTTTACACCTTCCATCTGTTGTTGCAGCGAATTAAGAATATTAAGGGCTGCGCCTTTCGCGTGACCATCTTCCGTCAGCCCTTTCTCCTTAAGATCCACCAGCACGATCTTCTGCCCTGCTTGCACGTAGTAAGTGGCTTCCGTGAAAAGCCAGTAGTAATCCCAGACAACCTGGGGCGAAAATGTAAACAGCTTACACAGTGCTTGATGTTCGACGACCGCTCCTTTTGAAAAAGTTACCCCGGTTATTATCGCGGTACCCAGTCCGGCATTAGTGAGCGTGATCGCTTTACGATCGATGAATTTTGAAGGATACACGGAAATGAGCGGCTTGACATGTGCGGTGGCCAACGCGCCTTCGAGCTCCAGTTGTTTCGCGAACCGACGATTGGTACGTCTTTCAACCTGAATGGCTACAAAAATCGCTGTGGCAGCAGCTAGCCCCGACAAGATGGCGCAGACGGCTTGAATGACTGTCGCGGTTTGAGGTGACATTGCTCCGCTCTCCTTTGCTGAGGTCAAGAGATTTCAATAGGTTGTAGGGAATCAACGAGAAGGCCCGCCGGTGCGGATCGCTTGTGAGCGGCTACGTACTTGTGCGAGAAATCAATTCGCCCGGTGGGGGGCCGCTGAACAGCCCGGTATCATATATCTTTCGGCCACGAAGAAAAGTTTTCTCGATAACTCGTGCAAAATCCGCCCTCCCTCAAAAGCCGTCATCTTGTGGCGATGATTAAGCGTCTTTCGGCGCAAAAAAATCATCGTTGGCGAAGAGCACGGCGCCGCCAAGTTTTTCTGCCGCGAGATCAACCAGTTCAGTGAAGTCCATTTGCGCTTCTAACCTTCGGGATAAAAGACAAAGATGGTGCAGCCGGTCTTCGACTGCGGGACGTGTGACGAGCCTTTCGGATTATGAATGAAACTGCCGGCGGGATAATCACGGACGCCGTCATTGAAAACGCCGGAAACTACATACACCTCTTCCGGCCCCGGTTCATGAAGGTCGATTCCCTCCCAGCAAGCGCCCGGAGCGATCTCGACAACCTGTGCTGTCGCGCCATTCTGCGCTTGCCAGAGGGTCCGCACCTTGATGGTTCCGCCGAATTTCTCCTTTACGGGCGCGTCTTCGGTTAGCGCCCATTCTACTTCAGGCATGGGGTTCTCCGTTTCGTAGCGCAAACTGTTAGTTTGCGTTGATCGACCCATCTGGCTCGTTGCGAGTCGTTCGCAAACTAACAGTTTGCGTTACACCAGCAGCAGTCCGCACGGTTCGCCGATGAATTCGCCGTTATCATATATCTTCCGGCCGCGAAGAAAAGTTTTCTCTACTACTCCGTCTAAAATTCGGTCCTGGTACGGGGTCAGCTTATGGCGATGCTGAAGCCCGTTGGCTTCAACTAGAAACTGCTTTTCGGGGTTCCAAATGACAAGGTCAGCATCGTAGCCTTCGGCAATCAAACCCTTTCGGCCCTCAAGTCCGATCAGTTTCGCCGGCGCGCTACATAACCAACGCGCCAGGTCGTCGAGCGAAAAACCGCGTCGCTTGCTCTCCGTCCAAACAATCGGCAAGCGCAACTGCAGAGAAGATATGCCACCCCAGGCCTGCAGGAAATCGCCACTCTCCGGCAACTTCATCGCAGGCGGGCAGGGCGAGTGGTCCGAAACAACCATATCGATTGTTCCCTCGCCGAGGGCGGTCCACAGTTGTTCGCGATTCTGACGCTCGCGAATCGGCGGACAACACTTGAATTCCGTGGCCCCGTCAGCAATTTCTTCGGCGGCGAAAGTTAAATAATGCGGGCAGGTTTCAGCCGTGATATTGATCCCCGCCTCTTTAGCATTGCGCAGCATCACCAGAGAGTCGGCGGATGAATGGTGAACAATGTGGACCCGAGCGCCAAACTCACTACCCAGTTTGATCATTAACTCGACGGCTTCATCTTCTGCCGCGCGCGGCCGAGACGCGAGGAAAGTTGCGTACTCGGTAGGACTGACATTCTCCGCAGAAATACCTGTCCTACTTATTGGTCCGGGCACCTCAGCGTGAACAATCAACAGCGCCCCCAGCTTCGACAACTCCGGTAATGCTTTGCGCAGATCGCCTTCAGTTACATTCGGGAATTCATCGACGCCGGAGTGAATTGAAAACATTTGAAGCCGACGACGCCGGCGGCTGAAAGGGCGGCAAGCTCAGCTGCATTTCCCGGAACCACACCACCCCAAAAGCCAACATCAACGGAACATTTGCCGTTCGCGGCTGCTAACTTTTCCCGGAGGCCGGCGACCGTTGTTGTCGGGGGAATCGAGTTGAGCGGCATATCCACCAAAGTAGTTACGCCGCCGGCTGCGGCTGCTCGCGTCGCGGTTGCAAATCCCTCCCATTCAGTGCGGCCCGGCTCATTGATGTGAACGTGAGTGTCAACCAGCCCGGCCATCACCAGCGATTCGTCGTCTGCGTCTATCAGTTCGCAACCTTCAGGTACGCTATCGTATGAGCTGATGGCAGCAATTTTGTCGTCAACAACATGAATCGAAGCCGGCGCAATCGAATCCGGTAAAACGACTCGAGGCCCACGAATGACGAGATTAGGCGTCGGCATTAATGTGGTAGCACAAACTGTTAGTTTGCGGAGAGCACCTCAACCAAAAATCGGCGGAGGCGGCGGCAAATTTGATTGCACTTCGCTGAGACCAAAGACTTGTTCATAGGCAGCTGCGATTGCCGCAATGCCGATCGGCATTACAAAAAAGGCGCCGACATAACAGAAAAGCACACCAACAAAAGTTAAGAGGCCAGTCAAAAACATCATTCCCAGCAAGCGCCAGAAGTTTGCGAATCCTGCCCGGATGCTTAACTTTACCGCGTCGAATCCTTTCAAACGACGATCCACGATCAAAGGGTAGGCAAAGGCGAATACCACGGAAAGAACAATTAAGAGCACCATGATAACGAGCCAAACAACCGCGAAAACCCCGAAGAAACCGAGCAGCGCTCCCGGGTTGGGTTCGCCATTTTGTGCAGTTGCCATCATCCCAAACATTCCCACAATGTAAAGGATGTATGCCGGGGCAATGACTATCACAAGAGGAATCATGTGCAGCAACGTCGCAATCACCGCGTCGCCAAAGTAGTCAAAGCCCTTGAAGAGAACACCAAACTCGATTGGCTGTCCTCGCCTCGTCTGGAACAGAGCCAAATAAATACCGCACATCATCGGGCCCATCAGAATACCCAGGGGCACCACGCTGCCAATTATTATTCCGACCACAGTTATGCCCACGAAAAGCCAGTACTGACTCCGGATCAATTCCCAACCGGCCTTAATACACTCGATCGGCTGGACGGCATTTCGTTTGAATTCAATTTCATTGAAGGGGAAACTCATTGTCTGCGTCCTTTCACTCGAGACTCAGGTGGCTATTAGTATCACGTTTCCAGCCGGCCTTATCTATTACTTGCAACAACTGACCCTTTATGGCCTCGGTGTAAATCAGAGCTCCCACGTTATTTGGATGACCAAGCGAAGCATAACGGCAAATTAGAAAGAGATCCTCCCGGTCTGCCTTTTCCTTTTTCGTCTCTTTGATATCCTTTGGTTTCTTAAAGGTTTGTTCGCAACTCTTGATTCTGCTCTCCCTGACGTGATCGTTTGCTTTGTAGGCGGCGGTTCCGAATGAGAGTAAGACTATTACTTTCGCGAAGCCGGAGGCCTTGGTGGAAGCGAATAGAAAAGTCCAAAGCAATGTTTCGGGCGCTGCAAACACATGTTCCGGTCCAAACTGAATTTCCGCAAACAGCACCTTAGGTGAGGAAGAGTCGCTGTTTATTTTCATGACAGCCTCTGCGAGGCTTGCAGTTGACGTTTTGTACCACTCGTCTGAAATGGCTACAAGACGCGCTCGCATCTCCTTGTCAGACATCTTCCGGGCTTCAGGTCTTTGGTTATTCAGTTTTTTCACCAGCAAGCGCAGAAAAGCATTGTCGGCCGTTTGCGGCGAAACTATTGGATAATAACCGGTGACGATCACCTGGGCTTTTGGAAACCCTTCCCTCACGCGTCCTAACAAGCGTTGCATCTTTTCCCCGCAATTGAGTCTTGCCTGCGTGCGTAGATCCTCCAACGGAGTTGACGCGGCCAGCAGGTTCTTGACCCCAAGGTCGTTTATACAACCGTTCATTAGGATGAGCGCCGGACTTGTCTGGTTCTGTTTGTAAAACTGGACGGCGTGATCTAACTGTTCGTTTATGGTTGGTGAAGTCATATTAACTTCGCCATTAATGGAAGTGAACGCGGGCTGCGCCGAAGCCGATCCGGAAATAACCGCACCTGAATGGGCCTCCATGTGAACCTTTACTTCTCTTTCAATCTTCTCCTGCAGCCAGCACTGCACGCGCGAGGAAAACTTCTCCTCATCTCTCAGGCCCTGTCCCCACATAATCGAGTCGCCGATTACGAGCATCTGCAGGGGATCGCCGCCTGAGGGGTTGACCCGACAGTCGCCAAACGCAGCGGTCGACGTAAGAAACAGTAGTACAACTATTCCGACGATAGGCAGAGATTTTTTGCTTAGGTATTTCAGGGTCATCGAAATCTTAATTGGCGCAGGAAGTCGTCCAGCACGTTTAGACTGACTTTGAGGCGATAGTTTTTGGTGGAACGAATGTCGTCGATGGGTGCGATCTCCCGAGACATTTCGGCGCGGGCGTTCTCGATTGCACTTTCGTCGAGCATCGCGCCCTGCAACACTGCCTCCGTTTTGCGACAGCGAAGCGGAATTGGCGCCACGCTTCCGAGCGCGATTCGTATCACGTCAATAATGCCTTCATTAATTCGCGCGGTTGCAGCGAAACAAACCTTCGAGATCGCCTGGGCTTTCCGCGTGCCCACTTTGCGATAGTAATGGCGCAAATCCGGCCAGAGGCGCGGCAGGCGAATGCGGGCCAGCAGCTCATCAGGCTGCATGATTGTTTCTTTGTAACCGGTATGAAAACTTTGGTAGGGCACCCATCGCGACCCACGCACCGAAAGAAGTTCCAACTCCGCATTATAGGCCAACAAGGCTGGAGGCGAGTCTGCGGCGGGAGAAGCGTTTACGATGTTGCCGCCCAGAGTGCCGCGGTTTTGAATTGCCAGTCCGCCAGTTTCGCTGGCTGCCTGACAGAGCATGGGGAACTCTTCGCGCAGGACGTCCTCGGACTGAACTTCAGTGTAAGTCGTGAGCGAGCCGAGCGTAACGTGCTCCGTCGAGACTTCAATTCCGCGCAACGCCGCGAGGTTCCAGATGTTGAGATAGTTTTTGTGGGGCAGGTTGCCTGATTCGAGCAACACCATCAGATCGGTTCCACCGGCAAACGGCTGCCAGACGCCCGGCTCACGCGCGAGGGTGGCGAGCGCATCGGGTAACGATGTCGGGGAAACTAATTGATAATCTGGAACGTGACCTCTCATCTGGTTTTCCGCTTAACTGCTTGCGAAAGTTTCGTGGAATCGGGAATTTTATTCACATGGGTCATTTTCAGCGCCGAGATAAATCTCCAATCGTCGTAGCAGCGGCGGGCTGTTCTAACGGCACGTTCGCTGCTTCCACTTGACCGTCGCTACGACCTCATTCACCGTAGTCTCATTCTTGTGGCGCGAAGGCAATGTGGCACCGTAGATTCGGATTAAGACATTATCGAACACTAAGTTCGTTGTCATAACCTGGCCGCCTACGTTGATCGTATTGTCAGTAAGATCTTTCGAAGGCTTGCCTCTTTCTCCTGCCGGCACTAGTTCATCGAGTATCTGGAAGATCTCCTCACGAGAGAGACTGGAGGCCACTCTGATCACCTCGGGTGAGTAATTCAGCCGTTCCAGCCCGATTTCACATACTTCGCCTTCAGCTGTATACCTCGGCATCATTAAAATGCCTGGTCGGATCTCATAGGCTTCGATTTTCTGGTATTTCGCGAACTGTTGTTGAGTAGTCGTCGCCGCATTGAACATAATCAAGATCAGGCTTAAACAAATTAAGTTCGGCATCTTTCAATTTATCCCTCTCGAAAGCCCGGCTCTCGATTTCGTAGGCGTCGTCAGCACAAATCCAGGGGCAGAAGCTCTCCATCATCGGGAATCAATCTTCGACACCATGACTAGACTGATCTCTGACAAGCTCGCACCACCGACTCAAAAATCTTCATATAGCCAGTGCACCGGCAAAGATTTCCGGCGAGTCCATTACGAACTTCGGCTTCAGTAGGATGCGGGTTTCGTTCCAGCAGATCCACTGCGGCCATCACCATGCCCGGTGTGCAGATACCGCATTGCGCCCCGCCACAATCGATAAATGCCTGTTGGACCGCGTGCAACTGATCGCCAGTCGCTACACCTTCAATCGTCTTGATCGTCGCGCCCTCAACTTGTGCCACCGGAACCAGACAACTGTTCACGATCCGGCCGTCGATGACGACGCTACACGCTCCGCATTCGCCTTCACCGCAACCTTCCTTCGTGCCCGTCAGGTGCAACTGCTCTCGCAGAACATCAAGCAAGCGCTCCATTGGATCCGCCTCGAGCGTTCGCGGCTCGCCGTTAACGGTGCAGGTGATCGGTATTCGAACTTCAGTCGTGCCCATGCTTGTCTTTGATTGCCCTTCCCCAGCGCCAACGGCGCGAAATAAAAGTTTCCTAAGCGCTCCGAACCTGAATAGTGTCTAACTATGTCGCACTTTCAGTGCTTCGATGTTAC
>Ga0070698_100001948_pt1 | contig 22927 bp, 18 predicted proteins | sample KBSK1502metaG_FD_65477 | JGI IMG/M metagenome (GOLD analysis project Ga0070698, IMG submission 65477) | Corn, switchgrass and miscanthus rhizosphere microbial communities from Kellogg Biological Station, Michigan, USA - KBS K1-50-2 metaG | ecosystem: Host-associated > Plants > Roots >...
ACTCACTCATTCCGTTGCCAAGACACAACAGTTTGTCACCATGTTCGACCGATCCGCAATTCAGCCGGCCGTGATCGAACCGCATGATCTCATGTGGCGCATTAGGAATTTCTTTCGCCTGAACGTATAGAACAGCTTAAATAGAGGAAGACATACTGGATGAGGTTTTGATGAAGGTGAGTCCGACCGAAATCGACCACGGATGGACTAAAACCGAGGAGCGGCTTGTCATCGACACGACCCCAGCGCTGATTCATACCGCGCTGCCTGACGGTAACATTGATTTCTTCAATCGACGTTGGCTGGAATATTTGGGTCTCGCTTTGGACGACGTGCAGGGCTGGCGCTGGACGGCAGCGATTCATCCCGAAGATGTTGCCGGCATCGTCGACAAGTGGCGCAGGTCGTTGGCAACAGGGGAGCCTTTCGAGGCTGAAACGCGCGTGCGACGGGCCGATGGGCAATATCGCTGGTTTCTGCACCGCAAGATCGCACTGCGCGATGCCTCGGGAAAGATCGTCAAATGGTATGGGTCGAGCATTGATATCGAGGCTCGAAAGCAGGCCGAGGATTCCCTGCGGCAGAGCGAGGCTTACCTTGCGGAGGCTCAAAGGCTAAGTCACACGGGCAGTTTTGGCTGGAATACTTCCACCGGAGAAATCTTCTGGTCCGAAGAGACTTATCGCATCACTGGACATGATCGGTCGGCTAAGCCTGGCTTGGATCTGGTGTTCCAACGAGTTCATCCCGAAGATCTTGCTCCGGTTCAGCAAACGCTTGATCGCGCGGCGAAGGAGGGAACTGGCCTGAACTTTGAGCATCGTCTGCTCATGCCGGATGGTTGCACCAAGCATGTTCACGTAATCGGTCGTCCCTTAAAAAATGAGTCGGGATGCTTGGAATTTGTCGGGTCGGTTATGGATGTCACCGCCGCCAAGCGTTCGCAGCAAGAGTTGGAGCAGGCATTTGAGGAAATCGCGGTCTTGAAAGACCGACTCTACAAGGAGAACATCGCGCTCCGCGAAGAGATCGGCCAAACATCCATGTTTGAGGAGATCGTAGGTGGGTCTCCTTTGCTCAAAGCAGTTCTTGCTCGCGTAGCCAAGGTCGCCCCGACAGATTCCACCGTTCTGATTACTGGTGAAACTGGAACCGGCAAGGAATTGATAGCGCGTGCCATTCACAAGCGGTCGCAACGCTCCGGACGAGCCTTTGTCAAAGTGAGTTGTGCAGCTATTCCGCACTCGCTCATTGCCTCGGAATTGTTTGGCCATGAAAAAGGAGCTTTCACCGGAGCGCTGCAACGGCGCCTCGGCCGATTCGAGTTGGCGGAAGGAGGAACGATTTTCCTGGATGAGATCGGGGAACTTCCGGCGGAAACCCAGATTGCTCTCCTGCGTGTCTTGCAAGAGAGAGAATTTGAACGGGTGGGTGGCAATCAGTTAATCCCGGCTGATGTGCGAGTCATTGCAGCGACGCACCGTGATTTGCATGCTGCGATCCTTGCCGGCGACTTTCGGAGCGACCTGTTTTATCGCATCAACGTGTTTCCGATCGAGATTCCTCCCCTACGCGAACGGAGAGAAGATATCCCGATGCTAGTCAGGTATTTCATTGATCGCTATGCGCGCAAGGCGGGGAAACAAATACGAAGCGTGAGCAACAAGACCCTGGAATCACTCCAATCGTATCCGTGGCCAGGCAATATTCGGGAGCTGCAAAATGTCATTGAACGCTCGATCATTGTCTGCGACACGGAAAACTTTTCGGTGGATGAGAGTTGGCTTTCCCGGGAGCCTCTTCCCGCCCAATCGGCAAACCAGGCGCTCCCCAAAAGGCTTACGATTGAGGAGAAGGCAATAATTGAGACTGCTTTGGCTCAAACCAGGGGCAAAGTAGCTGGACCAGACGGTGCGGCTGCCAAGCTCGGCCTGCCGGCATCGACTCTGGAATCAAAGATCAAATCACTCCAGATCAGCAAGCGTCGTTTTAAAAGCCTCTAGCTAGCCTGCCTCGCCCACAAATTCTTGATATCAACCGGCGCGGCAAGAAAATCATTCACCTGTTCTCCCATTAGGTTAACGTCCTTAATCGCTTTTAGGCGATCGATTCGATATTCTTCCCTGTCGATCGGCTTAGCGCGAAGAAGTCTTGCAAAAACGTCATGCCATTCGGCGCGGTTACGAACCCGGATCAAACAACTTCTTGCTAAAACATCCAGTTCATTTTCGAATTGTATTTCGGATCGACGAGAACTTACTGACGTATAGTAATTTAATCTGCGAGCGTTAAGAATCCATAATGCCGCATCTCGATCGTCATCATCAGTCTCTATTACCGCGAAGTGCAAAGCGACAAGTAGATTCTCTGTCCAGTCAAGGAGTCGTGTCGGAGCCAGGTAATGCTGCATCGTTACTAAGACCTCAAAATCTGTCGCATCTGGCCCAACCACGTCGCAGTTCATGGCCTCCGGAAGAGCAGCAAAGAACTGATAACCCATTTCTAAAAACCTCTCGAAAAGACGCACCTATTTCAACCGCCGAGTCACTTGGCAGAAAGAGTGTGTGAGCAGGCGCTCCTAGTCATTTTATAAGCTTGCGAAGTTCATCGTCGGGATCTCTGGGCCGATCGTAAGAGCTCTTCGGCGCCCTTCCCAAGCCGCTTGAGAAGTTCGATAAGCGTGCCCCGTTCCTCGCTGCTCAGAGATTTTCCGACGTTCTCCATTGCCAACGCGTGCTCCCGAAATGCTTTCTCGATCAGCGTCTTTCCCGCCGCAGTGAGGCGGATCACGCGGTTTCTCCGGTCGGTCGGATGCGCGTGGCGCCGGACCAGGCCTCGCTTTTCCAAGCGATCGAGGGCGACACTCATCGAACCGGCGGTCAAACCGATCCGGTGCGCGATTTCCGTAACGGACTGTGGACCTTTGTGCAAGAGGATCTCGAGCGTCCCGAAATCGGAGAAACAGAAACCGAGCTCCAGAATGCTTTGGTCCGCATGGCGCGCGAGCGCGCGATGCGCCTTCATGAGTATAAGCCAGACATGGACTCCGCTGGTATCGGGCGGAATCGGAAGTGGCGGAGCGAGCGGGCGAAGTCGTGCACGAGCCATATAAAAATAGTTTGACATCAAAATATTTGAAGTCAAAGTATATTTATGTTCAAACGTTTATTGCACACAAACAATGACCCTGTCTTTACAATCATCCGGCTCGCCCTCGGGACGGTCTTCTTCGCGCACGGCGCCCAGAAAATGTTGGGCTGGTTCGGCGGCTATGGTTTCGCGGAGACGCTGAGAGCCTTTTCCACATTGGGGATGCCTGCTGCGCTGGCGCTCTTTGTCATTCTCACTGAGTTTCTCGGCTCGCTCGCGCTGATTTGCGGGGTCTTTGCGCGAGTTGCGAGCGGGGCCGTCGCGTTGCTTATGGTGGGCGCCATTGCCATGGTGCACGCCCACTTCGGCTTTTACATGAACTGGTCCGGTCAGCAGAAAGGCGAGGGATTTGAGTACCATCTACTCGCGATCGGCTTGGCTGTAGCTGTCCTGGTCCGGGGTGCCGGCGCCTTCTCCATTGATGGTTTGCTCAGCAATAGTAAGGGCGTGCTGAACCCGATAGGCGCATTTAACCCAACAGGGAAGACGGCACAAAGCTCCTAGTGTCAGAGATTTGTGGGCGAGGCAGGCTCAAGGAATCACCTTCTTGAAGATTTTCATCGTGTTGCAAACCACAGGTTAGGTGAAATCCACCGTAGACGAAGCCAATTCCTGTGTGAGCCATTGCAAGCCCTTATCTCGGATCGATGGAAAGGCACCTCCTCCGGACGCGGGCTGTCTCGAATTTTCGCAACATTTCGCGAAGAATCGCGAGTTCGTGGTTTTGCGAGACCTAAACCTATGAGGCTCTCCTCCTGTGGTGAAACCCGAACCAGCCAAATTTAAAGCGCTGGCACGCATCCAGCTTGAATACCGGTCAATCAATATGTCGCTTCTCCCGCGTTCCCAAAGTCTACTATCGCGGACTAAAAATCCACGCCGCAAAACCCCTGAAAAGACGAGCCTCTCACCCAACACCCCACTCGAACAGATACGCGTGGTCATAGCCGACGATCACCCGGTCGTTCGGGAAGGTCTGTCGAGTATTCTCAGCTCGTTAGAGGACGTCCAAGTTGTGGCTGAAGCTGCTAACGGGAAGGAAGCCTGCGAGCTCTATGAACAGCATTCTCCCGATGTCCTAATAGTCGACCTTCGCATGCCGGAGAAAGATGGACTACAAGTTGTTACTGAATTGATGTCCGGCCGAGCGCGCAAACCACGGATCATCGTGATAACAACCTACGAGAGCGAAGAAGACATTCGCCGCGCCGTAAGTGCTGGGGCCAAGGGTTATCTGTTGAAGGCCGCAGATGCTGAGCAGATTGAGGCAGCGGTTCGCGCGGTCGCGGCCGGAGGAACCCTCTTTCCGACTGAGATCACCTTGAAGTTGGCGGAATCGGTGGCACATCCCAAACTCACGAATCGTGAGCTTGAAGTTTTGCAATGTATTGCCAATGGCAGAAGCAATAAGGAGATCGGGTCGATTCTTTATATCAGCGAGGCTACGGTAAAGGGTCACGTCAGATCTATCCTCACAAAGCTCGAAGCAATGGGCCGGGCCGAAGGGATTGCCATCGCAACCAAACGCGGGCTGATTCGCGCGAATACCTAGCCCGCAAATCTCACACGCATTATTCATCCACGCGCTCATTGCGGAATAGATAGCTGTAAATCATGAGCCTGCATTGCTCACAAATCTTCCGCCGTGGCGGGTGAGCAATGCAGGCTAAGTGCTCACTCTTTTGGGTGGTTAAGGAGTAATCCTTCCGGGACAGTAAAAAAGGAGCAGTTGCGCTAATGGCCGCGTGAAGCACCAGAGGTTAAAACTAAGAGAACATTGGACGTTCGCAGGGCGGGTTCGGAAGCCGCACGCTATTGATCTGAATAGCTGATTTGACTAAATCATATGAATAATTCTTTTGTCGTAGAGTCGAGGTTGGACGCGAAACAGCGGTTAATCAAGGCTGGGCTGGAAATCTTTGGCACTTCCAATCTTGAAGGTGCTACTACTCGACAACTCGCCGAGCGCGCGGGGGTGAATCAGGCCGCGATTCCTTACTACTTCAAAACTCTATTTGGTGTCTACCTCCAGGTTCTGTTGGATGACAAGGCAGCTACTACCTGGGCAAGAATCATCATGCGTGAACAGATGCAGCCCACCAAGGCATTCCACCTCCTTTACGAGCGCTGGATCCGGCGTGTCCACGAAACGCTCGCCGCTCTCTTGGCGGTCATTCTGAAAAAAAGGCCAACCGATCCGAACGTGATTCTACGAACACATATCTTAGTTGGGCAGATTCAGATTTTTCTCTCGGGTCGCGAACGATTCGGCGCCGCGTGAATTGGGAAGGTTACGACGAAAGCGCGAGGAAGCAGATTCAGAGGGCCGTCTTCGATCAACTGGATTTGTTTTTGCAGCCGCTGATCCGGCCGGTTCCGCTTATCCTGCAGGATGTAGCCAATCAAGGTGCAGACTTGACCAATATTAGTGTGGTCGATGGCAACTGTGGAGAGTGATGTTTCGCCCGACAAACTTCGAATTTACGGGTTCAACGGTTAGCGGTCGAGACATCGCTCGCTCGTCGAACAAGGAGAAAGGGAGCCGAACAAGAACAGGGAGGAACTCCTCCGGCTCGCGGCGAATAGTACGCTTCCCAACTTATGATGGTTGCTAGGGACAATATTTTGAAAGAGGTGAAGAATGATCAGTGAACGTGTGATGGTGGAATTGGGTGATACAAGGCTTTCGCGCCGATTCGGTTCGGCCGTGCAGGGGCACCTGAAAGCGCTCCCGAAAAGCGAAACCAAAAAGTGCCAAAATTATGTCAGGGCGGAGACCGTGCACCTCCGCATGATCGACCTCAATCTGTTCCGAGTGTTCGACGCTATGATGCGGCATCGCAGTGTGCGTAAAGCGAGCCAAATACTTTCGGTAACTCCCTCAGCGGTCAGCCACGCCCTGAGCAGGCTGCGTCAATCGATTGGCGATGAACTCTTCATTCCTGGCGAGTCTGGCATGCAACCAACTCGACGCGCGCTTGAGTTAGCCTCGACTGTTCGAGAAGGATTAGAGAAATTTGAATTGGCTTTAGCCGGAAAGGAATCTGTGCCGGCGGAGGCTCTGCGGAGTTTCCGCATCGGGGCGACTGACTATGCTTGTATTGTTATTCTTCCGTCGCTGGTCAAACGGTTAGCCAAGAGCGCGCCGAATGTTGATCTGCGAGTGTTTTCGTCCAATCGGATCGATGTTGTTCGGCAACTTGAGAAAGGTGGGGCTGATCTGGTGATCGGCTCGTTCAACAAGCTCCCGACAGGCATACGTCGCTCAAGGCTTCTGCGCGAGGATGAGGTCATTGCCGTCCGCACCGGGCACCCGCTGACTCGAGGCAAGGTAAGCAAAGAAAGGTTAGTTGAATTTCCCCAAGTTGTGGTAGAGCAGGCCAGAACCAAGAAGAATGAAACCGATGGATCTACTGATGACCAGGGCGTGGGCCGCCGAGTCTGGCTTGAATGTGCCTTGCACGAATTCCAAGAGGGAAAGGTCGATCTGGTTGGTCGCGCGGCGGTTTGCGTGCCAAACTTTGCCTCTGTGGCTCCTTTTCTCCAATTGAGCGACATGGTAGCGACCCTACCGCGCCGGCTCGCGCTTTGGGCCGCGGCGCACGCTCCCCTCGCATTGCTGGATTTGCCCTACGAATCGATGACCGTAGACATCGAAATGCTATGGGATCAAGGCGCAGATCAGGATCAAGGTCTGCAGTGGCTGGTGAACGAACTGGCTGAGTCTATTGGGGACTCGGATAGCTGAAAGAACCTCAGTCATGTATAGAATACCTTCTTTCGTAAAAGCAGAGCCTTACGAAAGTTGTTATATGCAAGCCTACACAGAACCACCGAATTATCTTGATTATGGATGACCCCGCGCCCAAGCAACGTGCTTGGCCTTGGGTCGAACGGCTTCGGGTGCTGCTATTGGACCGCTAGCAGGTAAATTACCGCGTTCGAACCAAGATAGCTCGTTCGCACCAGGCGGCGTTACCGGTGCTGGCCTCGATAGTTCCAGCAATGTGCGTTAACGGAGACGTTCGCCTCAGAGGTATCGGGCACCTCCATGAACGTCACTGTTTGGGCCATCGCGCCCGCTGCGCGGCCAGATCCAACGAAATAGTCGCCAACGCCTTTTACCGGTCAGAAGGAATGGATTACGCTCACGAGGCAGTTCTTTGGTCTTTATAAAAGAATTATGCATTCTTTGCTTCGGGCGGTTTGGTTCCGCATCGAAGGACCTAGCGCGACGGAACTCGAAGACGAGCTCAACCGGAATTACTGATCCGATCAATACGGTCGCAATCAATACTGCAACATTCATTGTTAGTAGGAATCTGGTGGGGCGTTTCCTCGGCGCACGACTTAGATCAGATGTATCTGCTTAGCTTTCGTGAGGAGTTCGTCGGCGGAACTGAGGTTGCTGGGCGGCTTAATGTCGGATGTTGAGATACCTCGCTCGTCGAAACGCGCGGTCACTTCATACCCAGTTTTTAGAAAGTATTTAAGCCCCGAAGGATCGACAAAATCGACCTCAATTCCTCCGATCGGGATCATCCTTAATACAAGCCCACCAGACGCAAGCGAGCAGAGTCGAACCAAGAAAGAGGAACGCTGCCAAGCTAAGCAGACGCCATATGATCCCAAAATTACGATTTGGACCTGAGGTTTTTCCGGGGATGGGTAAGTCCGAGTAGCTCAGCGAACCGAGCTTTCGTAGGAATCACAAACAGGCGAGTCACCGTTAGGCTCGATCCATTCGGGGTGCTGAATCCGTAGTGAGACTCGGATCAACTCCTGTAATTCAGCATAGCTGCGGATTTTGTCGGACATTGCGATGGGCAAAGGTTTAAGCCTGGTGTCGAGTGGGGCTTTCGTACGCGAGATGGACCTGCTCCCGACTTGGATGGGCCAGTTCGTCGAAACCGAGCAGCTGCAGACACCCCAGGCCGTTGACGATGGGCTGGGAGATCGTTGTTATTCCGCGCGATCGTAGCTCGACAGCGGCCAGGTCATAAATGCTTTTGAAGATTTCCATAGTGTCTCCTTTTCCGCTATTGTTAACCTCTGGCGCTTAACGCGGCCATTAGCAGAACTACTCGTTTATACTGCCCTCAAATGGATTACTCCTTAACTAACCAAGAGAGTGGTGCACTTGATAAACTTGGAGATAGACGATCGCGCGCGAGGACGCGCGCCCTCCCCATCAGCAGGTAAATTCGGACCAAGAATCTTCCGATCGCCAAGGTCACGACCTGGGCTCGTTCTCTTCTTCAGGTATTCGCTCCGATCAGCCCCGCGTTTCGCGGCGATGGCGATATATTGCAAAACTTCAAGCTCACGTTTTGTGAGTTCGGGATGTCCCACAGATTCCGCCAACCCCGAAGTAATCTCAGTCGGAAATAGGGTTCGCGCGGCGGCGACCGCGCGAATCGCTTCCTCGATCCGTTCAGATGGAAGTTTTCGCGGTCTCTCGATTCGACATTGAGGGAGGCAAGCTTCTTAAGAACAGTTCATCGGTTAAAGTAAACCTTGAACTACCGCGCCGAGCCGGTTTGTGAGTGAATACTATCGGCGGGTTGACTGCATTGACGGCCGCAGCCAAGCCGGCAGCAGGTGACCCTGGGCGGCTGCCTCGAGACCATCATGAGATACTCTTAACCAAATCATTTTCGATTCACAAGCTCGAATGGTCTGCCGATTGAATGTGTCCGCTGGGACAAGCATTCCTCGCCTCCAACGACTTGAGACCCCTTTTAGCCCAGCCTCATTTTTCTAGGTTGTTGCTGGTTGTTTTTGAGTTCTCGGGGCCGATTGTTTTGTTGTTTGCGATCTCCTCGCTGTTTACTGCCTCGAGCGGAGCATTGACCGAGTAGAGCGAGACGAGTCGAGCGATCAGCAGCGTCACATAAAACATACCGAACACTGCCTCCGCCATCGCCAGCATCCGCGCCACGCCCGAGACGGGGATGATATCACCGTAACCAACGGTGCTGAGCGTGGTGAAACTGAAGTAAAGGGCGTTGAAGTTATTTATCGAGTGGCTGGAGACCGGCCCAACCGTGAAAACAAAGGAATCGGGGACCAAGCGGTCCACTAAAATGTAAGCAAAAGACCAGAACAATCCCAACATCAGGTAAGTCGCAATACCAGCGCACAAAACCCCGAAATCAACTCGAGGTGCGCGCACGATGAAACGAAGAAATTCCAGCACTACGTATCCGATGAACAGCACGCCGCTTCCACGTATCACCACGGACAATAGGTCTGGCTGCCAATAACTTAGCCATTCTCCCAGTAGTGCAGGCGCTACCAACACAATCCCCACCATTGTTCTCACGCGACCACCGATGGCCAGCAGCGCAGATAGAAAGACGAGCGTCATGAGCACTGTCGCAAGAAGAAACCCGCCCGGAACCTGATCTACGAACGGAGAGAGGAGCATATTCAGTACCAGCGCGCAGAGAAAGTAAACTACAGAGAATCGAAATACTCCTTTAGCCGCGGGGTTCGTGCCCCGCAGGTTGGCTCGCGTTTCTCCGTGCTGCGGCTGCGTGGTACCTGGCATAAAGCTGCTGCGTCTCAGTACGTCAATTTAACGATTCCCCTCAAAAACCCCTCTTACATAGGACACTCTTCCACTCCTCTCAAATCCTCCTCCCAGACGCTTGCCTCGATCATGGCGCGGGTTAGGTGAGAATCCCCTGGGCCTTGTCGTTAGTTCAGCGGTTTTCGCCCTGCAGCCGAAGCGAGATGGCCACCTATTCTGTTCAACGTGCCAGTTATAAAGGTAAGACTCACAGATTCCGCACCGATCTTAGATAAAGCTGGATTGGTCATGCACCATGGCCAAGCAGAGCAACGCGATTTCGAAATAAACATTCCGCAGACCAGTCCATTCGAAGCCAGCAACGGTCGCAACTTCGCTTGTAATCAAACCAAACATGATTCGGTAGGAATGACGCAATCGGGACTGAGAAAATAGATTTCCCAAAAAACTGCCGGTGACGAAAAACAAGATGGCAACCGCGGATGAAAAGGCGGCGTGAAAATCGCCCTGCCCGCTCCTCGTCGTGTTCTCGCTCATGAGCGAGACATAGGTTCCAAGGAAAAGAAGCCCGTATCCATCCAGATAACCAGCGATCATGGCAAGCAAGATCGCCACTGCCCACTCTGCTCGTGTCTGGTTCCAGTGCAGGGTCATCGGGCCGCGGAGCCATCGCTCGAGAGCCAAGTCTTCAATCCAACAGCACCCCGAAGCCAGCAGTGACTCGCACTTCCGCGCGTTTCTCGTGTGCAATCAGTGATGATCCCATCGAATGACCCGGCAGCGCAACATCGTTCAGGTCCAGTTCAGTTAGGAGCTCGTACAGGTCCTTGGATAATCGCGAAATCCTTAACCCGTAGGATACTTTCTGTGATTCGAGACCGCTGATCGACAGCAATGACGTCATGTCGTGCACTGAAGCCCGCGTCCGCAGGACAGCTACTTTCATCGGGTCCCTCCCTCTCCGTTATCCTGACTATGCCATCTTCGCTCCGCCGGAAGCAGAACAGTTAGGTAGCTGAAAGAACCTCAGTCATGTGCTGAATACCTTTCACTTTCGCAAAAGCAGGGCCTCAGGAAGTTGTGATAAGCGACACCAAGAGATGAGCGGAAAATTAACACGTTCCTCAGTACGCCTGAAATTTGGCTACGACCATTCTCTCAAACCGTCGGACTCAGGAAATGAAGCAAACTAAAACGAACGAAGCAAGCACCCCAGGCACGTTTCTGATGGGAACCAATCTCCAGCCTCTGGCCCGGACCCGCTCAATGACTTGTGGGTTTGGTGTCGCCAGGTGCACGTGCGCGACTGCCCTCGTTCCGATTGCAGAATGACGACGGAGTCATCCATGAAACCAGCTAACCCACGCATTCTGACCATCAATGGCGGCTCCTCGAGCATCAAGTTCGCGCTGTTCGAAGCCGGTGAGTCGCCTCGACGGATTCTGGCGGGTGGGATTGAGCGGATTGGACTGCCGGATGCCAGCTTTCGCGTGAAAGGCTTGGACCAAGCTGACAACTTTTCGCGGCCAGTGACGGCGTCGAATCATACGGTGGCGGTGGGCGCTCTGATGGATTGGCTCGAGGAACGCGGCGGGGGTGACGCATTGACCGGAGTGGGGCATCGCGTGGTCCACGGCGGGCCGAAATATAGCGTGCCGCAGCGAATCACTCCGGCAATGGTTGAGGAGCTGCGCCGACTCGTTCCATTCGATCCTGACCATCTGCCGGAGGAGATCCTGCTGACCGAGGCGTTTCATCGTCGATTTCCTGACCTGCCCCAAGTGGCGTGTTTCGACACAGCTTTTTACCATGATCTGCCGCGCGTGGCGCAGCAGTTGCCCATTCCGCGCCGGTACGAGGCGCAAGGCGTGCGAAGGTACGGGTTTCACGGGTTGTCGTATGAGTTTCTGATCGGAGAACTGGCTCGCCAGGCCGGAGCGGAAGCGGCACAAGGGAAGGTCATCCTCGCGCATCTTGGCAATGGCGTGAGCCTGACGGCGGTGCGTGACGGCAAACCGGTGGACACGAGCATGAGTTTCACTCCGACAGCCGGAGTGCCGATGAGCACCCGCACAGGTGATCTCGATCCCGGGCTGGTTTGGTATCTGGCGCGCACTGAAAAAATGAGCGCGAAGCAATTCAACGCGATGGTCAATTTCGAGTCCGGGCTGCTCGGCGTGTCGGAGACCAGTTCCGACATGCGTGACTTGCTCGAGGCTGAAGCGCATGACGTCCGAGCGGCTGAAGCGGTCGCGCTCTTTTGCTACCAGGTCAAGAAATGGATCGGGTCCTTCGCTGCGGCGCTCGGTGGCCTGGACACGCTGGTCTTCGCAGGGGGCATCGGTGAAAACGCGCCGCGCGTCCGAGCGCGGATCTGCGACGGACTCGGCTTTCTCGGCATCGAACTCGATGAAAAGCGCAACGTGGCGAACGCGAGTGTGATTTCCTCGGAAACCAGTAGGAACTCCGTGCGTGTCATTCGGACGGACGAAGAATGGGTGATCGCGAGCAAGGTCTGCCGCGTTTTGGGTCTAACAATTGAAAATGAAACACCATCATGACAACCAAACAAATTAATGTAGTGGATATGCCATCGACACCGCAGGTCGCTGAAAGAACCTCAGTCAGATACTGAATACCTTTCACTTTCATAAAAGCAATGCTTCGGGAAAGTCGCTGTAGGCAAAACAAGACAGGTGACCCGAGCATGAACCCATCGCGGCGTAAGCCTGAAAAATTGGATGCAACTGTTTACCTAACCCATCTGAATCACGAAATGAATCAAACTCAATCAAACCATTCTGACGTCGCGATCTCCGCGTACGGCACGGCCCGCTCAACGGTTAAGGGTGCCCCGCTCAGCTCCGACGAGCTGCAGAAGATCGACGCTTACTGGCGTGCCAGCCTCTACCTCTGCATGGGGATGCTGTACCTCAAGGACAACCCTTTGCTCCGGGAGCCCCTGAAACTGGAGCATACCAAGCCGCGACTCCTCGGTCACTGGGGCTCCGATGCCGGCCAAAGCTTCACCTACACTCACTTCAATCGGCTGATCAACAAGTACGACCTGAACGCCATCTATATCTCCGGCCCTGGTCACGGAGCGCCGGCGGTCCTTTCACAGGCGTACCTCGAGGGCACGTACTCCGAGATTTATCCGGACAAGACTGAAGACGTGGCGGGAATGCAACGCTTCTTTAAGCAGTTCTCTTTCCCAGGCGGTATTGGCAGCCACGCTACCCCTGAAACGCCCGGCAGCATCCATGAGGGGGGTGAGCTCGGCTACAGCATCTCCCACGCCTACGGGACGGTCTACGACAACCCGGACCTGATCACGCTGGTAATGGTGGGCGACGGCGAGTCTGAGACCGGCCCGCTAGCCACAAGCTGGCACAGCGACAAGTTTCTTAATCCGGTCAGTGACGGGGCAGTGCTGCCCGTTCTGCATCTCAATGGCTACAAGATCAACAATCCTACGGTTCTAGCTCGCATCAGCCACGAGGAACTGGAGGCGTTGTTCGTCGGCTACGGGTACACTCCGTATTTCGTGGAAGGCAGTGAATCCGATAGCATGCACCAGGCGATGGCCGCTACCCTGGAGCACTGCGTCCTGGAGATTCGCAGGATCCAGGATGAGGCCCGGCGGAGCGGCAATGCGTCGCGGCCACGCTGGCCCATGATCATTCTGCGCAGTCCCAAAGGCTGGACCGCTCCGCGGCAGGTGGACGGGCACTACCTGGAGGGCTTCTGGCGGGCGCACCAAATCCCGATTCCAGACATAGCCACGAACCCGGCCCACCTCCAGCTGGTGGAAGAGTGGATGCGCGGCTACAAGCCGGAGGAGCTATTCGGCGAGCAAGGGCAGCTGATTCCGGAATTGAAGGAGCTCGCCCCCAAAGGACGCCGGCGAATGAGCGGGAACCCGGTCGCGAACGGCGGTCTACTGCGCAAGGCCCTGGATATGCCCAAGTTCCGCGATTCCGCCGTCGCCGTCAAGCTACCCGGGGCGACCCTCGCTGGGAACGTGCCCACCCTAGGCAATTTCCTCCGGGATGTCATGAGAATGAACATGACCAACTTCCGTGTCTTCGGACCGGATGAGACGCAGTCCAACAGGTTGGAGGCGATCTACGAGGTGGGCAAGAAAGTCTGGCTTGGGGAGTATTTCCCGGAGGATGCCGACGGCGGCCAGTTGGCCACGAAGGGGCGCGTTATGGAGATGCTTAGCGAACACACCGTTGAAGGGTGGCTTGAGGGTTACCTGCTAACTGGCCGGCACGGACTCATCAACAGCTATGAGCCTTTCATCCACGTCATCGACTCAATGTTCAATCAGCACGCCAAGTGGCTGGAGGTTTGTAATGAGCTGCCCTGGCGCGCCAAGGTCTCATCGTTAAATCTGCTGATCACCGCGCTCGTCTGGCGGCAGGATCATAATGGATTCACGCACCAGGATCCCGGTTTCCTCGACGTGGTCGCCAACAAGAGCCCCGGCGTGGTACGCATTTACCTACCCCCCGACGCGAACTGCCTGCTGTCGGTAGCAGACCATTGTTTGCGAAGCACCAATTATGTCAACGTCATTGTGGCGGACAAGCAGGTGCATCTCCAGTACCTGGACATTGACGCGGCAATCGCGCACTGCACGAAGGGTGCCGGCATCTGGGACTGGGCCAGCAACGATCAAGGCGTAGAACCCGACGTGGTTATGGCGAGCTGCGGCGACGTGCCGACGATGGAGTCCCTGGCCGCTACGGCCCTGCTGCGTCAGCACCTGCCTGATGTGAAGGTCCGATTCGTTAACGTGGTGGACTTGTTCAAGCTGGTACCGCACACCGAGCACCCGCACGGCATGACCGATCGCGAGTTCGAAGCTCTCTTTACTCCGGACAAGCCGGTGATCTTCAACTTTCACTCATACGCGGGGCTGATCCACCGCTTGACTTACCGCCGCCCCGGTCAGCACCACATCCACGTGCGCGGCTACAAGGAGAAGGGCAACATCGATACGCCACTTGAATTGGCCATCCGCAACCAGACTGACCGCTTCAGCCTGGCCATTGACGCCATCGATCGGATGCCCCGTTTCAGCGTCACCGGCTCCGGTGTTCGCGAGGCCCTGCTCAATGAGCAAATCGCCTGCAAAAATCACGCCTACGAGTTCGGCATTGATCGACCAGACGTTACAAACTGGAAGTGGCCCTATGAATAAGCAAGACCTTGCAACGATCGTCAAGGCCATGGTTGCTCCGGGCAAGGGTCTCCTGGCCATGGATGAGAGCAATCGCACTTGTAACAAGCGATTTGAAGATGTTGGGATCGCACCGACCGAAGAAAATCGCCGTGCTTACCGAGAATTGATCTTGACCACCCCCGGCCTGGAGAAATCGATCAGCGGCGCGATTTTATACGATGAAACGATACATCAATCGAAGAAAGATGGGACTTTGTTTATCAAGGTACTGACGAATGCAGGCATCATTCCCGGGATCAAGGTTGATACTGGAGCTAAAGATTTGGCTGGCCGTCCCGGTGAAAAAATTACGGAGGGGTTGGATGGATTGCGGGAGCGGCTGGCCGCGTATTACGATTTAGGAGCGCGGTTCGCTAAATGGCGAGCCGTGATCAAAATCGGGGAAGGCATTCCAAGTCATGGTTGTATCGAGGCAAACGCCCATGCTTTAGCTCGTTATGCTGCTTTATGCCAGGAAGGAGGGATCGTTCCGATCGTTGAGCCGGAAGTGCTGATGGACGGTGATCATAGCCTCGAGAGGTGCTATGAGACGACTGAGCAAGTCCTGCACATTGTCTTCAATCAACTTTACGCTCAACGGGTGGCTTTTGAGCTCATGATTCTAAAGCCTAACATGGTGATGCCAGGTAAAGCATGCCCCGAGCAAGCCAATGTTGCGCAAGTGGCGGAGGCGACGGTGTTCTGTCTGCTACAGGCGGTTCCGGCTGCGGTGGGCGGGGTGGCGTTTTTGTCCGGTGGACAAAGCTGCGCGTCGGCATCTGCACACTTGAATGCGATGAATGCCAAGTATGCCTCCCGGCTGCCTTGGCCACTCACATTCTCTTACGCTCGCGCCATCCAGCAACCCGCCTTGCAGCTTTGGCAGGGACTAGAGGCAAATGCGAAAGTTGCGCAGGACGCTTTGCTTTATCGAGCGAAGTGCAATCGGGCGGCCAGGGAAGGCAAGTATAGTGAGAAGATGGAAGTGGCAGAGCCGGCCCTGGTTGCTGCAGAGGGTTTGCACTCACACTTGGGTAGTCAGGACTAGCCCGCAAAAATCACACGCCATGAGAGTTGACGCGCCGATTGCGGGCTAGAAAACTCTTAAACAGGCGCTCCACGCCCATTTAAGAGCCTGTTTCAAAATAATTGAATTAAAGCAAACTGTTTCAAACTTTGCTCTCCAAAAGAGCAGCAGAATAGTCCGGCGCGACCTATCACAACAAAACTTCTTTGGTTAGTACTATGAATCCAACCATAAACACAGCATCCGATTCTCCATGCAAGAACTCAGACGTCGAGGACGATCGCACCGGTTTGAGTGTAGAGGTGCTCAGACGAGCCCTTGCCGATAACCTTTTCTATGTACAGGGTAAATTCCGAGCGATCGCGACAAAAAATGATTACTATATGGCCTTGGCGTATACCGTGCGCGATCGTTTGTTGCAGCGCTGGATAAATACCATCGAGACATACATCAAACAAAAGCAGCCCAAAATTGTTTGCTATTTATCTGCGGAATTTCTATTGGGACCGCGCCTGGGTAACTCCCTGATCAATCTTGGTATCTACGATCGAGTGCGGCAAGCGGTTGAGGAACACGGGCTTGACCTGGAAGATTTGCTCGAGCAAGAAGCGGAACCGGGCTTAGGAAATGGCGGACTGGGACGGCTTGCCGCCTGCTACATGGACTCCCTAGCCACTCTGGAGATTCCCGCTATCGGCTACGGTATCCGCTACGAATTCGGCATATTTAGCCAGATGATTCAGGATGGTTGGCAGGTGGAGATCGCGGACAAATGGTTGCGACTTGGGGATCCGTGGGAGATTCCGCGTCCAGAGGCAACCGTCGAGGTAAATTTCGGTGGTCATACCGAAACTTACACCGACGAACAAGGCCGCTATCGGGTGCGCTGGATTCCGGCGCAGGTGGTTAACGGTGTTCCCTGCGATATGACTATTCTTGGCTATAACGTGAATACCGCTAATACGCTGCGTCTGTGGAAAGCGGAAGCCCGCGAATCCTTCAGTTTTCAGGAGTTCAATGTTGGTGACTACTACGGTGCGGTCCACGACAAGGTGGTGACGGAGAACATCACGAAAGTTCTTTATCCTAACGATGAACCAATTCAAGGGAAGCAATTACGTCTGGAACAACAGTATTTCTTCGTTTCCTGCTCCTTGCAGGACATGATCCGTATTCACCTGCGCAGAAAAAATAGCCTGACCGACTTCCACGAAACGTTTGCGGTGCAACTCAATGATACCCATCCATCGATTGGCGTTGCCGAGCTCATGCGGTTGCTAGTGGATGAGCATCAGATGACTTGGGATGCGGCTTGGAACATTACCGAGAAAACTTTTGCTTACACCAATCACACGTTACTACCGGAAGCTCTGGAGAAGTGGCCGATCAGTTTGTTTGGTAGCCTCTTGCCCCGGCATCTAGAGATTATTTACGAGATCAATCGCCGTTTCCTGGATCAGGTGCGCCTTAAATTTCCCGACGACCTATCGCGCATCGCCCGAATGTCGCTGATTGATGAGAGCGGTGAAAGATATGTCCGGATGGCTTATCTTGCCACGGTTGGTAGCCATAAAGTCAATGGTGTGGCCGAGCTGCATTCCAAGCTCCTGCAGGAGACAACCCTGCACGACTTCTTTGAGCTCTGGCCCGAGAAGTTTCTCAACATCACTAACGGTGTTACTCCGCGCCGATTCATGGTAGCGAACAATCCTCGACTCGCCAGCTTGGTGACCCGGACCATTGGTGATAGCTGGATCAAACAGTTGGATGATCTCCGCCAGCTGGAAGCGTTTGTGGAAGACCCGGGATTCCGTAGCGAGTTTCAAAAGGTTAAGCAGGAAAACAAACAGGACCTAGCTGCTTACATTCACGCGCAGACCGATATCGGCGTGAATCCGGAATCCATCTTTGATGTGCAGGTGAAACGCTTGCATGAATATAAGCGGCAACATCTGAATGTGCTGCACATCATCACGCTGTACAATCGCCTTAAGAACGATCGCGCTGCCGAGATCGTGCCCCGTACGTTTATTTTTGGCGGCAAAGCCGCCCCGGGCTACTTCATGGCCAAGCTGATCATTAAGTTGATTAACTCGGTGGGAGAAGTCTTGAACAACGATCCTGATGTAGGCGATCGCCTCAAGGTAGTGTTCTTGCCCAACTACAACGTTAAGCAAGCTCAATGGATCTATCCCGCGGGAGACCTCTCCGAACAAATTTCCACGGCCGGTTACGAAGCTTCCGGTACGAGCAATATGAAATTTGCCCTGAACGGCGCCTTGACGATCGGGACATTGGACGGCGCCAACATTGAAATCCGCCAAGCAGTTGGAGAAGACAACTTTTTCTTATTTGGATTAACCGCGGAAGAAGTTCGAGCGAAAAGAGCTGCCGGTTATCGTCCGTGGGATTACTACGAATCCAACCCGCACCTGCGGGAAGCGATTGACCAGATCAATTCCGGTCACTTTTCCCGTGGCGATACCAACTTGTTTAGGCCGCTGGTAGACTCTCTGATGAAATACGACCCGTACCTGGTTTTCGCGGATTACGAAGCCTACGTAAAATCCCAGGAACAGGTCAGTCAGGCTTATAAAGATGCAGCCAACTGGACGCGGATGTCGATTCGCAATACCGCCCGCATGGGTAAGTTTTCATCTGATCGTGCGATTCGGGAGTACTGCGAGAAAATCTGGAATGCCAATCCAGTCAAGGTTGAACTGGAACAGTATGTTTAGGTCAACTCCGCTGGGAAGCAGAAACGCCAAAGAAGTCCTGAGTTAGAAAGTTTGTTTTGGAGAGTTAATTTGAGCTTAACCCTATATTTTCTGCGCCATGGCGAGACGGCCTACAGTAAGACCGGCGCCTACTGTGGGGAACTGGACATCGAACTAACTTCCGAGGGCGCTCGCATGGCGAAAGCGTTTGCCGATGCCTACCGCTCAGTACCATGGACCGCCGTTTATGTCAGCCCGATGAAACGCACCATCGCAACCGCACAACCTTTGTGTGACGCTCTCGGCTTAGAGATGCAACTGCGACCCGGGCTCGAAGAAATCCACTACGGGAAGTGGGAAGATAAGAGTGTCGAGTATGTCAAACAACACTACTGGGACGATTATATCCATTGGCTGGCTGAGCCTGCCTGGAACCCACCCACCGGAGGTGAAACTTCCGTAGAGATTGCCAGTCGAGCATCGCTAGTGATAGCGGAGATTCAGAAAAAGTATGCCACCGGTAATGTCTTGGTTGTCTCGCACAAAGCAACGATCCGAATTATTCTCTGTGACCTGTTAGGCATCGATCTAGGGCGTTATCGCGATCGCATCGATATGTTAGCTGGCGCGGTGAGCATTGTTAAGTTTGACCTCCATGGTCCCTTACTACAGGAACTGGGTAATCGCGCCTATATGGGTGAAGACCTGCGTTGTCGCGCAGGAACCTAGTGCATCGTCTCATATACCAGCTACTTATGAGACGATGCACTAGGCGAAGATTGCCAACAAGATTGGGAGATCGCCCGCGAATGCTGGAAACTGATTCTGCACTGAAAGGAACAATGTATGAAAATCTCCGCACTGGCAGGCAAGCCTGCTCCCAGGAACATGCTGGTAGATCTGTCCCGCCTCGAACGGGAATATTACGAGCGCCGGCCCAATATTGAAGATCCCGACCAAATGGTCAGTTTCGGGACCAGCGGACACCGCGGCTCCTCCCTGCGCGGCACGTTCACTGAATCCCATATTCTGGCCATTACGCAGGCCATCTGCGACTGCCGGCGCAACCGCGGGATCGACGGCCCCCTCTATATGGGCAAGGACACTCACGGGTTGTCCAGTCCGGCGCAGCGTACTGCGCTGGAAGTACTCGCGGCTAATGAAGTGGAGACATTCATCCAGCGTGACGACGGCGTGACTCCGACGCCGGTGATTTCGCACGCGATTCTGGTATATAACCGAGGTCGCAAGGAGCATTTGGCCGACGGCATTGTCATTACGCCGTCGCACAACCCGCCTGAAGACGGCGGCTTCAAGTACAACCCGCCGAACGGTGGACCGGCGGATACCGACGTGACGGGGTGGGTACAGGATCGCGCAAACGAGCTGCTCCGGAAGCGCAATGCCGGCGTCAAACGCGTGCCTTTTGCCAAGGCCATCGCGGCGTCAAGTACGCACCAGGAAGATTTTGTCGTACCCTACGTCGAGGATCTGCGGAACGTTGTGGACCTTGATGCCATCCGCGCAGCCGGTCTCAAGTTGGGCGTTGACCCGCTCGGCGGCGCATCCCTGCCCTACTGGGAACCGATCAACTCCATTTACAAATTGGATATCAGCATCGTCAACCCGAAGATCGACGCGACATTCTCGTTCATGACGGTTGATCACGATGGCAAAATTCGTATGGACTGCTCCAGCCCGTACGCAATGGCCCGGCTCGTCGAGCTTAAAGATCAGTACCGTTTGGCCTTTGCTAACGACCCGGATTCCGACCGGCATGGGATCGTCACCCCGTCCACGGGATTGATGAACCCCAACCATTATCTGGCAGTGGCCATTCGTTATTTGCTCACCCATCGTCCGGGCTGGACAACCAGCGCTGCCGTAGGTAAAACGCTGGTCAGCAGCAGCCTGATCGACCGCGTGGTACAGAAGCTCGGCCGCCGGCTGTGTGAGGTGCCGGTGGGATTCAAGTGGTTCGCGCCCGGGCTGTTCGACGGCTCATTCTGCTTCGGAGGCGAGGAGAGTGCCGGAGCGAGTTTCCTGCGGCAGGATGGCACCGTATGGACAACCGACAAGGATGGCCCAATCATGGATCTGCTCGCGGCCGAGATTACCGCGCGCACAGGCAAAGACCCGGGCGAACACTTCGGTGAACTGGCGGCGGAATTCGGTACGCCGTACTACACGCGCATCGATGCGCCGGCGACGCCCCGGCAGAAGGAAAGCCTCGAGAAGCTTTCGCCCGAGGCCGTCAAGGAGTCAACACTGGCCGGAGAGGCGATCACCGCCAAGCTGACCCGTGCGCCGGGTAACAACGCCCCAATTGGTGGTTTGAAGGTCGCTGCTGCTAGCGGCTGGTTTGCGGCCCGCCCGTCCGGCACCGAGAATATCTATAAGATTTACGCGGAGAGCTTCAAGGACCAGGCGCACTTGAAAACGATTTTGGACGAAGCCCAGGAGATCGTGAACAACGCGCTGAAGTCAACTGTTTCGCGCCCCGAAGCGGCGGATGGACAATAAATGAGCGATGCCAGCCGTACAGAGGGCCTTATCCCGTTCGCGCCGCACTACCGCGCCTCGGGCGTGTTGATGCACATTACGTCGTTACCTTCAGCCTACGGTATTGGGGATGTGGGGCCGGCCGCATTCGCGATGGTGAACCGCCTCCAAGCAGCGGGCCAGAGCTGGTGGCAGGCGCTTCCGCTCGGTCCTACCGGTTACGGTAATTCGCCGTACCAAAGTCTGTCTTCTTTCGCGGGCAACGGACTGCTCATCAGCCCGGACTGCCTGATCGAGGAAGGACTCTTGCGGGCGAACGATTGTGACCAGGGGCGTTCTTTCTCGAAAAACGCTGTCGATTATGACGTAGTTATCCCATTCAAACATCAGTTATTAGAGAAAGCCTGGTCCACCTTTAGGGCCATGCCGAGCTCAGCGTTGCGGCTCGAGTATGACCAGTTTTGCATCGAGCAAGCGCATTGGTTGGACGACTACGCTTTGTTTCGAGCACTGAAAGCCAGGCATGGCGGCGTTTCCTACCTCGAATGGCCGGCAGAATTGGTCCGCCGTGAGCCGGCGACCCTGGCCCAAGCGCGGCATGATCTGGCGGGACCGGTCGACCAGTTTCGCTTCGCCCAGTTCCTGCTTTTCCGCCAGGGCAAACGGCTGAGGGACCATGCTCGCGCCAGGGGCGTGCACCTGATCGGTGACCTCCCCTTTTTCGTTTCGCCTGACTCGAGCGACGTGTGGGCCAACCCAGAACTGTTTCTGCTCGATGAACGTCACCGGCCGCGATTTGTTGGTGGTGTTCCACCCGACTATTTCAGTGCCCAAGGGCAACTGTGGGGCAACCCCGTCTATGATTGGCAGGCGCTTCAGCGGACCGGTTACCGGTGGTGCATAGATCGCTTGCGAGCGCTGCTGACTCACGTAGACGTCGTGCGCCTGGATCATTTTCGCGGGTTCGCGGCCGCATGGCACGTACCGGCTGAGGCAAAAACGGCTCAGTCCGGACAGTGGGTGTCCGGTCCGGGTGCCGCCTTCTTCAGCGCGGTCCAGGAGGAGTTAGGGACTCTGCCGTTCATTGCCGAGGACTTGGGAGTAATTACACCCGATGTTTCCGCGCTACGCGATCAGTTCCAGTTGCCCGGAACCAGGATCCTTCAGTTCGCCTTCGACGGTCATTCGGATAACCCGTACCTCCCTGGCAACTATATTCCAAATACGGTTGTTTACACTGGCACCCACGACAATAACACGACTCGTGGTTGGTTTGAGACACTGCCGGAGGACCAGCGGCGGAACCTGTGGAACTATCTGAAGCGCCCGGCGGGCAAGAGCGAGGACGTGGCTTGGGAACTAATCCGGCTGGCGTGGTCTTCCGTGGCAGGGCTCGCCATCGCACCACTACAGGATTTGCTCAATCTGGCAGCAGAGGCTCGGATGAACCTGCCTGGAAGCACGGAAGGCAACTGGCGCTGGCGCTGCACCGAAGAAATGTTGTCCGCGCCGGTTTTCGACCGCTTGCGCGGGTTGACTATAACGTCGGACCGCTCGCATGAATAAAGAAAAGAAAACCGAGGAAGTGGCCAAAGGCGCAGTGCAACTGGCTCCGTCGATTCTGGCGGCTGATTTCACCCGGCTGGGTGAGCAGGTGGCTCAGGCTGAGCAAGCCGGGGCGGACCGCATCCATGTGGATGTGATGGACGGACACTTCGTTCCCAACATTTCGTTCGGCGCTCCTATCATCCAGTCGCTGCGCC
>Ga0070698_100001949_pt1 | contig 22926 bp, 21 predicted proteins | sample KBSK1502metaG_FD_65477 | JGI IMG/M metagenome (GOLD analysis project Ga0070698, IMG submission 65477) | Corn, switchgrass and miscanthus rhizosphere microbial communities from Kellogg Biological Station, Michigan, USA - KBS K1-50-2 metaG | ecosystem: Host-associated > Plants > Roots >...
CTCCGGCTCGGCCACCTGCATCCGCTGCTGCAAGCGGGCGAAGCTGGTGCGACCCCGCTCGAAGGCGACGATCTCGCCGTCGGCCACGAAGTCGATGTCCGGCTGGCCGGCCAGCGCCGCAGCCACCTCGGGGTACGTGGCGGTAATCTCCTTCTTGTTGCGCGTCAGCAGCCGAACCCCGGAACCGTCGCGGAATGCCAGGCAGCGCTCGCCATCCAGCTTCCGCTCGAAGATCCAGCCGGGATCCGAGAACCTGTCGCTGGTCAGCGTGGCGAGCTCGGGCTCTAGCCACGCCGGAAGCGGTGCCGCGGTGCCGTCTGGCAGTTGCACCTGGCCATCCGTTTCAGCCATACGTCCTCCAGCCCTCGCCCGCCTGGCCATTCGTGCTGCTACCCCATTTTCCCCGGACGGCCGCGGTCACCCCTGGCGGTGAGTTCCTGCGATCATGGCGGCGTGACGGCGACGAGGCAGCCCGGCGTCGAGGTCCCGGCCGCACGGACGGTCATACCCACCTGCTGCCCGACGCCGCAGGGGTGCCTCCCCTGACAGGGCAGCGCCGCGGGGGTGCCGCTCCCTGGCAGGGCAGCGCCGCGGGGGTGCCGCTCCCTGGCAGGGCAGCACGGTGGCCGGGTTTCACCGCCGGGTGGCTGCGGCCGGCCTGACGCCGATGGACCTGCTCGAGCCGCCTGCCGCCGGAGCACCGGAGCCCCGGAGGGCGCCCCTGGGCTATCCGCCCAGGGGCGCCGGTTACCTTGCCAGATGGTGGATGCTCTGGTAGAGCAGCAGCGCGCCTGAGGTCAGCAGGATGATCACTACCATCGCGGCGACCATCACTACGATTCGCAGCAGCGCGCGCCAGAAGATCACGGAGATCGTCGCGAAGATCACGATTATCGTGCGGGCGGATTCCACGGTCTGCGGCATTGCCTGTAAGACGAACATTTTCCATCCTCCTTTCGCGTCGCCTCAGGTTGAGCGGAAACGGAAGCGCTCGGCCACGGAACCAGCACCGGCATGCTGACAAGGCAGCGGCCGGCAGCCCGGATGCGGGTCTTGCATCCGGGCTGGTTGCCGGTAACATAAAGCACGACACCAGCCCTTCCCGAACACGGCGGGGTTTCTGTCATTGGCACGGTCGATGCGGCAACATCGGCCGTGCTGTGTTTCCGGGCATCGTTTCCGGGCATCGTGAGGTGGCATATCCTCGGTCGGCCGTTCGAGAGGTATCCCGTGCCCGGGTTCTCTTTTGCCTCTCCCTTCGCATCCTCCTCTCTTGCCGCACGAGTCGCTGGCTGGTGATCTTCCGGCGCGGCTATTCCTGCGGCAGGTATCTATAGCGTCGCATACGGAGTGGCAATTGCCAATGGCGATAGCCTATGGCAATTAACGATCATTGACCTGGGTCTCCGGCCAGTTCGCCCAGTGGGGACGGTCGGCGCTGGGATACCCTCGGCCCGCCGTTGGCGTGCACCGACAGGGCCGCCACAGCAGGCAGTCCTGCCTGTTCAGAGTGGGTCGACGACGCCCGCTCGCAGACTCCAGAAACGCCGCGAGCCAATCTGCCCGCGGGTGCCCTCGGCGTGTTACCATGACGCGCACGAGTCTTGGCAACTGCCAACGGCGATCGTCGAAGGCCATCGCCACGCCGCCCCGGGAGGGCATTCTGCCCGGGCGCTCCGGCTCGGACGCAGGACTACCGTCCCGGAGGGTGGGGTGCGGGCATGGCAGAGGCAAATCCCACTGTGCGCCAGCGCGAACTGGCCATGCGCCTGCGGGAACTGCGCGGCGGGCTTGGCCTCACCGTTGAAGAGGTGGCGGGGCGGCTGCTGTGTTCCGCGACCAAGATCAGCAGGATAGAAACCGGGGCACGGCGGGCAAGTCTGCGCGATGTCCGCGACCTGTGCCAACTTTATGGCGTCGGCGCTCAGGATACCGCCCGCCTAATGGGCCTTGCTCGGCAGGCTCGTGAGCATGGCTGGTGGACACAGTACGACGACCTTAACCTGGATTCGTACTTCGGCCTGGAGCAGGAGGCCACGGCACTCACCCACTTCTCCATGTACTTCGTACACGGGCTGCTGCAAACCGAGGATTACGCACGGGCGATCATCAAGGCGGTCAATCCGAAAATCAATCCGAAGGTACTTGACGACAGAGTCGAGGCGCGGCTGCGGCGTCAGCAGGCGCTTGAACAGGAAAATCGCCCGCGTCTCAGGTCGCTGCTTGACGAAGGTGTGCTGCGCCGCCAGGTGGGCAGCCCGGCGGTGATGAGCGCCCAGCTCAGCAAGATCCTCCAAGTTGTGAGCGAGGAGAAGGCAACCGTCCAGGTCATACCCTTCAGCTCGGGTGCGCACGCAAGTGTCGACGGAGACTTCACGTACCTGGAATTTGCTGATTCATCTCTTCCTGACCTGGTCTTCGTGGAGGGACTATTAAGCCACCTCTACCAGGAGAAACCAGCAGCGCTGGCGCGCTACCGTGAAGCCCTGGAGTATCTGCGCGACGCGGCTCTAAGCCCGCGAGATTCGCTAAGCTTGATCGCCGAGATCAAGAATACGTACGCTGGCTAGCAGCCTCGGCCATGCTGTGCGTTACAGTAATTTCACAGAAAGGAATAGATGGTGAATTCACCAAATCCGGAAAAGCCGGATGAACTGCGCTGGCGCGTTGCGCAAGCTTGCAATGGAGGCGCTTGTATTCGAGTGGCATCAAGCGGGAACATCATATTCCTCGGCGATTCTAAAAACCCAGATGGCCATATCCAGCGATACACCCGGTCCGAATGGGACGAATTTGTCACAAAGATAAAGCTCGGAGGCTTCGACTGGATTTGAGATCTACTCTTCAGCCTAAGACCATGAGGGGACCAGCCGCGTTGGCTGGTCCCCTCAGCCGTGCCACCAGGAACTCAGGTCACGAAAGCCGCTGCTGTCACGTGTTGGTTGGTTGACAAAAGCTAATTACTCATGCTTAGCATCATTTGAACTACCACGCGGTTAGATGCTTTCGATCAACACCAGGAGGCACGGTGACAGGGGGACGGTCCGCAGCTGAGTGGCGGCGCAGCAGTTCCTGCAATGGCGGCACCTGCGTCGAGGTCGCATCGCTAGGGCAGCTGATCGCCCTCCGCAACTCCGCGAAGCCTGGCGGAGTCATCCTCAGCTTCTCGCGCAGCAGCTGGCGAGACTTCATCGCTGACGTCAAGGCGGGCAAGCTCGGAACAGCCGACTAGCGGCGCCCGGCGGAGTCCGGGCTGGTGGCGACGGCACAGCGGGACACTTAGCTCAGTTACCTGTTTCCGGCCACCCGAGCACCGCCGCAAGGAACGCGAGCACGTTGGCCACGGCAACGATCGCCTGGCTTCCGGCTTGCCCGCGTTAGCTAGTACGCTGTACTAACACGTACGATGTACGAGGGCATCATCTGCCCGGGAGGGAGCAGCGGATGGAGAACCCGGACGACCTCTGGCCGCCGTTCGGACCGCAGGCCACTGGGCATGCCGACCGGGCGCACCGCCTCCTGCACGAGCGCGAGCGGGCGCTGGAGGCTCGTGAGCAGGCTGGCCGCAGCAGGCCGGGCCGCGACCAGCGCGGCGTTGGGCAGCGCGGCCGTGGCCAGCGCGGGCGCGCACGGGGCCGGATCGCGCCGACCCTGTCTCGCAGCGAGATCGTGGACGCTGCCATCGCGATCGCGGACGCCGATGGCGCCGACGCGGTCAGCATGCGGCGGATCGCGCAGGTGCTCCGCTCCGGCACGATGTCGCTGTACTGGCACGTGGCGAACAAGGAGCACCTGCTCGACCTGATGCTCGACACCCTGGTCGGCGAGGTGACGATCCCCGACCCGCCGGGCGACTGGCGCTCGTTCCTGCAGGCCACGGCGCGGGAGAACAGGGCGATGCTGCTGCGGCACCGCTGGGTGATGGACTTCATCGGCGGCCGCCCGCCGCTGGGGCCGAACACCATACTCAACACCGAGCGTTCGCTGGCCGCGCTGGAAGGACTGCACCTCGACACGGCCACCGCGATGAACATCCTGATGACGATGAGCACCTATGTGATGGGCGCGGTGCTCAGGGAACTGCGCGAGATGCGGGCGCAGCGGGACCTGGCGCAGACCGGGTTCGACAAGGCCGAAGCGAAGGCGGGCATGGCCCAGTGGTGCGAGCGGCTCAAGGCGGACGGCCGGTTCCCGCACTTCCTGCGGATCATCGAGGACAACGTCGACCCGGACGCCGAGGAGACCAGGGACGAGCGATTCGAGTTCGGCCTCGACTGCGTGCTCGACGGCATCGCGATGCAGGTGCGCCAGATCCGGGACGGGGCGCGAGAGTAGCGCCGGCCGCCGGTTGCCTGCTGGATCTTGACCGGGCCCGGAATTGCCCGTTACCGTTTCGCCAGGTCTGCTGCCGGGTCGTCCGAGACGCCGGGCCTCGAGTATCTGATGCTGGTACGCGGGGTTCTGCTCCCGCTCCGCGATGGCTTAGGTGGAGGCGGCATGAGCACGTCAGACCCTGCTGGGACGTCATTTCCCGCTGGCACGTCATTTCCCGCTGGCATGTCAGACCCTGCCGGCACTGAGCAGTCGGTCATCGCCGACTACACCGAGGCCGTCGTGCCGGGCAGCGCCCGGCGGTCGAACTTCCGGATGTTCCTGACGTTCAGCTCCATGCAACTGGTGTTCGGTGCCGTCCTGGTTGGCTATGACGCCAGGTTCCAGGGGCTTTCCCTCGGCAGGCTCACCGTGGCAATGGCCATCGCGGCGGCCACGATGACCGTGTACTGCATCGGCTCGGCGAACGTCGGTGCCGTCGTCGGGCAGACTCACGCCGTCACCACCCGGGGCGTCTTCGGCACTATCGGCAGCGCGCTCGTCTCGCTGTTGCTCGTCATCGACGGCATGGGGTTCTACCTCTTCACCGTGCTTTTCGTAATCACCCTGGGGCAGGCGCTCATCGGCACGCTGCCAGCCGTCGCACTGATCACGGCCTTGCTGGCGTTCGTGATGATCTTCAACAACTATTTCGGTTTCACCGGGCTGCTGCGCTTCGCCCAATTCGTGGCGGTGCCGGTGGTTGCCCTGTGGGGCGTCTACGCCACGATCAAGGCGTTCACCTCGGTATCAGGTCATGCGCTCGCTGCGGTGCCTCATACGTCCTCGCCGGCGTCGCTGTTCCTGGTCACCGGTGCCATGGTCGGACTGTCCACCTGGGGTAACGAGCCAGACGTCTTCCGGTACGCCAAGGCGGGCCGCGCATCGGCGTGGAACGTCCCGACCATCGCGGTCTCGTATTTCCTCGGCGCGTTCATCTTCCCGATCATGGGTTACCTGATCGCGACGATCTCGGACCAGCCCGACTTCGCGGCCAGCATCAAGTACTTCGCCAGCTTCACGCTGTTCGGCCTGGCCGGGCTGATGATGGTGGTCCTGCTCGTCAACCAGTGGGCGGTCCAGGACGGCAATCTGTACATCGCCATCAACGGCGCGCAGAACCTGCTCTCCCGGATCCCCGGCTGGCGCCGCCAGTACACCGTGCTCGGACTCGGCGTGGTCGCCGCCGTCCTCACCTATATCTTGCCCAGCCTGACCAAGACGTTCACCATCGTCACCGGCATCGGCGCGGTGACCGTGCCGGTGGCCAGCACGATCATGGCAATGGACATCTTCGTCGTGCCGCGGCTGTTCGGACTCCGCAGGCCACTGCACCGGGTGGCCACCTGGTCCGAGCTTGCCGCGGCCAACTGGCCGGCCATCGCGGCACTCCTGGCCGGCACGGCGGTCGGCGGCTACACGGGCGGCCTGATCCCCGGCACCGCTGGATTCGGGAACACCTACATCGGCTTCCCCGCCCTGCAAGCGTGGGTGACTGGCGCCGTCGTGTACCTGGTGGCTGTGGCGTTCGTCGCCAGGAGCCCGCAGGCGAAGGCGCTGCTCGGCTACTCGCAACTGGCGGAGACGACCGCGGTCGCCGAGCCGCTGGCGGACGGCTGAGTTGACCGGCGACGCGGCGTGACTGGCGGCGGCCCGGCGGCGGCCCGGCGAACGGCAGCCCGGTGAACGGGGGCGCTGGCGCTGCCGGGCGCTTCGACCTGGTCATCAGGGCGCGGCGGGTCATCACCGGCGGGGCCGAGGCCGCCTGCAGCATCGGCGTCACCGGCGGGCGCATCGCGGCCATCTGGCCACTGGACGATGCAGTCGATGCGAGTAGCCCGGCCTGCGGGCCGGCCGAGACAGCCGGGCGGCCAGCTGTGCTCGACATCGATCCCGACGTGGTCGTGCTGCCCGGCCTGGTCGACTCGCATGTGCACGTCTGCGAGCCTGGCAACACCGAATGGGAGGGCTTTGCCTCCGCGACCAGGGCGGCAGCGGCCGGCGGGATCACCACGCTGGTCGACATGCCGCTGGACAGCGTCCCGGCGACGGTCAGTACCAGGGCCCTCGACATCAAGCGGCGGGCGGCGCGCGGCCAGTGCGTTGTCGATGTCGGCTTCTGGGGCGGCGTCATTCCCGGCAACATCGACGAGCTCGCGCCGATGCACGCCGCAGGCGTGGCCGGCTTCAAGTGCTTTCTTGCCGATTCCGGGTCCGATGACTTCCCGCCGGTCGACTGCCGTCAGCTGACGGCAGCGCTCCGCGTGCTGCGCGGTCTGGACGCCCCGCTGCTCGTGCATGCCGAGAGCGCGGAGGCCGCAGCGGCAATCTCGTATGAGGGCGGCCGCGGCTACGCCGATTACCTGGCCGCCCACCCCCGCGGGCTGGAGAATCTCGCGGTCGCCCAGGTCATCGAGGCAGCGCGGGCCACCGGCGGGCAGGCGCACATCGTGCACCTGTCGAGTTCCGACGCGCTGCCGATGATCGCCTCTGCCCGCAGCGACGGCGTCCGGCTGACCGCGGAGACCTGCCCGCATTACCTGACCCTGACCGCCGAGGGGATCGCCGACGGCGCGACCGCCGCCAAGTGCTCACCGCCGGTCCGGGAGCAAGCAAACCGCGAACTGCTCTGGGCCGGCCTGCGGGACAAGGTACTCGACCTCGTTGTCTCCGATCATTCGCCGTGCACGGCGACGATGAAGGAACTCGGCACCGGCGACTTCGGCGTCGCCTGGGGCGGCATCTCATCCCTGCAGCTCAGCCTGCCGCTGGTCTGGACGGAGGCGCGGCGGCGCGGGTTCTGCATGGTCGACATCGCCGGCTGGATGGCGCAGCGGCCAGCACAGCTCGCGGGCCTGGCCGGGAAGGGGCGGATCGCGCCCGGCTTCGACGCGGACTTCTGCCTGTTCGCGCCCGAAGAGTCGTTCGTCGTCGAACCGGGCCGGCTGCATCACCGGCATCCGGTCACGCCCTATCACGGGCACACCCTGACGGGCGTCGTCCGCGGCACGATGCTCCGCGGCCAGGAGGTCGACCTGCACCGCCCGCAGGGAAAGCTACTGACGAGGGCCGTCACCTAGCCCCCCGACTCAGCTGACCGTAGGCGACCGGGCAGGGAAGGACAGTGCGATGAGAATCCTCGTTATGAACGTGAACACTAGCGAGTCGATGACGGAGGTCATCGGCGCGGCGGCGCGGCGGCATGCCTCGGCCGGCACGGAGACGATCGCCGTGCGACCGTATTTCGGCGCCGAGGCGGTCGACTGCAACGTCGAGAGCTACCTGTCGGCAGTCGCTGTGATGGACCGCGTCCTTGCATTCGACGACCCGTACGACGCGGTTGTCCTGGCCGGTTTCGGCGAGCATGGCCGGGACGGCCTCCAGGAGCTCATCGAGCAGCCCGTGGTCGAGATCTGCGAGGCATCGGCGCATATGGCCATGCTGGTCGGCCGGAGCTACTCGGTGGTCACCACGCTGCAGCGCTCGGTGCCGGCGATCGAGGATCGGCTGCGGCTGGCCGGCCTCTCGGACCGGTGCGCGTCGGTCCGGGCGAGCGGGATGAGCACGCTCGAAGTGGACAGCGATCCGGCGGGCGCGAGCCGTGCCATCGTGGCCGAGGCGAGGGCGGCCGTCGAGAATGACCGCGCCGAGGTGATCTGCCTCGGCTGCGCCGGGATGGCCGGGCTGGAAGAGGCCATCACGACCGAGCTGCGGGTCCCGGTCATCGACGGCGTCGGTGCGGCCGTGCGGCTGGCGGAGGCCCTTGTCGGGCTCGGGCTGCGGACGAGCAAGGTGTCGACCTACGCGCCGCCCGACCCCAAGAAGATCACCGCGTGGCCGCTGTCAGTGGCGCTCGGCCTCCGCGGCGGAACCGGCGCCGGGACGCTCCGCAGGGCCGGTGACCGGGCAAGGGAGGGAGGGTTCGGTGGAAGGTCCCGTTAATAATCTGAATGCAGCCGCCGGGACGGAGACTGACCTGGCGTCGCGGTGGCTGGGCGGCAGCGTCCTCGCGGCCAGCGATGAGTCGTTCGGGGAGAAGGAGAACCTGCTGACGCCGGCCGCGGCCGCGTTCGAGCCCGGGCACTACGGGCCCCGCGGCGAGATCGTCGACGGCTGGGAGACCAGGCGGCGGCGCGATCCCGGGCACGACTGGGCGATCGTCCGGCTCGGCGCGCCGGGAGTGATCACGTCGGTGGAGATCGACACAAGCTTCTTCACCGGGAACCATCCCGAGTCCTGCCTGGTCGAGGCGTGCGGCTGGGACGGATACCCGAGCCCGGCCGAGCTGGCCGGCCCGGCGGCGGGCTGGACACAGATCGTACCCCGCTCGCCGCTGCCCGGGGATACGCACAGCATGTTCGCCGCGGGAGATTCGCGGCGATTCACCCACTTGCGCCTGTCGATCTTCCCGGACGGCGGCGTGGCCAGGCTGCGGGCGCACGGCCACGTCGTGCCCGATCCCCGCGAGCTTGACGGGCTGACCGCTGACCTGGCCAGCCAGCGCTATGGCGGCGCGGTCGTGGCCAGCAGCGACGACTTCTACACCGCCGCCCGGCTGCTGAACCGCCCGGATACGGCGCGATCCATGGGCGAGGGCTGGGAGACCAGGCGGCGGCGGGTTGCTGGGCACGACTACGCGGTGTTCCGGCTGGCGTTCGCCGGCCACATCAGGCAGCTGATCGTCGACACCGCGCACTTCAAGTACAACGCATCCGCCGAGATCGCCGTGCAGGCCTGCGCGCAGGAGCCGGTCCCGGCCGCGGACTCGGCGGCCTGGACGCCGCTGCTCGGCCGCACCCGGCTGCAGCCGGACACCCGGCACGTGCTCGCCGTGCCTGCCCGCGGCGACGGCCAGCCGGTGACCTCCATCCGGCTGGACGCGTTCCCGGACGGCGGCATTTCCCGGCTGCGGGTGATCGGCCGGATCAGTCCGGCGGCCCGCCGCCTGGCCGGGTACCGCTGGTTCAACTCGCTGCCCGCAGACCAGGCGGCCCGGTGCCTGGCTACGGCCGGGCTGCCGCCTGACCTGGCCTCAGAGCTGGCGGGCCGACGGCCGGTGGGCGCCGGCTGGGCCGATGAGCTGCGGCGCGGCGCGGCGGCGGCGGGTGCTGGCGGCCCGTCGGCCGGAACTCTCGGTGCGATCGCGATGATGCTGGAAGGCCCTCCTGCCGCTGCCGCGGCAGCGGCGGGCTAGCAGCCACGGTGCGGCCCTGCGTTCCCGCTGTTCGGCTAGCGCGAGCCGGCTAGCGCGAGCCCGGCGTAGGCGTGCAGGTCAGCACCCGTGATGGCGACCGAACTGACGATATTCAGAGCAGCCGGCCGTGTGATGGTGTTGGATGAGGCTGGTTGCAGCCGGAAGACTTTTTTCGCGCACAGGTGACAACGTCTGCCGCATAGGCAGCGGGCTACCGGAACATCGGTAGTCCGGCCTTCAGTAAAGGGCACGTTGCCATGGCAACCCGGGATCCTCATCCGTGGAACCCGGAGATCATTCAAGTAGGAGAGAGTACATGCCTCAGGGCACCGTGAAGTGGTTCAATGCCGACAAGGGCTATGGTTTCATCGCCCCCGACGATGGCACCGCCGATGTCTTTGTTCACCACTCCGCGATCCAGGCTGACGGTTTCCGCAGCCTGCAGGAGAACCAGCGGGTCGAGTTCACCGCCGGCCAGGGCGCGAAAGGCCCGCAGGCTGAGCAGGTCCGCCCGCTCTGATCTACCTGGCCGCACAGTTGTGACAGCCCGCCCCCGGGCGGGCTGTCCGAACGAGTGCGGGTGACTCGGTCCGAGTCACCCGCACTCGGGCAGGCTCGCCGCAGCGCGAGCACGCCGCTACCGGCAATTACCCGCGCCAGCCCGTTACCCGCGCCAGCCCGGATGCTTCCCCTGCTTACTCCGGCCATTGGCGGCTGCGGCTGCGGAAGGCCCTGGCCTTGGCCCGGTTGCCGCACACGGCCATCGAGCACCAGGCCCGTGACCGGTTCCTTGAGTGGTCGAAATAAGCCCACCGGCAGTCCGGGTTCCTGCATATCTTCAGCCGGTCCCAGGTGCCGCTGGCCACCGACTCCGCGACGGCCGCGAGCAATGCGGCAAGCACCGTGTCCGCGGTTCCCCTGCTGACTGGCAGCAGGCACGGCCGCCGGCGGCGGCTGGGCGCCCAGGGTTGTCGGTCATGTCCCTCCCGGCCGATCGTCGCTGTCCAGCATTTCATCACCGGCGTTCGCCGTACGAAGGTTATGCCAGCACCTGCCGCGGCGCTCACGCACGCTGGCAGCCGGCCGGGCCGCGCTGCTTCTCCGCATGTGTTCCGCTGGCCTGGGCATCGTCGCGGCAAGCTGCGGCGATCGGCCAGCATGTCCTTAATTATTCCTATCAGCAAGATTTATATTGGTATGCCAGGAATTGCCCATCTCGACTTCGGCATAAATCAATAATAGCCGCCCATAGCAAACTAATTGAGTAACTATTCCTACATTTAGCCACCGCTAGCTCTAATATCCTCGACAGGTCTCGTGAAATTGCACGCAAGGTGGCTCTGCCGTGCTATATATCCGTCGTATCGCTGCTGCCCTGGATTGCGAGAAGGGAGCATTGTGTTGGCAAAAGCGGTTGCTGCGGTTGCCGGAACTGCCAGGCTACGAGCTGAGGCAGCGTGACCAGCATGCCGCCTGGCACCACACGGCAGGCCAGGCACCGCAACCGGGCCGGCCGGGACCCGGCGGGCGGCATTCCGGGCCGACTGACCGGCCCCGCACTGCGGTTGCTGATCGGCGCTTCTGTCTACCGCGAGCCCGCAGGGTGCAATGCACTGCTCTTCCAGATCGGCCAGGCGGACACGGCAGGCGCGTCCGGCCCCCACGCGTCCGGCCCCCACGCGTCCGGCCCCGGCGGGTCCGGCCCCGGCCGCCGCGCACAGGGCCCGGTGCCGCCTTTCCGCGCTCCGGCCGACATCGCTGAGCTGATCTCCGAATGCGAGGAAGCTGGGCTGCTGATAGTGCACCGGCTGTCCGTCGGCAGCGGGGCAGCGGCCGCAGAAGTCCCGCCAGTGTTCGTCGACCGGCGGACCGCGACCGCGCTGCACCGGGACCTGGCTGCCGCCCTGCGCGGCGACGAGATCATTTGTGCCCATCTGAACGCGGCCGAGTACTGGCAATGGCGCGCTGCCGGCTGGCCCCAGGACCGGCACGCAGACCTGCACGACTTGCTCGAGGCCAGGTACCACCTGCGCGAGGCGGGCGATAGCGACCGCGCCGGGGCTCTCACCGAAGTCGTATGCGCGCAACTGCACGCCTGGGGGGAGCTTGATCTTGAGGCCGCCCTCGTCCAGGAGACGCTCGCCTGGCTCCCCCCGCAGTCGCCGCTGCGCGCGACATGGATCCATGAGATTGGCAAGATCGCCCAGACCAGGGGAAACTTTGTCGAGGCTGAACGCCGATACCGGCAGTCCCTGGCGATGTTCGCCAGTGCCGGCGATGCCGCCGCCGCTTCCCGCAGCCAGCACCGTCTTGGCATCCTGGCCCAGGCCAGGGGCGACTACGCCGAGGCGGAGCACCGCTACCAGCAATCTCGCGACCTGACCGGACAGCAAGCGTCTGCCGATCCCGGGCGGCCCGGTGAACCTCCCGGCCGGGCAGGTGAACTTCCTGGCTGGCCCCGTGAACCTCCCGGCCGGGCCGGCCGAAGTGAGCGGACCGGGCAGGCGCGGTGGACCGGGGATGCCGAGCACGCCGGGGACACCGGCCGGGCGGGGGATGCCGGGAACGGGGCCGGGAGCGCCGCAGGGGCCGGGAGCGCCGCAGGGGCCGGGTGGCCGGACTGCGAATGGCCAGATGCCTGTCCGCCCGACTGCGGACTGCCGCACCCGGCACTGCCCGGGGACGGAGCCCCGGACACCGGGCAGGACGATGCCTGGCTGCCTGGGGCGTTGCTGCCCGGCGCCCTGCTGCCCGGCGCGCGGCCACGGTGGCCCGGGCAGCTGGCTAGAACGGGCAGCGAGCGCATCCGCCTGCTGAGCCTGCTGAGTTCTGTCCTGGCTATTGCTACTGGACTGGTGGGGTTATCTGCTGCGGGCATCATCGGTACGCCGCACAACGGCCGCCCGCCTGCTGGCGCTGCCACAGCCCGGGCCGGCACCGCTGCGACGATCCGGGCCGGCACCGCTGCGAGGGTCCGCCACCAGGCGGCGATATGGCTGACCCGCCAGGTCAGCCGGAGCGCGATCGTGTCCTGCGATCCGGCGATGTGCGCCGCGCTGCGCGGTCAGGGCCTGCCGGCCGGGAACCTGCTCACGCTGTGGTCATCGGCTGTGGATCCGCTCGGCTCGGACGTAGTGGTTGCAACCGCGGCCGTACGCAGCTTGTTCGGCGGCCGCCTGGCCGCGGTATATGCGCCGGCCACGGTGGCGGCATTCGGTCTCGGCAAGACCCGCATTCAGATCCGGGTCGTCGCGCCCGACGGCGCGGTGGCGTACCGGAATGCATTGCGCGCCGACCTGCTGGCCCGCCGGACAGCCGGCGCGCAACTGCTGCGGAACAAGGAGATCGGCGTCACCGGTGCCGCCAGGAAAGAGCTGGCAGCCGGGGCGGTCGACGCCCGGCTGCTAACCACGATCGCCGCCCTAGCCGCGCAGCACGCGCTTCGCATCGCTGGCTTTACCGACTCTGGTCCTGGCGCTGCCCGCGGAACGCCGCTCCGGTCGGTCGAGATCTCGGCGCCGACCACGCCGACCGCGCCAGCCAATGCCAGGTTCATTCGCTCTGTGCTGGTCTTCCTGCGCGCGCAGCGCCCGCCCTACCTGGCCGCCAGCCTGCGCACCGGCACAGTCGACGGGCAGCAGGCGGTGCAGGTCGGATTTGCCGGCCCGAGTCCGCTCGGTCTGCTCACCGCTGGCGTAGCCAGCACAGAAACAAGTCCCTAACCCAATCCGCGATCCCGGGCTGGCCGTCGATGCCGGCCGGGACAAGGAAGACAAGGAAAGAGGAGTTATGTCACTGCCCGCAAGGGTCTTGCGCATGATGCGACCGCTCGCCGCGCTTGGCCTGTCCATCGGCTTGCTGTGCTGCGCCGTTTCCCCGGCGTCGGCCGCGTCATCCGCACCGGCGTCACATGGCATCGGGTGGCTCCGGCTGGCCCACCTGTCCCCCAATACCCCTGCCGTGGACGTGTACCTGTACTCCTTCGGCAACTCTCATGCCATGATCGTGCTCAAGCACGTCAGCTACGGCACTGTGTCCCCCTACCAGAGCGTGCATAGCGGCGACTACACGGTCGCCATGCGCTCGGCTGGCGCCTCCGCCAGGTCCAAGCCGGTGTTGTCCACCAGCGTCAACGTAGCCGCCGGAGACGCTTACACCGTGGCCGGGATGGGTCCGCTGTCCGGACTGCGGTTGCAGGTGATGCGGGATAGGCTCAGCACCCCACGCGGCAAGGCGCTGGTGCGGGTGATCCAGGCGTCGCTGCGGCAGCACCGGGTGACCGTTTCCGCCGGGCGGCAGGTCCTGGCGGGCAAGGAGGCGTTCGCGCGGGTCAGCTCGTACCAGACTGTGTCGCCAGGCAACTGGACGGTGCATGCCGCGGGCGCGAGCGAGAACGCCTCATCCAAGGTCACGTTCGCTGCGGGCAGCATCCACACGCTCGTCGTACTCGATCACCCTGGCCACCTGTGGATCGCCAGCCTGGAAGACGCCGCGGGCAGCAAGGTCTTGCCGCAGGGCGCGGCCGCGACCGGGTTCGGCGGAACCGCGCCGCGGCCTGGCTCCTGGCCGGCACCGTGGCTCGCCACGCTGGCGGCCGGAATGGCCCTGGCGCTGGCAGGTGCCGCATTGCTGCGCCGGCCCGGCCGCCATTCCGGAGGTGCGGTTCCCATCGCGCGCCCGCATGCGGTGACGCGAAAGCGGTGAGATGAGCAGGCTCCGCAGCCGGCCGTCGGCAGCGGCGATCCTCGCCTGCGGCCTGCTCTTCGCTGGCACCGGTGTGGCTGGCCTGATCGCGGTCCGGTCAGCCACACCGGGCACGGCCACCGGCGGCCGGTATTCTCCGCCGGCGTGTCATGACGCTCCGTTAGCAGGCATGTTTCCCCCGGAACGTAGGATCGTGCTGCGCCACAACACTCAGCTCAGGGGAGGCCCGGTGACGCAGGACACCATCGATCCGGCCGCGCAGGCTCCGCAAGCCGAGATCTATCGTGCCGCCAGGCAGGACAAGCCATGGGGGCACGAGCTGATCTTCGCCGCTATCGAGGGAAAGTACGTCGGCAAGATCATCCAGGTTGAGGCCGGGCATTCGCTGAGCCTGCAGTATCACCGGGAGAAGGAAGAGACGATCAGCGTGGTGACCGGCGATGCGCTGATGCTGCACGGCCCGGCCGCGGACCAGCTGACCGAGCAGCGCTTCGGCCCCGGCGACACCATCCACCTGCCCGCGGGCGTCCTGCACCGGGTCACGGCCATCACTGACGTGACGTTCGTGGAATCGTCGACCGCACAACGCGGCTGGCGCGAAGACGTCGTCCGGCTTGATGACGCGTACGGCCGCTCGGGCACGAGCGCACCCTGACGGCCGTCCTGCGCCTATCCAGGCCCCCATCCAGGCAGGCTTCCAGGCCCGGGACCGGAATCGCCCGGCCCCGCGCCCACCTTGGCCAGGTCCGGCTGGCTGATCCGGAGCCTCGCCTCCACCGTGGCTCGCACGGTCTGCTTCACCGGTGCCAGGTCGAACGCGAATTCCTCGGGCGCGGCCACTCGGGTTCGCTGCGGCAGCCTGGCGGTGAACCTGGGGACGTGCTCGCCCTGCGCGGCCCCGTCCGACAGCAGCCGCGCATCCGCCAGCTCTACCAGGCCGACCAGGTCCGTCCCGAGCGCGCAGGCGTAATCCCTGGCGCGCCGGACCGCATCGCCGACCGCCGCCGCCCTGGCCTGCTGGTAGACCGGGCTATCCGGGCGGAGCTCCCACCAGGGCCCGCCGACCTCGGTGTGCTCCTGGGCGGCCAGCTGTGACATCAGCTCGCCGATCCGGTCGAACCCGGTCACCGCGACGGTCTGCCGCGCCAGGCCCAGGTAACCCGCCAGCTGGGATGCCGCCTTGGCGTTGCTGAGCTGCGGGCTCACCCGCAGGCCCGAGGTCTCGATCCGGTCGATCGTGTCGGGGAAGCTTGCCAGGATCTTGTCGACGGTGGCAGCCCGGTCCTCAAGCAGCTGCATGGCACGTGCCCGCTCGGTGTCGCGAGCCACGATGCTCACCTCGAGCCGGGCTATCTCCGGCTCTACCTCCAGGACGACCTCGCCACGGACGGCGATCAAGGGTTGTTCTTGCATATCCACCACTCCACGGGTTCGGAAGCGACGCTATCGTGCCTGACCGGCCGCCACCGGAGCAAGCGGGAACATCTCGCGCTACTGGTAGCGTTAGGACGACAGCGGCACATGTTGCCGCCACTCCCGCGGGCGAGCTGCCCGCGCGGTCGCTTCTGTGAGCAGTTCGCTTCCCGGTGAGACTAAGGGCTCGCCGCCGTCGCCGAGACCTCCTCCCGCTACGCGGCCCGAACTGTTGATGGAGTTCATCCATGCCCCAGAGTCCTGACCGCCATGCGGTCAGCCCGCGCCACGGTACAGCCGAGCCGCGCCGTGGCCGAGCCGAGCCGCGCCGCGGCACATCCGAGCCGCGCCGCGGCACATCCGACTCGCGCCGCCGCACAGCCGCGCCGCGCCGCCGTGGCGGCGACGCGGCAAGGAACGGCCCCGCCGTCCACCGCGACAATAGACTGGCCGTCCGCCGCGATGATCTGGCTGCCGAGCTGGATCGCGCGCTGACGGCCGCTCTCCAGGTACCGCCACCCGAGCCGACGACCTTCCGCGAGCTCGGCCTCGCCGCCCGGCTGGTCGATGCGCTGGCGGCCCGCGGCATTGACATGCCGTTCGCCATCCAGGCCCGGGCCCTGCCCGATGCCCTGGCCGGCCGTGACGTCCTCGGCCGCGCGCAGACCGGCTCAGGAAAGACACTCGCCTTCGGCCTCGCAATGCTCACCAGGCTGGCCGGCTCGGCTGGCCGACTGCACGACAAGGCCCCGCTGGGCCTCGTCCTCGTGCCGACCCGCGAGCTCGCCCGGCAGGTAGCCGATGTGCTTGCGCCGCTCGGCCGGACCCTCGGCGTCAGCGTGACCACGGTGTACGGCGGCGCGCCGATCGGCCGCCAGATCGATCAGATCCGGCGCGGCGTCGATATTGTCGTGGCCACCCCAGGCCGCCTGATCGACCTGCTCGACCGCGGGGCGGTCACCCTCGCCGACATCGACATCACCGTGCTCGACGAGGCCGATCACATGGCCGATCTCGGCTTCCTGCCCGCCGTGACCCGGATACTCGACGCCACCCCGGCCGGTCGCCAGCGGATGCTGTTCTCCGCGACCCTCGACCGCGGCGTCGCCCAGCTGGTGCATGCGTATCTCAGCGATCCGGCCGTGCATGCGGTCGCTCCCGAGATACTGGACGGCGGGGCAGCCGAGCACCGCGTGCTCGTGCTCTCGGCGCAGGACAAGGTTCCGGTCGCGGCGGAGATCGCCGGACGGCCTGCCCGAACGCTGTTCTTCGTCCGGACCAAGCACGGCGCGGACCGGCTGGCTAAGCAGTTCCGCCGGACGGGCGTCGACGCCGTCGCCATCCACGGCAACCTGAACCAGAACCAGCGGCAGCGGGCCCTCGCCGCATTCGCGGCAGGCCGTCCTCGCGTCCTGGTCGCCACCGACGTCGCCGCCCGCGGCATCCACGTGGACGACGTGGAGCTAGTCGTCCACTTCGACCCGCCGAATGACCACAAGGACTACCTGCACCGGTCCGGGCGCACGGCGCGGGCAGGCGCTAGCGGCATGGTGGTAGCGCTCGTCGACCACGCGCAGGCGCGCGATGTCGGCCGCATGCACGACGCCGCCGGGGTCACCGCCACCAGGGACGACGTGCAAACCGGACACCATGTGGTGCGCCAGATCGCGACCTCAGGGACGCCGGTGCCGCTGGCGCCGGACCTGCCGCCCGTGCGCGCCCCGCAGGCACAGCGCCCGCCGGGCCAGCCGCGGGCGGCCCGGTCAGGACGGCCAGCCCGGTCCGGGAAAAGCCAGCCCGGGAAGAGCCAGTCAAGGAAAAGCCAGCACCGCGGTCGTCCCGCCGATCCCGCTTGAGGCGCCGCTGACCAGCGCAACCGTCCCGTCAAGCCGGTCAGGCATCGAGCCTCCCGCTCGCTAACCTTGATCTTGAAACAGCCAAGTTCCCGGCTCCTGGACGGCCGGGAAGGGTAGTCGCCGCCACATCGGGGCACGGACTGAACATGAGCCGCTCCACGGTGGCCGGGAAGGCCCGGACGCGCCGGCCCAGGGTGCTGGCGGCGGTTATGATCGCCGCCCTGCTGGTGCTGATCGCCGTAATCATCGCCGCCATAGCCGGCGGCTCGGGCACCGGCAGCGCGCCCCGCCCTACCCCGGCCGCCGACCCAGTCGCGGCGTCCAGCCTGCCTGCCGTGCTCCCGGTCGTGTACTGGCAGGCTGACGGATGGCACGGCGGCCAGGTGAGGCCCGCTGCCATCTACGTCGGCCAGGGCGGCTCGCCCTATGTCAAGGCGCTGAGATGGCCGAGCTGGACCGCCGCCGGCGCGCGGGCGAACGGCTACCTGTACATGCAGAAGCCCGGCTGCGTGCTGCCCACCTACCAGTGCCCGTACCAGAGGTTCCGCGTCCAGGTCCAGCTGGGCCGGGTGCAGACGCACAACGGCACGCGATACTACTCGCGGATGCGCTGGACGTATTTCAGGAATCACGTCTCGCACGCGATCGGCTGGAAGACCTACCGGGGATACTGGCGCAACTGACCAGGTACCCGCTGCCTGCCCGCACGGCGACGCCGGCATTTCCGGACGGCCCGGCCGCCGTCGGTCTTCCGGCCGGCCAGCGATCGCGATCCGGCGCCGCCGTGAGAGCGTTGGCTGGTAGCTGGCTTGCCAACTGAAGGCGGTTCACCACGATGCGGTACGCGGCATTCCTCAGGGGCATCAACGTCGGCGGCCGCAAGAAGGTCCCGATGGCAGCGCTGCGCGAGCTGCTGCAGGACCTCGGCTACGCGGATGTTGTCACTCACCTGCAGAGCGGCAACGCCGTCTTCAGCAGCCCGGGAAAGTCCCCGCATTCGCTGGCACGCGCCATCGCCGACCGCGTCGCCGGCGAGCTCGGCATGGACGTGAAGGTCATCATCAGGACCGGCAGCGAACTCGCCGACGTAGTCCGGCGCAGCCCGCTGCCGGACGGCCCGGAAAACCCGTCCCGGTTCTTCGTCGCCTTCCTGTCGGCCGCGCCGGAGCCAGTCGCGATCGGGGCGGTGGAGTCGATGTCCTTCGACCCCGACCGGATCTGGATCAGCGGGGCGGAGGCATACCTGTGGTGCCCGGCCGGCGCCGCGGACACCAAGCTCACCAACAACTTCCTGGAAAAACGGCTCAAGGTCAGCGCGACATCGCGCAACTGGAACACCGTGCTCAAGCTGGCGGATCTGGCCGGTGCCTGAGGGTTCCATGGCCGGCCGCGCAGTGCCGGACGGGCGGGCGGCTAGTCCTCGTCGGCCCGGCGCATCCGCTTGACCTGGGCGCGGCGCTGTTTGTCCGCTAGCCGCCGCTCGCGTGCCGCCCGGCTCGGCCTGGTCGGACGCCGGGGGCGCGGCGGCGGCGCCGTCGCCTCCGTCAGCAGTGCCGACATCCGATCGGCGGCCGCCTGCCGGTTGCGCAGCTGGGAGCGGTGCTCGGAGGCGGTCACCGTGACGATCCCGTGTGCCAGCCGCCCGGCCAGCGCCCGCATGGCCCGCTCCTTCAGCGCCGGGTAGAGAGCATCCGAGGCGGCCAGGTCGTAGGAAAGCTCGACCCGGCTCTCCGTCGTGTTCACCGACTGGCCGCCCGGCCCTGGCGAGCGGGAAAACCGCCAGGAGAGCTCGTCCGGCGGGATCGTCACGCCGCGGACGGTCACCGGGAATCTGTCCTCCGCCATGCACCCTGCCTACCACTAGATCCGGCAGCGCAGGCTCCGTGCAGGCGGCGCGCGAGCGCCTTGGCCGCACAGCTGGCGGCGGTTCCCGTTCGCAGCCCACCAACGCGGCCTCGGATCCGGCCAGCGCCGAGGCGATCATTTGCCGAGGGCAACTCCGGCTCTGCCGGTCGCGGCGGCGGATGAACATGCGGCGCCTGGTGTCGATAACGTTTAGGCGTGTCCCGGGCCAGTCGGGATGGCGCAAGCTCGGCTCGCACGGGCCAGACGCAGTCTGGGAGGGACCATGGGTGGCTTCAGGAAATTCCTGCTCCGCGGCAACCTTGTTGACCTGGCGGTCGCCGTCGTCATCGGCGTTGCCTTCAGCGCGATTGTCACCGCGCTCGTCGCGGACCTGATCACGCCGCTGATCGCCGCGATCGGCGGGAAACCCGACTTCTCCGCGCTGACCTTCACGGTCAACCACTCCGTGTTCCGCTACGGCGCCTTCATCAATGCCCTCGTCACCTTCGTGATCATCGCCGCCGTGGTCTACTTCCTCGTCGTCGTTCCGGTGAGCAGGCTGCTGGCCCTGAGAGAGCAGAAGATGGAGGCAACCGAGCGGGAGTGCCCGGAATGCCTCAGCCAGATACCGCTGGCAGCACGGCGCTGCATGTACTGCACCGCGGAAGTCGTCCCCGCGCAGGGCACGCCGAACCCGGAGCCCCGGTAGCCGGCCACTCCAGGGCCCGGCTAGCCGAGGTGACTCATTTCGCGTCGGCGTAGCAGCTCACCACCGCGGTCGTCAGCGGGAACCGGACCGGAGTCGGGCCGAACACCAGCCGTCCGGCCTCCTCGCCGGCCTCGCCGATCGCCGTGAGCACCGGCTCCACCACGGACTCGGGGCAGTGCACGATCACCTCGTCGTGCTGGAAGAACACCAGGTGTGGTCCCGCAACGCGGGTCGTGCCGGCCACCTGCCGCTGCCCCGCCGGGCCTGCCAGCCTGGCCCCGGAATCCCCGTTAATAATCGCAATGGCGGCTAGCCGCCTGCGTAGTCCGGCGAGTAGCACGTTCGCCCAGTCCGCCGCGCTCGCCTGCACGACGAAGTTGCGGGTGAACCGGCCGCGGGCGCGGGAGGCGGCGCCCGCTCCCGGATCCCGGGCGGCGTCCGGGTCGCCAGACTCCTCGGTGATCGCCCGCCACGCCGCGGACGGCGGCGGGCAGGTCCGGCCGAGCACCGACCGGACCACTCGGCCCTCCTGCCCGGCCTGCGCGGCCGCCTCCACGTACCCCGAGGCCAGCGGGAACCGCTTCCTGAGCACGCCGAGCAGCTGGCCGGCCTCGCCGCCTGCGCCGCCGTACATGGCGGACAGCAGGGCGGTCTTGGCCTTCGCCCGGTCGCCACCGAATGCGCCCGCCAGCGCCAGGTACAGGTCGCCGCTCGCGGCCGCCTCGGCGAACGCCCGGTCGCCCGCGAGCGCGGCAAGCACGCGCGGCTCAAGCTGCGCGGCATCGGCCACCACCAGCACCCAGCCCGGATCTGCGACGACCGCGCGGCGCAGCACCTTCGGGATCTGCAGCGCACCGCCGCCCCTGGATGCCCAGCGCCCGGACACCACCCCGCCCACCACGTATTCCGGACGGAACCTCCCGCCGGACACCCAGCTGTCCAGCCACGTCCAGCCATGCGCGGCATGCAGCCTGGCCAGCTCCTTGTACTCAAGCAGCAGCGGCGCGGCCGGGTGATCAATGTCGCGCAGCACGGAGAACCTGGTGGACGGCACCCGGACTCCGTCCATGGCGAAGGCGCGGATCAGCTGAGCCGGCGAGTCCGGGTTGACCCGCCGCCCGCCGAATGCCCGGTCTATCCGGGCGGCGAGCTCGGCCAGCCGGGCGGGCCTGGCTCCGGCCAGCCCGGCCGGCGGCCGCGGCCCGAGCATCCCGGCAAGCAGCGAGTCATGCACGTCGGCCCGCCACGGGAGCCCGGCGAAACTCATCTCGGCGGCGACCAGGCCAGCGGCGGACTCGGCGGCTGCCAGCATCCCGAACCGCGCGGGCTGCTCGTCGGCTTCGATCCGGCTCAGCTGGCTGGCATGCGCCGCTATCAGCGCGTCGAGCGCCTCAGCCGGCGCCGGCCCGGTCGAGGCGCTGGCATCGAACAGCGCCCCCTGCGCCTGGGCCGCCCCGCCGGCTTCCGCCTGGCCGACCGTCACCAGGCCGGCCAGGGCCGGCGCTCCCGGCCCCGACTCCGGCCCGTCCCTGCTGGCCAGCAACCGCTCGGTCAGCTCCACGTCATGGCAGCGCGCCACCCGCACGCCAGCCCGCAGCAGCGAAGGGTAAAGGCGCGCCCCCGAAGCCCACACCCAGCGCACCGGACCAGACTGCTCGTAGCCGGCCACGGCCACAGAAAGATCTTTTGCTGAAACGGGGCCGCACCGCGGGCTGCCGTCCGCAGCGAGCTCGCACAGCAGCGCGGAGCCACCGGTCCCCGCCACCACCGCGACCCGCACGGAGCCGATTGTCCCGCAGGGGTCTGACACTCCCCGCCGCGCCGGGGCTGGCTGGCAGCTAGCTGACCGCCCCGCCCGGGCTGGCCGATGCACCGGGCCGGATCGCGCCCGGCTGGCCAAACGGGAAAGTATGCCGCAAGAGCGTCAGGTCCGCGATGCGGCTGGCGGTGGCCACGGACCCGCTCTGGGTGGCGAAGACTACTGCCTTGTTTCCGGTCTTGATCGATCCGATGCCGCTACGCCGCGCGTTGACCAGCGTCGAACTCGTCACCGTGTAGGTCTTGGTGAAGCCGTCCATGGCGCCGTTGGGCGTGCCTGGCCTGGCAGCTCACCTGAGGCCCAGCCGGCCCGGTCAGACGACCTTGCCTCCGCGGGCATTGCCGCCCGCCGGATCCGCGTCATCGGGATCCCGGTATGCGGGCGTCCATGGCGCCGTTGGGCGTGCCTGGCCTGGCAGCTCACCCGAGGCCCAGCCGGCCAGGTCACCGGCCATGGCGCCCAGGCCGCTGCCGCAGGCATCCGCATCGCAGGCATCCGCATTGCCGTCATGTCCGTGGGCGCCAGCACGCCGGGCTGCCGCCTGCATGGCTGGCGGCAGCGGGTCGTGCTCGGCAGCCGCGCTACCGCGCTTCGGCCTGGCCGATCGCTGCGTCGGGTGGCCTCCCGCGTGGCGATGACCTCCCGGTCGCACGGCCGGCCGCCCGCCAGCCGCACGATGCTCGTCCGGGAACGGGTCCAGGTCAGCTCCCCCACTAGGCAGCAACGCTGAATCCGGCCGGAACGCCGGCAGGGCGATCTCGTCCGCAGCCGGCGGAAGCGACGCAGGGGCAGGCGGGGGAACCGGCGCAGCCGGAAGAACCGACGCAGGGGCAGGCGGGGGAACCGGCGCAGCCGGAAGAACCGACGCAGGGGCAGGCGGGGGAACCGGCGCAGCCGCCGCAGCCGGCGGAAGCGACGCAGGGGCGGGCGGGGGAACCGGCGCAGCCGCCGCAGCCGGCGGAACCGACGCAGGGGCGGGCGGGGGAACCGGCGCAGCCGCCGCAGCCGGCGGAAC
>Ga0070698_100001950_pt1 | contig 22915 bp, 18 predicted proteins | sample KBSK1502metaG_FD_65477 | JGI IMG/M metagenome (GOLD analysis project Ga0070698, IMG submission 65477) | Corn, switchgrass and miscanthus rhizosphere microbial communities from Kellogg Biological Station, Michigan, USA - KBS K1-50-2 metaG | ecosystem: Host-associated > Plants > Roots >...
GCACGAGTTCCTCGATCAGCGGAAAGAGCTGTCGCTCCTCAAGCCGGATGTGTGCGTCAAGCAGTTCCCCCGCCGCAGCCAACGTCTCTCGATCGACGATGCCGGCCGCCACCGCGATGTCTAGTGTGCGAGCGAGCCCCTCACGCGCGACCTCCAACAGACGGGGAAGGCGACGCTAACCGCCCGTTACCTCTACCCCTCGATCGATGTGACCGAGTTTTCGAACCCCACGCGCTTCCCGCCTGTACGCGGGCATCCACTTCCGCACAGACAACGAGGTGGGGCTCGCGCTCGGAACCTCGGTCGGCGACGCCGCGCTCGCGGTCTGGGACAACTAAGCGCGAGCGCCGCGGCGAACCGCCGCGGCGCTCGCAGAACCTAGTAGCTCAGCCTTGGCCGTCCTAGTGCTTATGGCCCTTCGTGAGGCTGAAGACCGTCACCCCCGTGGTCGGGCTCGTGGGGATGAACGTAGGCCCGCCGGGGATCGTCACGACGACGCCCTCCGGCTTACCGGTGCTGAACCCGGCCGGGCCGAGGTTGCAGTCGATCTCGAGCAGCACGTTCTTGATCGCCGGTTGACCAAGCGGTTTGACCGTGGCGTGAATCATCAGGGTGCCGCCCTCGAACACACCGTGGCTCGTGCCGGGCAACCAGCTGACGACGTCCTCCGCCTTCCACGTCCCGGTCGCGACGAGCGTCGCCGGCGGTCCCGTGCCGGCGAGGAAGTGGTCGAAGGTTCCACCGCCGCTGGCGCGGTTCCGGTTGAAGCTGCCGTTGCCCTGGATGATCAAGCGATCCGCGGCGCCCGCGATCTGATCCGCGACGAGGAAGTGGTAGCCGATCCGGCCGTGGGAGCCGGACCCCTTGTTATGGCCCTTGCCCTTGCCGTGACCGCCCGCCGCCCCACCAACGAGCAGCGCGAGCAGGAGCGCAGCAGTTACCAGCGTCAGGGCGACGAGGCCCCAAACCTTGAGTCTCATCTCCGTTCCTCCTTTGTTCGAGGAGTAGTCGAGGGAGATCTGTCCGTTGGCCCGTCCCAGCGTCGCTGTGGACAGCGCAACAGCGCCGAGCACAGGAGTAGGCGTTCAGTCATAAGAGGACCATCTCCCTTCGCTCAATGAAGGCCGCAGTGGCCCGTCACGGAACTAGATCCCGACGGCGGGAGGCACTTGCGGTCTGGCTCAGCGGCCACAGCCCTGGGGCGGGTCGCGGCGAATATTCTTGCGGATCGAGGGTTGAAGCCGAGCCCACCGAGCGAAGCACGTAATCCGAGACGCGATACTGCGGTGAGGTTCGCGTGGGGTGCATTGACTCGGCTCGGCCCGAGCTCGTGATTCGGCGGAGGCGCTGACAGTGAGGCCGGGGTAGCGTCGGACTTCCCGTCTTCTGGAGGTTGTTTTGGTGGTGTCGTTCCTGTACGTCCTCACCTGGCGTCTGTTCGAGCTCGTGTTGCTGCTCGCGCGTCGAGAGCGCTCCAAGGAGATCGAGATCCTGGTCTTGCGGCAAGAGCTGTTGATCCTGAGGCGGCAGGTGGCGAGGCCGCAACTCGCACCGCGGGACCGGCTGTTACTCGCGGCGCTCAGCCGAGTACTGCCGCGCCGCTCTTGGCCAGCGTTCCTCGTGACGCCGGCGACGCTGCTGCGCTGGCACCGGCGTCTCGTCGCCAAGCACTGGACGTACGCGCCTAGGAAGGCGGGAAGACCGCCGGTCGACAGATCCGTCCGCGAACTGATCCTACGGTTGGCGCGCGAGAACAGCTCCTGGGCTACGTGCGGATCGTGGGCGAGCTCCGCAAGCTCGAGATCGACGTCTCCGCCACGCTCGTCCGCAACGTTCTCAGGGCGGCGGGTGTTCCGCCTGCACCGCAGCGTGGCCAGCTCCACTGGTGCTCGTTCCTGCGCCAGCACGCGGCGACGACGCTCGCGTGCGATTTCTTTACTGTCGACACCGTCTTGCTGCGGCGCCTTTACGTGCTCGTCTTCCTCCGCATCGGCACACGCCGAATCGAGTACATCGCCTGCACCAGCAACCCCGATGGTGTCTGGATGATGCAGCAGGCGCGCAACCTGCTGATGGATCTCGACGGGCGCACCCTGCGGCCCCGGTTCCTAATCCATGACCGTGACGCGAAATTCAGCCGCGCCTTCGACGCCATCTTCCAGGGTGAAGGGATGGAGGTCATCCGGACGCCGATCCGGGCACCGAACGCGAACGTCGAGCGCTGGGTCGGGAGCGTGCGACGGGAGTGCCTCGACCGGCTACTGATCTTCGGCCGGCGGCAGCTCGACGGCGTCGTTCGCGTCTACGTACACCATTACAACGAGCGGCGCCCGCACCGCGCGCTCGACCTGCGAGCGCCGGACGCACGCGCGACTCCTTCGACACGAGGCGAACCCGACGAGTCCGGCGGGTTGCGGCGACGCGACCTGCTCGGCGGACTCATCCACGAATACGAAGCCGCCGCAGCATGAGACCGAATTAATGCACCGCACGCGCTGGAGCGCTTCGGGGCGATGGGGCTCACCTGGCACGCCGAGCAGACCGTCCTGCTGTCCTAGCCGGACTGTCTCGACGGTCGCGCCGTTGCGGTGCGTCCGACATCCTGCGCCCTTCTCTTGGAGCGCGGAGAGAACTGTTGGAAAGCGATGTGAAGGACGGGAGCGACCGGACTCGAACCCGCGAGCGACACCTCGTTGAGATCCGAGCGTGACCAGGTGAACGCGAGCGTTTCTTCAGGCTTCGCGTCGCCGCTGAAACGGCTTGGCTGTGCGAGCGCTCGGTCGACATCGCACACGTGGGCTCCCCCAGCGGGGTGATCGTGCGCCGGTAGACTCGTCCCATGCCGGCCCGCCTGCGCAGAGCGCCGCCAAGGTCGACTTGATCGCGCGTGTACCGCTGTTCGCAGGTCTCTCGAAGAGCGAACTCGGCCAGGTCGCGTCGATTGCGGACGAGATTGACCTACCCGCGGACAGGCTCCTAATTCGTGAGGGGGAGCGAGGTCGCGAGTTCTTCGTTCTGTTGGAGGGCGAGGCCGAGGTGACGCGCAAGGGCAAGGAGCTGGCGACCAGGCGTTCGGGTGAGTTCTTCGGCGAGATCGCGCTCGTCTCGAGCCTGCCGCGGACTGCGACGGTGAAGACACGCGAAGCTTCGCGGGCATTGGTGATCCGCGATGTCGAGTTTCGGGCGCTGCTCAGGCGCACACCCACGATTGCGCTGAAGGTGCTCGAGGCCGTGGGCGACCGGTTTCCACCGGATGTGGTCTAGCGGCGCCTGGCCCTTTCGGCGCACAGGCTTTCGCTCTAAGCTGGTTTTAGCCGATCAAACGCCGGGGGGTTGACGCGAAATGGCCGGAGCTGGACGGTGAGCCGGATGGAGCCGCGGGCGGGGGTCCTCCCCGAGGCTGGGACACTGCGGTCGCTGATCGAGCAAGTTCCAGTCACGGTCTACATCGACCGGCTCGACGACATCAGCTCCAACGTCTTCATGAATCCACAGCTCGAGGCCGTACTTGGCTACTCGGCCGACGAGTGGGCGTCAGATCCCGAGTTCTATGTCAAGGTCATCCATCCCGACGATCTCGAGCGCGTCCTCGCCGAGCACCGGCGGACGCGCGAGACGGGCGACCTCTTCTCGATGGAATACCGCATGGTTGCACGCGACGGGAGCGTCCACTGGTTCCTCGATGAGGCCAGAGTGATTCGCGACGAGGCCGGTCGCCCGGTGTTCCATCACGGCTTCATCCTCGACATCACCGAGCGGAAGGAGCTGGCGGATGCGCTCCACCGGAGCGAGGAAGAACTCCGTCGCGAGAAGCAATACGTCGAGTCGCTGCTCGAGATCAGCCCAGTCGCGATCGTCACTCTGGATCTCGAAGAGCGCGTGACGTCATGGAACCCAGCCGCCGAGGCGCTCTTCGGGTACCCGGAGGCCGAGGCGCTCGGGCAGACGATCGAGGAGCTCGTTCTCCAGACCGAGGCGCTCGCTCAGGAGGGCGCTTCGATCATGGCGGAGGCAATGGCCGAAGGAACGGCTCATCGCGTCACCCGGCGCATGCGTAAGGACGGCGCACTCGTCGACGTCGACATGTTCGTCGTCCCAATCCGCAGCAACGGCAAGACGATCGGGTCGTACGCGATCTACCACGATGTCAGCGAGCTCCAGCGGCAGAAGCATCACCTTCAGTCCCTCCTGGAGAACAGTCCAACGGCGATCGCCGAACTCGACCTCCGTGACACGATCATCGCCTGGAATCCCGCCGCCGAGACGCTCTTCGGCTACACGCGGCAGGAGGCAATCGGTCGCAACATCGACGACCTCGTCGCCAATTCGCCGGAAGTCCGTACCGAAGCGGCCGAGCTCAACAAGCACGCGCGGGAGAAGGGTCACGTGCACGTCATCGCTCGGCGGACGCGCAGGGACGGAACGCTCGTCGATGTCGAAGTGCTGGTCGCTCCGGTGAAGTCGGGCGGCGAGTTAGAGGGCTACTACACCATTTATCATGACATCGGCGAGCTCATGCGTGCACGCCGCGAGGCGGAGGAAGCGACCCGGACAGTCCGCGCGCAGGCCGACGAGCTCACCGAATGGAATCGCACGCTGAATGCGCGCGTGGACGAACAGGTCGAGGAAATCGAGCGGATGAGCAGGCTGCGGCGGTTCCTGACACCGCAGGTCGCCGACGCGATCCTCGCAGCGGGCGCTGACAGCGTCCTCGGCAGTCATCGCAGCGAGATCACCGCCGTCTTCTGTGACCTGCGCGGCTTTACGCACTTCGCGGAGGTGAACGAGCCGGAGGACGTGATGCACGTCTTGCGCGAATACCACAGTGCGATGGGCGAGATCATCTTCGAGTACGACGCGACGCTCGAGCACTTCGAAGGCGACGGGATGATGCTGTTCTTCAACGATCCGATTCCTGTGGCCGACCCCACGAATCGCGCCGTGCGGATGGCGATCGCGATGCGCGATCGCGCAGCGGAGCTCACGGACGCGTGGCGACGACGTGGTTATGACCTCGGCTTCGGCGTGGGCGTTGCTCGCGGCTATGCCACGATCGGCCGCATCGGCTTCGAAGGACGCTTCGACTACGGAGCGGTCGGCTCCGTCGTCAACATGGCGTCACGCCTCGGGAACGCTGCTGCGGCCGGTCAGATCCTGATCAGCCTGCGTGCCTTTGCCGAGGTCGAAGACGTCATTGACGCGGAGCCGGCCGGCGAGCTTGAAATGAAGGGCTTCCACGGGCCGCAACAAGTCTTCAACGTGATCGGAATCAAAGCGGGGGGCGCGGGGACTGAAGCCCTCCAACGCGATAGTGCCGCAGCCGCGGCGCGACCCGGCTCAGACGGGTAGGGCGGGAGCGACGGGACTCGAACCCGCGACCTCCGGCGTGACAGGCCGCTCCCAGCCGCCCCTGTTGACCCCCTTGTCATGGAGGGGGTCAGGCACGTGCGGATTTGCAGATGCTTTCGCAAGTCTCTGCCTCGCTGTGCAGACGCAAGGGAACGACGAGGGAACACGAGCACAGCGATAGGCCGGCGCGATAGCGCGGAACGGAGAATGAGAGGGAGCTCTGCTGATTTCCAAGTGCCTCTTGCTGAGTCCCTCGACTAGGACTTCGTGACCCCGCGGCGCAGAATGTGATCGGCGTGCGCTTGACGGTACAGCACCTCGTGGGCAGGGATGACGAGCTCGAGACGATCGTCCGGCTCTTCGATGCCCCCGATCATCTTCCGAGCGCCGCCGTGGTGGCCGGCGAGGCCGGGATCGGCAAGACGACGATCTGGCAGTCCGGCATCGACGCCGCGGCCGGCCTCGCTTACCGGATCCTGGCCGCTCGCCCCTCCGAGGCAGAGACCCGATCCTCATTCATGGGGCTGACCGACTTGCTCGGGCCGGTCGCCGGTGACGTCTTGTCGGAGTTGCCGCCTGTCCAGCAGCGGGCGCTCGAGGCTGCACTGTTGCTTGGGGACTCGCAGACAAGTGCGGACGACCGCACCGTCGCCGCGGCTTTCCGGACTGCGTTGCGACAGCTGGCCACTGATGCTCCCGTCTGCCTGGCGGTCGACGACCTCCAATGGCTGGACGCCGCCTCGCTCGCGGCACTTCGATTCGTCCTCGCCCGGCTCGACGATGAGCCGATCGTTGTCCTGCTGGCGGTCCGCGGTTCCGTACCGGCGTGGATTCGCCGCGCCGTGCCGGAAGACCGACTGCGAACGGTCGAGGTCGAGGGCATGAGCCTCGCCGAGCTCCACGAGCTGCTGAGGACCGGGCTCGACGTGACGTTTCCGCGGCCGACGCTGATCAGGCTCTGGGAGACCTCGCGGGGCAACCCGTTCTTCGCGCTCGAACTTGGAGGTGCCCTCCAGCGCAAAGGCGCCACGCTCGCTCCGGGCGAGGAGCTCCCGATTCCGTCCGACCTGGACGAGCTCCTGCGCGCACGCTTCGATGGTGTTGGAGCTGCGGCGCTCGAGGTGGCACGCGCAGTCGCGGCGCTCGCCGAGCCGACCGTGCCGCTCGTGGAATCGGCCGTCGGACGTCGTTCCAAAGCCGGCCTGGCCGAGATGCTCGATGCGCGAATCCTCGAACTGGATGGAGAGCGCCTGCGTTTCACCCATCCGCTGCTGGGATCCGCGGTCGCCACAGGGCTGACCCCCTCGCAGCGACGGTCGCTGCACGCGCGGCTCGCCGAGCTCGTCCCCGCCGCAGAGGAACGAGCTCGGCACCTCGCCCTCGCGACGGGCGAGCCGAATCGCGAGAGAGCCACGATCCTCGAGGAGGCAGCGAGATCGGCTGACTCCCGCGGCGGGCCGGCCGCGGCCGCCGAGCTCGCGGAGCAGGCGCTCCGGCTCACCCCGCCTGCGGAGGTCGAAGAAGCGCGCCGACGCCTCCTCCTCGCAGCCGACAGGCACGACGTTGCCGGAGACCACGGCCGCGCGCTAGCCCTCCTCGAGCGAGCTCGAGCCGAGGCCGCGCCCGGCGTCGGCCGGGCCGCGGTCCTCCTTGCGCTCGCCGACGTCCTCTTCTATCCAGACATCCGCGAGGCTGAGAGCCTCTACGAAGAGGCACTCTCGGAGGCAGCGGGCGACGACGCCCTCGAGGCGGAGATACATCTCAGGCTCGCCAATACGATGGGCTGGGGCGCGGGCATCGAGCGTGGCTTCGCCCACGCCGCTCTGGCCGTCGAGGCCGCCTCGCGGACGGATGACCTCGCCCTCAGATGCTGTGCGCTCGCCGCCGACGCGCATTGGCAGTTCCGGGCGGGACGTGGTCTCCACCGCGCCGCGATGGACAAGGCGCTCGCGCTCGAGCGGGAGCTGCCCGGATGGCCGCTCGAGGATGGGCCGGCCGAAAAGACGTGTTACCTGTCGGTGTGTTCGGTCGATCTCGACCGGGCCCGGACGGTACTCCTCGAGCTCCGTGACGTGTGTAGGGCTAAGAACGATGCAAACGGCGAGGCCTGGCCGTTGTGGTGGCTGGCCCTCCTCGAGTTGCGGGCGGGGAATTGGGACGAGGCCGGGCGCTATGCGAGCGATTCGCTCGACCTCAAGACGCAACTCGGCAGTGTGTCTCATCACGACGAGTTTCCCGGTGCCGCCATCGCTGCCCACCAGGGCCGTGTCGCCGATGCGCGCACCCGGGCGCACCGGTCGATCGCCCGGGGCGAGGACGCAGGGGTCGTCATGGAACAGGCGGACCACTGCTGGGTGCTCGGCTTCCTCGAGCTCTCGCTCGGCGACGCGAACGCGGCGCTCGGGCACCTGCGACGCTCCTACGAGCTTCGCAACGCGATCATGCTCGAGCCAGCTCTGCGCCCCGAGCTCGGCGATTTGCTCGAAGCGCTGATCGCAGCCGGCGAGCTCGACGAGGCCGAGGAGGTTCTCGTGACGTGGCAAGAGCGGGCCGCCGCGGTCGACCGGGCATGGGCGCTGGCGATCCTCGCGCGTGGTCGCGCGCTCCTGCTCGCTGCGCGGAAAGACCTCGACGGCGCCTTCGCGTGCTTCGAGCGTGCGCTCGCCGAACACGCCCGGAGCCCGGACCCGTTTCACCACGCGCGCACGCTCCTCGCGCTCGGGCGAACTCAGCGGCGCGCGAAACGCCGCGGTGCGGCCCGCACGACCCTCGAGCAGGCGCTCGCCGGGTTCGAAGGCCTGGGCGCCCCTCTCTGGGCCGAGCAGGCGCGGACCGAGCTGGCACGCATCGGCGGCCGAGCGCCCACACGCGGCGAGCTGACGGAGGCCGAGCGGCGAATTGCCGCGCTCGTGGCGCAGGGTCGAACGAACCGCGAAGTGGCGGCTGCCCTCTTCCTCACCGAGCACTCCGTCGAGACCGCGCTGACTCGCGTCTACCGAAAGCTCGGTGTGCGCTCCCGCACCGAGCTCGCGCACCTGCTCTCGGCAAAGACCTGAGGTTTCCAGCTTTCGCCGCCGGCCCGGTCTGGCGAGCCTAGAAGCCTTATCCGGAAAGGAGCAGACAATGCGCACAAGCACAGCTGCAAGAACCAGGTGGAAGCTCCCGCTCGGCCTCGCACTGGCGTTGCTGACGGTGGTGGCGGCAGCGGTCGTGATCCCGATGGCGATCGCCGGATCATCGGATGGTGCCGCAACTCCCGCTGCCGCACACGCCATGGCAGGACATGAGATGGCCACGCTCGAGGCAGTCGGGCTCGAGGACGAACTCGCGCAAGTGCGGCGGGTCACAGCTCGCTTCCACGACCTCGACGCGGCCCTGGCGGCCGGGTACGAGCTCGGGTGGGTGAACGGGTCGGGCGTCCGGATCATCACCGGCTGCGTCTCCCATCCGACGGCCGGAGCCATGGGCTACCACTACTTCAACGCCGAGCTGATGGCGGACCTCACCACCGACGTCCTCCGGCCCGAGGTGCTGGTGTACGCGCCGGGCCCGGAGGGACAGCTTCGGCTCGTGGCGGTGGAGTGGGTCGTCCGTGGCCCGAACTCGAACCCGCCGGGGGTGTCTGAGCCGCCGAGCGTGCTCGGGATGCCGATGCACATCCTCGTCCCCGCGGTTGGCTTCTGGATCATGCACGCCTGGGTCTGGCAGCCCAACCCGGCCGGGATGTTCGCCGACTTCAACCCCGACGTCAGCTGCCCTTCGTAGAGATGAAGCAGTCAGCAGGGCGGGACTGCCCGCCCTGCTGGGCTGCTCGCCGTTACCGCTCGTGAGGAAGCTCGTTCGCACTGCGACCACCGCGGGGCAAGCGAGCCCGGCGAGGGAACACTGAGGGAACGCCAGCCCGGGCACGCTCGTCCACCCACGGTCATCCGTCTTCGGCCGATCCCTTCTCCTTGCGCGGTTTTCGTGCCCGCAGCTTCCCGGTCGTGCCCGCGCTTCCCGCCTCGTTGCTCGATGGTAAGGAGGGGTCGACGGTTCGAGTCCGTCAGAGGGCTCTCCAAAAGCCCAGCAAAACAGATCTTTTCTTTCCCGCCTAGTTGCACCTTCTCCAGCGTGCGTTAGGTATGGAGCCCTTTTATGGAGCCTTCAGGTCAAGAAGGCGCTCTTGGTCGCGGGAGTGAAGGTCTTCCTGCGAGATGACGCGTGCTCGGTAACCAGGGCGCGGCCCCACAACCGATCGCTCTAAGGCGGCCCCTGGTCCGCCGCGGCGGTTCGGGTTTGTTTAGGTTGCCTCGAGCCGCGTCGCTTCGGCTTCGAGAACCTCGATCAGTGTGTCGACGTGCTCGAGGTGGCTCCTGTAGTGGAGAATTCCGGCGCGGAGGGTGTAGGTGCCGTCGATTTCTGTGGCGGAGATGACAGTGCGGCCATCGCGCAAGACGCCTTCGAGCAGACGCCGGTTGAACTCATCTGGATCGCCGCGTTGTGGGATGTACCTGTAGGTGACGACCGAGAGGTCGGGTTCGGGACCGACCTCCCAGCCGGGCATTTCAGCGAGTCGGGTATGGAGGTAGTGGGCGAGAAGGAGCTTTTCCTCGAGCGCAGCGCGGAAGGCCGCCAGCCCGTAGAGCTTGAGGGGCAGCCACAGTCGCGGCCCGCGGAATGGCCGGCTGAGTTCCACGGAGAGATCTGATGCGGAGAAGCCGCTGCTCGCGCGTGCGTCTGCGAGATAAGTCGCGCTGTATCGGTGTGCCTGTGCAAGTTGCTTCTCGTCGCGCACGACGAGCGCGCCGGATCCGAACGGCAGGAAGAGCCCTTTGTGCGGGTCGAGAACGGCGCTTTGCGAGCGGCCGATCCCGCTCAGCAGCCGTCGACCGTGCTCGACCAAGATGAAGAAACCGCCATAGGCGGCATCGACGTGAAGCCAGAGCTCGTGTTCATCGGCGACGTCGGCGATCCCGTCGAGTGGGTCGACCGCACCGGCATCGATCGTCCCTGCCGTCGCGACCACGAGCCATGGCCGCAGACCGCTACGCCGGTCGTCTCGCACAATTGCGTCGAGCCGTTCCGGTCTCATCCGCCGCCGAGCGTCCACGTCGACGTGTCGGACGACGCAGCTGGCCAGGCCGGCGACACGTACGGCCTTCTCGATGCAGTGATGCGTCTCGGTCGTTAGGTAGACGACCGCCGTGGCGGCGTCGGCGCTGGCCACGTCCGCTGCTTCCCGCGCGGTGACGATTGCTTCGAGATGGGCGACGCTCGCGCCTGAGGTCAGGTCACCACCCGCCGAGTCGGGATAGCTTAGAAGGTCGGCCATCCAGCCAACGAGCGAGCGCTCTAGCGCCGCTGCCGCAGGGGCCGCGAAGTTGACCCCGGCGTAGGCATTCCCGACATCGGCGAAGAGATCACCGAGCGCAGCCGGGAATACGCCCCCGCCCGGAATGAACGCGAAGTGGCCGCCTGAGGCCTGGTTGATGCCGGTCGAGTTCACGGCCTCGAGCGCGGAAAGCGCTTCGCCAATTCCAGTGGGCTCGTCATCGATGGTGAAGGGCGGTATCACGTCCGGTGCCGCGGCGTACGCCGGCTGGTCGCTACGGTGCGACGCGGCGTGGAGCACGTTCCCGCCGACCGCCGACCACATCGACTCCAGCTGCTCCCTGCGCGGGTCGAGCCGCCGAGCGATTCGCTCAAGGTCACGAACGCGACTTGAAAACGGCGCCAGCGGCGCACCTTCTGCCATCGGCAGACTCTACGAGACGAGCGGCACAAGCTCTAGCCGGCACCTTGGGCGAACAAGCGCCATGTAGCCAAAACAGCCAAAGAAGGATGGAGCCTTACCTGTAGTGAGACCGCGGCGCAAACGCGCGTCTGCCGGATGAGCGCTCTTTCAACCCAATGGCTTCACCTCTCGCATGGAGTGAGGGCCGGTTTCCGGCGCGGGGCGCCCAGCCTTACCTAGGTGCACGGACGCGGATCGTCCGGCGACAAGATGATCGATGGGGTGTGATCCCCGCGGGTCTTGCTTGCGGCCGCTCGGTCTTTAGAGGCCGTCCAGGCTGTCGAGGCCTGGCGGCAGGCTCCGTACGGGAGCCGGCCGCAAAGCATCTGCGTGACGATGGGCTGACGCGCGGGTGCTGGCCTGTTAGGCGGCAGCTTGCATCGCCTCTCATTCGGCGCGGCGAAGCGGTATCGGGGGCAATAGGCGGGCGACGATTAGCTCGCTGAACCCCAGGCCGTCCACCTGCCAGCCGTAGCAGCCGGGAGCCTTGACGAACGTGAAGTAGGGGATCACCCGCCGCCTATTCGTGCCGTTGGGCGTTTGACCGCGAGGCACGATCAGCGGCGCCGTTTGCGCTGGCGTTGCGCCGAGCCTGATGGGCCCGTGCCGGTCGAGGCGCTTCGCCCTGACGAGGGACGGTCCCTGGTAGGCCGGGACGCTGAAGAAGTACGTCTTCAGGTTGTTCCACCCTGATGGACCGTGCGCCAGGTTCACCTTGCCGTGGCGCAGATCGCCTTGGTCGTTGGCGAGCCCCCTCGTACGCGTCCGTTCCCGAGAGTCCAGCCGCCGAAGTCAGGCGTCGTGACGTAGTGGCCCGGCGTCGCCGGGCAGTGCTCGCCCGTGAACGCTGGGAAGTGCAGCGGGCGAATGAGCTTGGCCGGGAGCGAGCCGGAGAAGGAGTCCGGAGGCCCGGAGCAGACGTCGCCCTCGTTGGCGCACGCCTGCTGGTAATTCGCCCACTGTGGCAGGGGAGCGGCAGAGCTTGTGGTCATCATGTTGTGGTTTTTCGATCCACCCGACGAGCACGCTGCCACCACAAGCACGACGCCGAGGGCCAGCGCGATCATCACAACACGCCGAGCCAGGTCCCAGCGAACAAGGGTTGGCTCGTCAGCTTTCACGCTCAGAGCATAGGAATCGCGACGAGCAGGCAGCGGAAATTGCTCGTGTGGGAACGCGGCTCGCCTGGGCCATGCCTTCTCTACGCCAGTTTGGCCCACTTGGTCGGTGAACAGCTCATCAGTTGCCAACGTCGTCGGCTGAGCGAGCGTCCTCTCACTCGTCTACCTCACGAGCGCGGCCTCGACCTCAGCGCATTCGAGTAGGCGCGGCGCGACGTGGTCGGAGCTCAGCGGTTGAGCTGCGTTCCCAGCCGAGATCCCGTCGCGTGCCGGTAGACATGCTTGGCGATCGCGAGGTCCTCGATCGCGAGGCCGAACGGATTGACGACGATGATCTCGTCGGGATGAGAGCGTCCCTGCCGAGAACCCGCGAGCAGCTGCCCGAGCTCGCCGTCGACGGCGCGCCCGCCGTGATCGTCGGGGCCGCAGACGGTGCCCCTGCGATGCAAGCGACCGAGCACGCCCCGCTCGTCGGCGGCGACGAGGCTCCAGTCGTCGACGTACAGCCTGTGGGCGCGGAGGAAGACCTCGGGCAGCGGGTCGTCGAGCGAGACGTTAACGAGCAGCGCGCCGGGCCGGAGCCAGTCGTAGCGGATGTAGCCGGTTGTTGCGGTCGTGACGGTGACGATCACCTGCGCGCCGCGGATTGCCTGCTCGGCCGAGTCGCAGATGGTGACCGAGTGATCGGCAGCCAGCCCGGTGGCGCGCTGGCGGTCCAGGTCGTAGACGCAGATCTCCCTCAGGCGCGGTAGTCGGGGCGCGAGGAGCCGGAGGTGACAGCGGGCGAGCGCGCCGGTGCCGATCAGCGCGAGTCGCTCGACCGGCGCGGTGGCGAGGAGGTCGGTGGCGATCGCGGTCACCGCGGCGGTGCGCAGGCAGGAGATGCGTGCCCCTTCCATCACGCAGAGCGGTCGCCCCGAGGCGGGCTCGAAGAGCACCGTCAAGCCACTGGCGCGTAGGAGGCCACGGTTTGGGTTCGCTGGGTTCGCGTTGATGATCTTCAAGCCGGGAACGGAGTCGATCGATCCCGGCATGGCGAGGCTGCGCAGCGTCTCGCCATCGTGTTCCCAGCCGAGGTACGCCTCCGCTGGCAGGATCGTCTCGCCGCGGCCGTGAGCTGCCAACGCGTCGGCGACGGCGCCGACGACGTCGACGTGGTCGAGTGCGGACGCCACGTCGCTTCCCGACAGGTAGAGGATCGTGTCCGGGTTCACGCCGCGACGAACGCGGGTGCCGGCGCGATCTCTTCCACCAGGCCCAGGTCGGCGGGACCGAGGCGAATGCCGTTCCGGGCAAGCCAGGGATCCGAGTAAATCGTCGACCAGTAGCTCCGACCGCCGTCCGGGCAGATGCAGGCGACCCGCTCGAGTTCCGGCTCACGCGCGAGCACTCGCGCGCAGGCGGCTAGCGTCGCGCCGCTCGAGCCGCCGACCGCGATTCCCGTCGTTGCGGCGAGGGCACGGCAGTAGGCAAACGCCTCGACGTCGCCTACGCGCACCGTCTCGTCACAGAGATCGGGCGTGACGAACGAGGAGCGCTTGCCGGCGCCGATCCCCGTCAGCAGCCGCGGCCCGGGGCGGCCGCCGAGCGCGACCGAGCCGTGCGCATCGACGGCGATCACCCGCGTGGGGAAGCTCTCCCGTCCGCAGAAGCGAGCGATGCCGGCCAGCGTGCCGCCGGTCGAGACGGGGACGAAGACCGCGTCCAGCTCCCCGCCGAGCTGGGCGAGCAGCTCCGGCGCTGTCCCCCGCTCGTGCGCGCGCGGGTTCGCCGGGTTGGCGTACTGGTCGGGCCAGACGTAGGCAGGCGAGGAGGCGCAGAGCCGGTGGACGCGTTCGATCCGCGCGAGCAGGTAGCCGCCGGCCGAGTCGGGGGTGTTGACGAGCACGATGCGGGCGCCGAGCCGGCGGAGCCGCGCGACGTTCTCGGCTGTCGTCTTCGGATCGATGACGGCGACGAAGCCGTAGCCGCGGCTGCGGGCGAGCCAGGCGAGCGCGATGCCGAGGTTGCCGGAGGTCGACTCGACGAGGACGGAGCCTCGCTCGAGGAGGCCGCGCCGTTCGAGGTCGTCGATCAGGCTCAGAGCGGTGCGGTCCTTGAGCGAGCCACAGGGATTGGCTGCCTCCAGCTTCAGGTGCACGACGCGCGTCGTCTGGTCGATGCGCAGGGCGATCGGCCTGAGCGGCGTGTTGCCGACATGGGTCATGCAGCGAGCGCCTCGGCGAGCCGGTCGAGGCCTGCGCTCCGGGACCCTTTGAGCAGGAGGACGTCGTCAGGGCGCAAAAGCGAACGGAGCGGCCCCGTCGCCGCGTCGAGGTCGGGAAACCAGAGACAGGCGGTGCGGCCGGTGGCGCCGTCGAGGTAGCCGCGGGCTCCGGGCCCGATCGCGACGAGCAGGTCGACGCCGAGCTCGCCCGCCTGCCTGCCGGCGCGCGCGTGCCAGCGCGGGGCCGCAGGACCGAGCTCGGCCATCGGGCCGAGCACGGCGATCGCGCGCCCGCCGTTCCGCCGCGCGGCGAGCGCCTCAAGTCCTGCCCGGAGCGAGAGCGGGTTCGCGTTGTAGGCGTCGTTGATCAGCAGCCCGCCACGGCGGAGCTTCGACTCCTGTCCGCGCCAGGGGGAGAGCGTGATCGCATCGGCGCCGTCGCCGATGCGGTCGAGGGGTAGGCCGAGCGCGGCGTAAACGGCGGCCGCGGCGGCGAGGCTTAGGCGATGGTGGGGCAGGCGCAGGTTCGTTGCGAGCTCGACGCGCCGGCCGCGGACGGCGAGCGTGACCTCGGTGGTGGCGGCACCGGGTCGCCAGGCGAGCACGTGCACATCTGAGGCCGGGTCGAGCCCGAAGCGCCATTCCTCGAGGTCGCCGCGGAGGTACGGCTCGAGCAGCGGCTCCGCGAAGGGAAGCACGAGGGAGGCCTTGGTCGGGAGCGCGGCGATCAGCGCTGCCTCCTCGGCGGCGACGGAGCTCACGTCGCCGAAGAACTCGAGGTGCTCGGGGCCGATTGCGGTCAGGACGCCGACATCCGGCTCGGCGGTCGCGCAGAGGGCGGCGAGCTCGCCCGGGGCGCCGGTGCCGAGCTCGCAGACGCAGGCGACGGTGTCCGGGTCGAGCTGGGCAAGCGTGAGCGGGACGCCCAGCTCGTTGTTGTGACTCGCCCGGCTGGCGATCGTCGCCAGGTGGGGCGCCAACAGCGCGTGCAGAACGTCCTTGAGCGTCGTCTTCCCGGCCGAGCCGGCGACGCCGATCACGCGCGCGTGCGCTCGACCGCGCACGAGCCGGCCGATCTCCGCCAGCGTCGCCAGCGGCTCGGCGCTCTCGAGCAACGCCGGTGCCGCCGTGCACGGGCTGCGTCCGCGTGTGCACAGGATGGCGGCTGCGCCGCGGCGGGCGGCGTCCTCGATGAAGTCGTGGCCGTCGCTGCGCGAGCCCCGAAGACAGACGAAGAGCGAACCCGGCTGCGCGAGCCGGGAGTCGGCAACCAAGCCGCTGATCTCCAAGTCGGGGTCGCCGTGCACAAGGGTCGCCGACCGAAGCTCGCCCAGCCGCACGGGGATCATCACCCGGCCACCTCCCGCACGGCGGCCGCGAGCGCTTCGGCGACGCGCTCGATCTCCAGGCGGTGCTCGGTGCCGGCGGCCACTCGCACGAACGGCTCGCCGTAGTCGGCTCCCTCCGCGGTCAGGTAGAGACGGGTCGTGTCGAAGCCGAAGCTGGAGCCGCCGAGCAGCGCGACGCGGCGGCGCGCCGCTTCCTCGATCGCGCGCTCGACCAGGGCGCGCTCGCGGCGCAACCGCTCGTCGCTCTCGGGGAAGACGATCGAGAGGCAGCTGCCGCGAAACGGCAATCCCGACGGGGGATAGACGATCTCGACCAGGCCCTCCGTCTCCGCCTCGAGATGCTGGGCGAGCAGGAGCGCGTTGCGCTGCAGGCGCGCCAGACGCCCCTTGAGCACCGCGCGGTTTGGTCGGGGAAGGGCGTGGACGGCGACGTCGGCCACGTTCGTGCCCAGGTGCTCGCGGTAGGCGGAGAGGCGTTCGGCGTCGCGGGCTCCGGCGACGATGATGCCCGCGTTCGCCCGGTCGAGCCCGAGCTGGGGGTACTTGAGCAGGCTCTCGAACACGATCAGCCGCACCGAGCGGTCGGCGAGCGCGAACGGCTGGTAGGAGACGGAGAGGCAGGTGTTGTCGAGGACGAGGTACGTCTCGGTCCCGGCGAGCCGTTCGAGCAGGGGCGGAAGCTCCGGAACGGGCATCCACTTCGTGTTCGAGAGCGAGTCGAGGAAGACCGCGCTCGGGCGAAGCTCGTCGATCGCGCGCAGGAGCGAGTCGCTGTCCCTCTCGTCGACGTGGTGCAGCCGGCCAGGCAGCGCGCGCTCGAGCAGCAGGCGACTCTCGTGATACAGCCCCGCGCCCGTGATCACCGGCCCGGCGAGCTTCCCCTCCAGCTGCAGGTAGGACAGTACTGTCGTGAAGGCCGCCATGCCGCAGCTCGTGAGCAGCGCGCGCAGGCCGGGTGGCCCGTCGACAAAAGCCTTCAGGTAGCGGCGCTCGTAGGAGTCGGCGTCGAGGTGCCGGTCGCGCTTGTAGTCGTTCCGGTGCGCGCGGATACGACCGTCCTGCCGGCCGGCGCTGGGCGCGATCGAGTGGAGGAACGATGGCGACTGCCAGTCGGCCGCGCCGACGAGCGCCGCCGTCAGCGCTTGCTCCACCCGCAGCAGGTCGGCGAGTGACGCCTTCTCCGCGGCGAGGTTGTCCACGAGCACGGGATCACCGGGCGAGGAGGTCGCCCGCTCGCGGAGGGCAAGCAGGCGCTGAACGGTTGCCTCGTAGCGGCCGCGCGCACATGTGAGCTCGCGGGCGATGAGCGCGCGCGTCGGTTTACGCAACGATGCCCGACCGAGCTCGAGGGCCGCGTCGGCCAGCTCCTCCTCGGCGGAGCGCGCAAGGAACAGGAGCTCCTCGAAATCGGCGGCCAGGTCGGCGAGAGCCGCCGCGACTAGGCCGGCGGATCCGGTCGCCCGCGGCCGGGCAGCGATCGCGGTCACGCTCACATTCTCAGTACGGGCGAGCGCCCCCTGCGAGTCCCGCGGGACTCCCACCAGCACTTCGGACGTAGCTTCGCTAGAGATGCGCCTGGCCGAGCTGATCGACGCCGTTCCGCCGCAGCGGCGCGACATTCGGGTCGAGCGGGTCGTCGCCGACTCCCGCTTGGCCGGCGCGGGGGCGCTCTTCGTCGCGCGCAGAGGGACGGCCGTCGACGGTCACTCGTTCGTCGCCGAGGCGGTGCGGGCGGGGTGTGCGGCGGTCGTCGGCCGCGACGAGCTGCCAGGTGGGGTCACGGCCCTCCTGCGCGAACGTGGCGTGCCGTACCTGCGCGTTGGCGATCCCGCGCAGGAGCTCGGGGTGCTGGCCTCCCGGATCAACGGTCGCCCCTCGCGGCTACTGACGGTCGTCGGCGTTACCGGCACGAACGGCAAGACCACGGTCGCGACGCTGCTACATCAGCTCTTCAGCGCACTCGGTGAGCGAAGCGGACTCATCGCCACCACCGGCATCCGCATCGCCGGCGAACGTCGTCCCAACGACCACACCACGCCACCCGCGGTCGAGCTGCAACGGCTCCTGGCGACGATGGTGCGCGCCGACTGCCGCTACTGCTTCATGGAGGTGACCTCGCACGCGATCGACCAGGAACGGATCGCAGGCGTCGACTTTGATGGCGGCATCTTCACCACCCTCGACCACGATCACCTCGACTACCACGGCACGATCGAGGCGTACGCGAAGGTCAAGCGGCGCTTCCTCACTGCGCTACCGGCCTCGGCCTTCGCGCTCGCCAACGCAGACGACTCGTACGGACGCTCCATGGTGGCCACGACGGCGGCGCAGGTTGCCTTCTACGGCCGCGCACAAGAGGCGCTCCTGCCGTGGTCGCTCGAGCGCGGCAACGAGCACGGTACACACGTCCGGATCGGAAGCCGGCGCGTTCGAACGCGCCTCCTCGGCGAGCACAACGCGAGCAATCTCGCGGCCGCGGTCACCGCGGCCAGCTTGCTCGGCGCCGACCTGGAACTCGTCCTCCGGGCAGCCCCATGCCTACGGGGCGCTCCTGGTCGCATGCACCGAGTCGCGGCCGGGCCGGTGCTCGGAATCGTCGACTACGCCCACACCCCCGAAAGCCTCAGCCGCGTGCTGGCGAGCGTGCGCAGTCTACGTCCCGGTGGCAGGCTGATCGTCGTCGGCGGCTGCGGCGGCGACCGCGACAGCAGCAAGCGAGCGGCGATGGGCGCCGCGATCGCCACGGCCGATACCCCGGTCTTCACCGCCGATAATCCCCGCTCGGAAGATCCCCACGCGATCGTCGAGACCATGCTCAGCGGCCTGGGTCCCGCCGAGCGAGCACGCGTACGAGTCGAGCTCGACCGGCGACGCGCGATCCAGCATGCCGCACGTGTCGCCAAGCCCGGCGACGTCGTTCTCCTCGTCGGCAAGGGACACGAGACGAGCCAGGAGATCGCCGGCACGACGCACGCCTGGGACGAGGCCCTAGAGCTCCGTCGGGCGCTCCAGCAACCGCACGGAGGCGCCACTCACACGACCCCGGCGGGTATGAGCAGGCCGAGACGATGACCGCTGGCCAGGACGCAGGAGACGGCCGACAGAATCGCGGCTTTCGCACCCCCCGCCGGCTCGCAAGCGCTGGAGTCGTGCTCGGCCTTGCAGCCGTGCTCCTCTTCGGCGCCGCCTATGCGTACGCCCGCAGCCAGGACGACGTCATCGCCCACGGCATCCACGTGGGCGCGATCGATCTCGGCGGGCTCTCAGCCCCTGCCGCGCGGGCCAGGCTCGACCATGCCTTTGCTCCACTCGAGCGCCCGCTCGTGCTCCGCTGTCCGCACGGGCGGCTCGTGGTGACCGCGCCTGCGGCGAAGGAGGAGGTCGAGACCGACGCGCTCGTTGCCCGTGCGCTCGATCTCAGCCGACGCTCCTGGTTCCTTCCCCGTGCCTGGCGCGAGCTGAGCGGCGAAGGGGCGGGGGCGAACCTCCGGCCGAAGGTCGACTACTCCCGTACGGCGGTCGAGCGGATCATCCGGGTGCTGCAACGGCGAATCGACCGCAGGCCCCGGAACGCCGTCCTGGTGCCGAGCTTTGACCGCCTCATCGTCAAGAGGGACCAGCCGGGCGTCGCGGTCGCCGTCGGCCCGCTTCGCCGCGCGCTCGCACGGACGCTCGTCTCACCGCGGGCGCCGCGTCTCCTCGAGGTCACGATCCGTCACCCGCGCCCGCGGGTGAGCGTCAACATGCTCCGGCGCCGATATTCCTCCTTCGTCACGATCGACCGCGCCGCCTTCCGGCTCCGCCTGTTCATCCACCTGAGGTTCGCCCGCGGCTACCCGATCGCCGTCGGCCAGCAGGGGCTGCAGACTCCGGCCGGCCTCTACCACATCCAGAACAAGGTCGTGAATCCATCCTGGCAAGTGCCGTTCAGCTCCTGGACCGGCTCGCTTGCCGGACAGGTGATACCGCCCGGGCCCGACGACCCGCTCAAGGCTCGCTGGCTGGGAATCTTCAACGGTGCAGGGATCCACGGCACGGACGAGACCTGGTCGATCGGGCACGCCGTCTCGCACGGCTGCGTCCGGATGACGATCCCGGAGGTGATCGACCTCTACAACCGGGTCAAAATCGGAACGCCCGTGTACATCGGCGACTGAACCGCAGCAGGCCAGGATCGGTTGTCCTGCTGTATACGCAGACAATGGCGGCGTTCGACGACGCCAGCGCACCGGCACGGCCTCCGCCTTTCCCGCGATTGCCCGCCGCTGCGCAGGATCGGCCGGGACGACTCTGAAGTTCTGCTACGGGCTACGGCCGGCCCTCCTGCTCCAGCGAAACAGAAGGAGCGTGCTTGCGAGGGCCGCCACGCCGGTGCCGCCCCCGGCTGTGAACCATTTCCAGTGATTGGATTGGTGGCTCGTGGGAGCAAAGGGCCGGACCCCCGTAGCAGCCCGCACAAACAGATTGCTGACGGAGCGCTGGGAGGCGTCAATTGCGAATTCGATGTCCCGCGCGGCCAGCCAGTAGGTGGGCCCAGTGGCGTGGCCGGAGTCAGGCGCGACATACCTAACGCTGTAGACAGGCACGCCCAGGGTTGTCCGCACCTTCGTCCCGACCTCCTCGGCTTCACCCGAAAGCGCAGCCGCCACCTGCCGATCCTTGACGAGCTTGCACCCGTTGTCGCCGCAAATTCGAACCCATAACTCTTCTTTCGCCGCTGCCGTCGGTGCCGCAAGTGCTGCGAGCGCAGCCAGTGAAACGAGCGTAACGACTGTCCGCCTCAAACATGACGTACGTTCGAGGCGGGCGGCAGGGTCCGGGCTACTGAGGTGGCGGGGGCCTTACGTGCGCGAGCGTGCGGGAATGTCACTTGTCGCCCGATGTGACGAAGAAGACCGCTGCGGCGTATCGTGACTGTGATGGGGCGCACAGGGGCGACTGGCGCGATCTTCGCGCTTGCGGGCGTCCTTGCGGCTGGATGCGGAGGGCACACGGCGGCGGAGCGGTCGCCACTGATCGCATCGGGCGGGGTCGCGGCGGGCGGGGCTGGCGTAGGCGGCATTGGCCACACAACGACGGCTGAGTACAGGCCTAACAGCACCTTCGGCCTCGCATTCGTTGTCGAGAACCGGAGCAGCAAGCCGGTCACCGTCGTTGGGCTTTCTAGCGGTGACGACAGGGGGACGCGCTTCGCCCAGCTCGTCGGGGCCAGCGTGGCCGCATACGTGCCGCCCGACTGCGATGGTCACTCGTGTCCTGCGCCGGATCTCGGCCTCGGACCGCCGCCGTATGGCCCACTCCCGCCGTTGGCAGCGCTGAACATCCCCGCGCATAGGCGCGCAACCGTCCAGCTTCACGTCCGCTGGGTCCCGTGCACCGTTGCACCGCCGGAAACGAACGACACCGAGAACGCGACACTGCTGGTGGACTACCGAAGCGAGGGCCGCGTCCTGACTCAGCACTTGCAGACGGGATCGGCGCGACTTGACGTCAGCTCGTCGGGTGCCTGCTCGGCACCAGGTTCCTCCTAACCTTCGCTTGCTCCATACCGCTCGTCTGCGCGAGCCCTTGTCCCCACAGCGCCCGGGTCTATGGTCGGTCCGTGGCGAAGACAACGATCGGCATCTCGCAGTGATCCTGCCTGTTCGCTGTCGAGGCAACGCGTCATCCCGCGCTCATCCCGCAGGAGACCGCCGGGAGCTCCCGCCGACACCCGCGAATCCCCGCAAGACGAGGCGTGGAGACTCCTGCTCACAGCGGGAATCCCCGCCTATCCGGCAAGCCCGGAAGGGCCATGACCGGCCTGTCACGCCGGAGGTCGCGGCTTCGAGTCCCGTCGCTCCCGTAAAAATCCCTGCAAATCCGCATGTTGTGTTGTCTGCTTAGGCGCCGGATCGGAGCCGACTACACACACTTTTCCGAGAGACGAATCCAAAGCGACCAAATCCGGCAAAAACCGGGTTCGGGCGGATGCATTCAAGCCGCTTCACGCCCGGCTCACGCCTGCCGCGAAAGCGGCGTGCCAACTACACGAAATGGCCGGAGGTCACACGTCTCGCCGGACATCTGCTGACGCCATCAGCCGAATCCCTCGGTCATGCTGCCGTCGCGCGCGTATAACAAGAGAACATAGAGAACACCTGCGGCGTCGCTTCGAGAGTGACGCCTCTACAGAACCAGGCGGCTGCATGTCGAACCGGCGAAGCGTGTTTCTGCCATGCCGATGCTTTCTCAGAGGACGAGCGTGAGGACGAGGACTGCGAGGACCACGCTCTGGGCGCTGTGCACGGCGATCCCGATCCAGGCGCTGCGGTAGCGCCTCGTCGGGTACGCGAGGATGAAGGTGTCGAGCAGCGACGTCGGAATGGCCCACGGCATGTGGAGGTGGTAGACGGCGAACAGGACGCCGTTCGCGAGCCAGTCGCGGCGTCCGAAGGCGCCGTTCATGCGCGGCAGGAGCAAGCCGCGGAAGAGCAGTTCCTCGCCGAGCACGGTGTTGAAGACGAGAAGGACGAGGATGAGGCCGAACCAGCCCCAGTTTCCGCTCATGAAGCTCTGACCGGCGTCGGAGCCGAGAAAGGCGCCCATGTCGCGGTTCGCGGGAGTGGGAATACCGCCCGAGATCAGCTCTTCGGCCGCGAAGGCGACGAGCAACGGGATCAGGACCAGCCAGACCCGGCCACCGATTCGGCCGCTGCGCGGGCTCCGCGGGGAACGGAGCCAGAGCGCCTTCCGGATCGTCGACCAGCGGAGGCTCCGCTGTTCGCGCACCACGAGGATTGCGACGAGGACGAACTGCCAGATCAACCCGAGTGCGAGGGAGACGATTAGCGCCTTCGCCATCGGCACGTTGCCGTCGCCGGCGAACCGGTCCTTAAGCGCGGGCGCGATGAGCCACGCGAGCGCCGCCATCGGTAGGGCCGCGGCCGCCCAGATCGCCAAGATCGCGCGGCGCCGGTACTGCGGAATCTCGACGGTAAAGACCGCGGCGTCGGCGCGTGACGCCCTAACGCCTTCGGTCAGCGGAAGCGAGACGTTCATCTGGATCCTCTCCTTTGCTGCTCAGGTGCATGCCTCAAGCACGCTCGAAGACGAGTTCCTCAACTGATGCGTC